>OKWJ01000067.1_pt1 | contig 158280 bp, 158 predicted proteins | sample 1607121 | NCBI WGS metagenome assembly OKWJ01 (sample SAMN04414080, study PRJEB24778) | human gut metagenome | material: faecal | host: Homo sapiens | reverse complement strand
TATCCTTGTTCCTTCTACTTCATATTTAGTAATCTCCGCTTTTTTTATTTCTTTCTTTTCTACTCTTATATTATTGCCATCATATTGATATTCTATCTTTGTTTCTTTATCTTCAATACTTTCTAGCAATCTTCCTCTTTTCCATTTTAATTTTTTATCTGCATATTGTATTAAGTTCAATCCCTCATCATATATAAAATTTTTTGTTTCATTATTTACTTTGATTCCTTTTAAAAGATCTATATATGGCATTTCATACAGATATTCTATATCTTCTTCTAATTCATAATTCAAATTATATTTTTTCTTTCTTAACAGATTCCCACCAAAATTATTTACATCCTCATATCCATATGTTATTATTTGTCCTATTTCTTTATTATACTCTTGCTTTAACGTACCTGCTAAATAATTATACTCATATTCTTTTTTTATTTTATTTTCTTGATCTCTTATTTCTACTATTTGCCCACTATTTGCATAAGTTACTTTCTCTTCTTCTTTATTAAAGGGTTGTCTTTTCTTATTTACTAAATTATTATATTGTAACTTATTAGTGCCACCTCCTATATATATGTATTCTTCTTTACATTCTTCTAATTTTTGATATGATGGCTCAATTTCATAATTATTTATTCTTGATACAAAACAGGTTTTCCCTTCTAACTGCCCTATCTCATTTCTTTCATAACATATTTTTAATTCAAAATGCTTTTCTTCTCCTTCTTTTAAAAGAATGCTTTCTCTTCCTATATTTTGCCACTGATCATAATAGTATTCCTTTTCCTCTGTTTCACTTATCCTTTTTACAAGTCGATCATTTTTATATATATTTTCTTTTTCTTTTATCTTATTGCCTTCTAAATCCTTATAAACTACCTTTATCAATTGTTTTTTATCATTATAATAATATTCTTCTTTTATATTTGTTATATAATCTATTTTCTTTCTCAATAGTGATGTTCTGGCTTTTATGATCCTACTATCTAATGGATCATCTATCTCATAAATTGTTTTTATTTCTGTTTGATTGTCTTTTTTGATTTCTTCTTCTCCATATATATAATATCCTATATTTTTCCACTCATTATTTTCATATTCTTTTGTTACAATCAATCTTTGATATTGATCATATATATGTGCTACTTTTTGTAAATTGCCATATTCAGTCACTATTCCTACATTATTCTTCCCTATTTCAAATTCACATTCATCTGTTTCATAATATATTGTATATTCTTCTATAGATACCTTTTTATCGCTACTTGTTAAATATACTTTCTTTAATCTTTCTTCTTCATCATATTCATATTCATAACTTGTTGATATTCGGTTTTGTCCTAGATATTTTATTAAATCTCCTTCATATGTAATCCTGTTTATTAACCACATATCTTCAGTTGTTTGTTCTAAACTTGTTATTTTATTTTTATATGGATTATATTCATATTTTATTACATTACCTATTATGGGTTTATATGTTAATATATTCCCCATTTCATCATAAGTTAAGTTTATTTCATCATCGAAATGATTATTGGTTTTATTTACTATCTTTATTACATAATTATTTTGGCTATCATATGTATATCTTATATCTTGTGATAAATCTAATAGTTCATCCTCTAATATTTTACTTCCACTTTTTATCCCTATTAAATTATGATTTTCATCATATTCATATCTTGTAATTACTCTTCTATTAAAACTATATTCATACCTTTCTAATGGTTGATTATATTTATCAGTTTCTATTTGTGTAAATATATATGTTTCTTCATTTGAAAACATATCACTTTCATTGATAACATTTGCATATGTTTTTACTAACATTGTTTTGACTGAACTATTATTTATTATTTTACTTGATGGTGCATAGATTGTATAATTATCTATCCCATTGAGTATATTATAATCTATTACCTCTAATCCATCTAAACTTACATAGTTTCCTTCACCATATTTAATTTTTATACTTGTTCTTTTATAATTTGTTATTACTCTTTTAAATCCATTATACCAAAATGTGTTTTCATAATTATTATAGTTTTTTATATTTTCTATTAATTCTTCTTTACTTAAGTCGATATCTCCTTCTACTATTCTTTCCTTATTCAATTCATCCTTGTACTCGATTGCTACTGGCTTTCTTATCGCATATATCGTTATTTGTGGCCTATCTATGGAATAGGTATGATTTACTATTGGATTATTTATTTTTTCCATTACAAATGTGGATTCAATCTTTTTATTAATAAAACATATTGGTAAAGTTTTCGTCTTTTGTGTTATTATCAATTTTGCTATCTCTACACTAAACATTTTATATGTATACACTTGTACTTTTATTTTTTTAATATCTTCTTTTAATTTGACTTCTTTTCCATATTCTTGTTTCTTATCTACTTGTGTTACATCTAAAAAGAACTCTTCTATTTTTTCACTTTTATCTTCTTTTGTTATTCCCCATATTGTTATTTTGATTTCTTGATCGGTTGCTAGATGGAGACTAGAACCATATGGTATCTTCCCTTCTACTCTTATAATGTAATTACCCGCTTCTAAACTTTTATTATATTCTTCCTCATAATAATTGGTTATATTTGCATTTTCTGGGTCATAATTGATTTGTATAGCATTTATTATTACATTTACTTTAACAAGTTCAACTTCATATTTTAATCCTTTTGTATATTCAGTTCTTCTATCTTCTTCTTCTCCATAATATTTTGTCTCGTTTCCTACCACTACTACTTCTGCTCTTTTATAGTAATCCCCTTTTTCATTAAAATAATATTTATCTTTTGTACGAATTTCTTTTCCTTTTTCTATATGACTTGTGGTAACATAAGCACATCTACCATCATTTTCGTAATATTTTTCATTTTTCAAAATCCCTTTTACATATTCTCCAATGACAGTAACATTTATCCATGCTCTTGCTATCCTATATTCTTTATCTCCTTCTATTATTGTTGATAAGAGTTTACCATTATATTCATATTCACTCTTGCTTCCATCTATATCAATGACTTGTTGTATTTCTCCGTTTTCTATCTTTATGATTACTTTATTTGCATCACTTCTTATAATTTCTATTTGTTTTTCTTTATATTCTATTGTTATTTGCCTTTGACTTGAATCTTTAATTCTTGTTAGCACTTTACCATAGCCTTGTTTTTCTTCATATGTAATAAATAAACTTTTTTCTTGGCTATATATTGCTATTAAATATCCTTCTTTATTAAAGACATATTCTTGATTTCTTATTCCTTTTATCTTTATCCTATTTTCTTCTATTTCTAATATATGACCTGTCCCTTTTTTTTCTACATATAAATTATCTTTTTCTTTGATAAAATAATATCTTTGCCCTTTACCATTTAAATACATATATGTTTCTTCTTCTTTTGCTTTGATTACCCTTTGTTGATAATTTAAACTCCATCCATATGGTAAATGATAATAATTATCTTCATATTCATAATTTATATCACTGATACTTCCATCATATATAAGTTTTAAATCCATTGATAATTCTTTTCCAGCATAATTTATTAATCTATTTTCTACTATTACTTTTAAGTGATACATATTTTCATATATTGTATTTTTCTTCAATATTATTTCATCATATTTTATTTTTTTAGGAAATATATTATTGATATAATATTCTCTTGTGACTTCTATCTTTTTGTTTTCTTTCTTGATATCTATTTCTAATTCATAGTCTTTGCTTTCTTCTATCTTCTTATCTATTATAAAATAATACTCTTTATTTGGCTCATCTAGATGCCTTACTAAATCAATATATCTAACATATACCTCTTTTTCTTCTTCATATTCTTTTTTTGCATAAACATCTTTTATATATCTTCTGTCTTCTATTCTAAATTCTTCCCATGTATCAATTTCATATAATTGATATATTTCTTCACTTGTTCCTTCTTGACAGATTCTTATCTCAAATTCTGATAATCCTGAAAAATAAAAAACTCCTTGGGTTTTTATTTTTATTCCAATTGCTTTGTTGATGCCCCCTTTATTGGTTAAGACTACTTTTTCTGTTGCCTGTTTTGCTTCTTTTCCTTCTTCTAATTGATATATTTCAACATTATACCCATATTTCTTATCTTCTATTTCTTTACTTCCTATAATTTTTGTTTCATGCATTGTTTTTTCTCTTTCCTTTCTTACTTCATTATACCTTTTATTTTTGTCGAATTATTGTTCTTTTTGTAAATAAAAAACATATAAGTTCATCTTATATGTTTTTTAATAATATAGTTTGCCTCCAATGGCAAATTCATCTGTATAAAATCCAAATAGCTCTGATATAGTGACAAAAACATATCCTTCTTGTTTTAGATCATTCACAATTGTTGTAATCGCTTCTTTATTATAATATTTAAAATCATGGAAGAGTAAAATACCATTTTCTTTTATTTCGAAATAGACTAAATTTATCCCTTTAGCAATCATCTCTTTTTCTTTGTTAGTAAATTTCGGATACGATTATGATTCGTTTTTCTTACATACATCGTTATTTTTATCCTTGACTGAATTGTACAAAAAAACATTAGATTTCAAGCAATCCATATTAGATTACTTTATCTAATGTTTTTTATTCTACTCGTTTTTACCAAACTAGTTCTAAATTATGTCTTTTTTTATTTTTGATTGTTTTTAGCAAGACTTGCGCGCTTATTAAAGCGATCAATTCGACCTGCTGCTTGAACAAATTTTTGTTCACCAGTATAAAATGGATGACATTTTGAACAAGTATCAACACGAATCTCGCCTTTTGTTGAACCGGTTTCAAAAGTATTTCCACAAGATACACAAGTAACAGTTACCTTTTGATATTTTGGATGAATTCCTTCACGCATAATTTATACTCCTTCCGCCATGATTTGGTTACCTTTTAAATCATAGTAAGTTTTTAACCTTCTATATTATATCAAATATATTTATAAAAGTCAAATCTTTTAATTTATTGTTTATAAGAAAAGGATAGGAAAATATTTTCCTATCCTAAATTCTTTAATTAGAAAGAATTTCATTTGCCTCAGCAATGCCTACTGCAAACTGATGAATCCTTTCACTTGTCCAATATGACGCATTATAGTAAGTTGAATCAGCCTCATATAAAGCATACTCTTCAAAGAATGTAGCATCAATCACACCACTTTCTTCAAGTTTTTCTTGCATACTTGGATTTGTATTCATCGTATTCACAATGATTTGCATAATTGTTCCTCTTAATGCTACGCAATTTGTAGTGGCAACCAATACATTTTCTAGTTTTGTAGCATCAGTTGTGTGATAAACAAGACTATAATCGAAATCTTGTTCTACATCTGTGAAACTCTTCATTGCGACAAGAACATCCACAATTGCATATGCTTCTTCAAGCCAATCACGATCCGTGCTCATATTTAAAGTTGCACCATTACTTAAATCTACAACATGATTATCTAGTAATCTTTTTACCCATTCTTCAGGATGTTTAACAATTGCATAAATTCCTGCTTCACTATTTCCTCTTTGGCCAAATAAGATTGCCATTGTATCAATCGTTTCATCTAAGGATAATGTTAAACCACTATCACTACCAAAGCCATTATTTACCAATGTATTGTATCCCTTAAATAATTTTTCAAATTCACTAGCCCACATATCAGGTGTAAATTCTGGATCATTGAAGTCAATAATACCAGCATATTCATCACCAAGATTATTTTCAATATATTCTGCATATATTTGTGGTAATAATTGTTGTCCAAGAATGGATTTACTCATGGCATCTACAACTATAACAAATTGATTTTGAACACCTTCATCTTTCATAATTTCTGGTGTAATTTCATTTAATGCAATCATCTTCGAGAATTGTGCAAGTTTTCTTAATGCCAAAACAAATGCATCTTTTTCAATTGACCAATCAGTTACTTTATTAAAGTCAACTTCATAATCTTTAAATAAATCCATTCGTTTGAATCCAGCTTCAAGAATTCTTGCTTCCATACCTTTAGCATATTCTAAACTGAATAAAATATCAACTAGATCAACAACTGGATCAAGATTATCATTGCTGATACCATTACCGAAGTAATCACTTGCCACAACAAGTCTTAAAATGTCATCAGCATACCCATAATCCTTCATCAAATATTCATCTGTATAGTTAACATCAAATAAGTGATTTATATATGCATCAAATCTATTGCCATAATATCTATTTGCAACAAAGTCAGCAACCTCACGAGCAACTTTTGGTAAGAATTTCGAAGTTTCAAAGTAAGGTGTTGCATTAGCAAGTGCACTTAAGAATTCGTTATTCAAATATGTATGTTTATTAGAAATAACAACATCTTTTAAGACATCTCTCATTTCATTTAAAGCACCTTCAAGAGCTATATATTCACTATCCCAGTTTACATCACTTAAATCTGCATCTTTCACTTGAATACCTACAAAACACATTGCAAACTGAATGATATCCGCTACATGTTCTTGGAAGGATTCACCATAAATGATGCTTCTTGCAAGTGCTAAAATAGCATCTGCATCTTTATAATTTAAGTCTTTATTCAAGATACCTAACTGATTTAATGCATTGATTACGGTATATACATCCGGCAAGAATACATGAATGAATTCATCATTTTGAACATTTTCTAAGATATTCAAAGTAACAATATCTTTTGTTAAAATCTTGACTGCACCATGAATAAATGGCATACCAAGTTGTGCTATAATCCGAGAATCAAACAACTCTTGTATACAATTTGTTAAATCAGCTTGTAATGTTGCATCAGCAAGAATCGAATAGTTATCTTTGAATTCACTTGCGTAATTTCTTATAAATGACATAACTGATTTCATACTATTTCTTATAGCTCTTAATTCATCTGTTGTAGATAAACCTTCATATGAAAGGGCTACATAACCGATTTCATACATATTCGCTTTAAATTTATCAATATATTTTAAAGTAATATCATTTGGTGTAAAGATATCTGTTAACAATCCAAACAAACGATCAGTATTCTCTTTATTCGTAAAGTCAACACCATCATTACTGAAGAAGCCCATATCAAGCATTGCATCTAATGTTTTACCAACTTCAACAAAAATACTATGTACTCTTTCATCTGTAAATGTCAATTTACCTAATTGTTCTATATCTTGTAGTTTTGGTTCAATATGTGTATCAAAAGCCCAAAGTGATGTTACATCAAATAATGATGTTTCCACAAGACCATTATATAAAGCCACTACTGAACTCATCAGATAGGTATTACCTAATTGGGTTATTTCTAACTGCAAGTAATTTGTTTGACTTAAGACAACCAAAATATCTTTTGCATATTGAGAAATAGTGTGGCCATCCACTTTAAAGTCAACATTGGTTAAATCTAATGAATCAAGACCAAGGCTTGGTTTCCAATCATCAATAAAATGAACAATAGCTTGACGTTTTTGATCTAAATAATGTAATGAGAAGAATGCTTCAATAGCATTTTGTGCTGGCAAAATGCAATCTAATGATTCTGCATTGTCTTTAATTGAGCCAGGAACTTCTTTAATATCAAATAATGCTCGAGCCATAATTGCAAAATAATGCATATCTTCGTCTAAATTCGTTACACTATACTCTGTTAAATCACCAAGTTCGCTTAATCTAGATGGTAATCTATTTAATATATATCTATTATAAAGAGGTTTAAAGATTTGATCGAAAGCACTAGAATAATCCATTGCTTCCACAACATAAACGACACGCTCTAGATCAATCATATGGTATATATCTCTTAATTCTTTTAACATGTCTTTCGCAGTCATATGAATAAAGTTAGATATATAATTCTTAGTTTCTTTAACCGTCTGAATATCATAATCTAATAATGCTTTGAGACCATTATACACTACAGTTTTCACTTGAACAAGTTCAAAGTCCCAATCCACATGGCTGAAATCAATTTCAGTAGTATCAACATCTAAAGCATGTAAGAATTCAACTACTAAATCAGCACGATTTCTTAAAATATGAAGTGGATACAACATATCAATTATATCAGTAATTAAATCTACCTTTTCAATTTCAACAAAACTATTATTTAGAGTCGAAATCACACTACCCTCAAAGTTATAATCTCTATGACGAATCACATCACCTAATCCTAAATCAACAAGTGATCTAGCAATGATTGCGGATTGCAAAACATCTTGTTGCTTTTGAGCAAAGGTTAATTCATCAATCTTCATCATATCAATTACATCTTGATATTGTGTTGGAAGTTTTGTCTTTGCATAATTTGCTACTTCATTCATTAATAATGGAAGCATTGTTGTTTGTACCAATTCATCATAAGCATCGACAAATGCATATTTATGTGCAACTACTGCATCCTTTAAAGTATCGCTTAATTCAAAGTTACTTCTAATGAAGTTCATAATATCACTTCTTGTTTGAAGTGTATTATCACTTGAAGTAAGGAATGGAATTAAGTCTTCGTAAGCATTGCCAATAAATATAACATCACCTTGATAATCAAATTCATCTAACTTTAAGGATTTAAGTTGAATTGGTAATACATTCTTACTATCAACTAAATCAATCAAAGCATCTAAATTATATTTAAGATAATTTACACTTGCAATAGTATGAAGCATATCTTTGACTAATGGTGCTTGATCATAATGAATATTTTCATTACGCATCACAGATGCAATACCAAATTCATTTAATTGGGCAATGAATACGGCTAACGCATGCATATCACTCATAAATTCTGACTTATTATATTGACTAAAATCAACTATAGTTGCTAAATCACCATCTAATTGAGGGCTGACAATATGATTCATTACTGAGAGTCCATTCACTTCAACCATAGTCATATTTGCTAAATAATTTACTATTTTTTCCATCGATTGCCAATTAGAATCTTGTGAAGTAAACTCAACAAATTTAGATTTTTGACGAATTTCTTTTACAAAAGTTTTAAGTTGGTCAATTGTTGTGATATTTTCATTTGCAAAAATGGCAAATGCTTCATCAACAAGTCCTTTATACGCATCTCTATCATAAGCAAAATCAATACCTTCTGCTACAATTGTACCATTTGGTACATCAATTCCTGCAATCTGATGACCATTTACATAAGTATCCATCAGATGTTCAAATAGACGATTGGTATGACCTTCTAAAATCATTGAATCAACTACGACATCAATAACATGATTGATTACTGTTTTCACATCCATAGTCAAATATTCACCATTCTTAGCAATCTGAGTTAAATCAAGGACACTTAAGTCTTCTAATACTCCTCTTGCTAATTCTAAATCATTAGCCATCATCTCAACTGTTACACTATCTAATGCCAATAAATCATAATAAGTTGGAGCAAATTGTTTTACTGCCGGTAAAGCAAGAACAGCAATTGCGGCACCTGTTTTGTCATAAACAGTTGTATCCATCCATTTTAATAAAGCATCAACCATATTTTCCCAAACTGTTGTTGATAATAAGAATTCTTTTTGAACAGATACATTCTTTAAATCATCTTTATTCTTAATTGGCCAATTTTCATGAGTTAATACGACAACTAAAGAATCATACATTTCAACAAATTTATCTGCATCAGCTCTTAAATCTACTCCTGTTGCGTCAATTTGACTTAAATCATACTTAACAAGTGGATCAACAGCTTTAATCACTTCATTCAAACGATTCGAATCAATATTCAAATAATTTAAGTTAAAGACAAGTTGAATTAACTGATCAATTACATTGATTTCACTAAATGGATAATCAGCTGATTGTACTAAGAAAGTGAAAATATCAAGTTTCTTAATTTCTAATAAAATATCGGCTAAAGATGCAAGATCGGCACTAAATTCGTTACCGCTATGATAGATATTATGAATATCAAGTAATCCCTCATATTTAGGATCTAATTTAGCAAGATATTTTTTGGCTACAGGAAGAGATAATCTTTCTACAAGTTGATCAGCAGAAAGAGCTTTCAATACTTCCGCAAACACATCAATATATCCATTCGTATCATCAGTAATTGTAATAAATTTCTTAACTTCAATCGCTTTAATTTTTGAAATCGTATTTGCTTGTTCCATTACTAAAATATCTTTTGCTTCATTTACAATATTTTGTAAAGTGAGAACTTCTTCTTGCCAGTTCACATCGCTTAAAGTGATATCTTTTGTATCTATACCAAGTTTATCTAATAAGACAAAAATTGCTCTTTCTTCGTTATTACTTAAGATGTGAAGATGGATAACTTTATCAATAGCATTTTGAATAGCATCAACATTTGCGACATCAATTTCACCATCATGTAAAGCAAACTCTACCATACCATACTCTACTAAATCAGTTAAAGTGAAAATTAAATTCTTAGCATCTTCTACTAATTCTTCTTGAGAAACACTTTCAAATAAGAAACGAATATCCGTACCTTTTTCAAATAAGTATTCCGATACATGAATTGAAGCTGTTGGTAATAATACTTGTAAAGCCTCAACATTTAATGCTTGATTCAATACATTTAATACATGATTGACAACAACTTGATTAGAGTATTTGATATCTTTATATTGTTTATTTTTCACAACATCATCATAGATATCTTTTACGCTACCAATTGTATAAGCATTTAGACCATCTGTTAACTGAGCAATAGATGAGACAACATCTTTAAGCATTGTGACTTCATTAGCAAATTGAATGCCATCAAACATATCAGTTGTTACTTCTTGTTTTGAATTTACTTTATCAAGACCATAATTTGTTGCCATAACAATAAAGTTCGCATACTTCTTATTCAAAATATTCATATTTTGAATGCCATCTAACATTTCTTGATATATATCATAATGTAGTGTGACTTCATCAAGATTACCTTTGAATAAAATTTTAACAAACTCAGCTTCAATTAAAGGTGTCACAAGTTTTGCAAAAGCTTTTACATCCTCAGCAAGTTCTTCTTTACTAAATTCATCCTTTAAGAAACCAAGATCAACTTGAGTGACTTTATCCACACCATAATTTAACGCTTTTGGTAATAATACTTGAACTGTTTGTAAATCAGCAGCAGCAGTAACAACCTTTTCTAAAATGGTTCCTGTTGCAACATCATAAAAGGCCTCTTTGTTATACTCTTTATCGTTAAAGAATGTTTTCACATCATTTAAAGTAATGATGTCTTTTTCATCAAGTAATTCTTTGGTTGCTCTAACTACCTCTTTTAACGCAGAAATTTCAGTAGCTAAAGCAATATTTGCGAAATCTTCTTTAGTAACAGTGATAGCTATGTTTGCCTTATCTAATCCGTATCTAACTCCTTGATAGAGCAATTCATCAAGATACATATTCGCAATATGAAGTGATGGAACGAAATCTAACATATTGCATAACGCTTCAGATTCAATCGTGTATAAAGTACGATCAAATACATAATCGATAATACCAAAATCATAACCAATCTTAGCCATATCTAATATAGTTCTAACATCATCAATAAATAAACTTGCAGTATATTCATCTGTTTGTAAGAATGATAAATCTAAATTCTTTGTTTCACCAAAGACTTTCGCATGATTTATAAGTTGAGGTGTAATTAATTCTAATAATTGTAAATCGGTTGCACAATTTACAACATCAATGATGGCGTGATATACATTTTTCGCATAAAATTCTTTGGTCTTATATGTCTTATTATTGATAAAGTTCATTACATCGCCTAATGAATGTATACTACCTGTATCAATTACTGCTTGAAGTGATCTTACAACATTAGCTAATGCAACAAATTCTTGTTCACCATCAATTTGATCAATTTGGGTTTGTGTTAGTATAAATGTACCATTTGTTTGATCTTCTAAATATTTTAATCCATAATTATAAATATTTCCTAATAATTCTAAGTCATGATCTTTTACAATATTTAACGTATACAAATCTTCAACCATTTGCGCAACAAGTTCTAAATTAAGACCACGAATATCATTATCTGCAAAATATTCCATTAGACCAAATTCTACAGCTTTATCTAAAATGTTTGCAACATGACCAAGATCTTCCATTAATTTATCTTTTGGCATACCACTTAGATAATCAATTGGGATTGGAAGATTCACTTTTCCACTATTTGCCAAGAAATCAATACCATAATTATATAATTTCTCAATAACATTTTCTACAAGTTGAGAATTTTGTAGTACTCTGATTGCATCAGATAAAACATAACCCGTTTCATCTCTTAAAATTGCTGGTGAAGCATACAATTTTTCTTTAATCAATTGTTGAACAGATGCCATATTTTGAATGTTATTTACTTCTAAGAAATCATAACCAATTGAAATAAATTCTCTAATAATTTCTTTTTCGCTTGCCCAATCAATTGTATCAAAAGCAAAATCATCCGCACTAACAATTAATTTTTGATCATCTTTTAACACTCTTTTAACAATTTCATCATAAATTAAAGTTGCAAGTTTTCCATCAGCATGTATTACTATATTCAGTTCAAATACATCATCCACTAATAATCTAACAACCTCTTCATTTGGTAGTGGTAAATCACCATCAAATTGATGAATATAATACGTAACGATATCTAAATCATCAACTAATTTATGAGCAATTTCAATCAATTTATGGAAATCATGATTTAACTCCTCGCTTGTAAAATCATTGATATAATCCGCAGCAATTCCACTCTTATTATCTAAAACAGTAATACCATATTTTACAGCAAGTGGTACGATTGCATCAATTACCTCAACATCTACAAGTCGATCTAAGATATCTAATACATCATTTACATTTTGATCTGTTATGAATTTTGATGTATTGTACTCTTTATTCCTAATAAATTCAAGAAGTTCGTTGTATGTTAAGATTTCATTATTTCTCAATAACGTTGCTATATCAGCAAAAATTTCTTTATACACTTCATTTTGTTCTAACCAATTTACATCATTAAATTCATCAGTTACTTCATCCACATTAATTTCTAATTTATTAGCAAGATAATTTACACCCCATGCAAGCGTTTGAGATTCGTGACCTTTAATCAATTCAATATCATGTAAAGCATCAAGAATACGATGAATAGCATTTACTGCCTCAGGAGTACTGATAAACATATCGCCATTGTTTAATAACGTATGTGCATCCATTTCAATGAGTTGCTCTGCCACAAAAATTAAACGGCGAATATCTCTTACTAGCAACTCTCCACTTGCATTTGTAACATCTAATTCGGCAATGATATCTTTAAATTCTTCAGGAATTAAATCCTTACCTTCAATAAATGTATCATAAATACTTGGTAATAAGGCTTCAATTAATTTAGAACCTACTTCCTCATTATCAGGATAACTACCAAATAAAATTTGAATTCCCTCTAAAAGGGTATTCGCATTTTGATCTTCTGCCCAGAATACCAAATCTAAATTGAATTTACCTTCTTCATTTGTAAGTTTAAAATTAGGGTCTTTTAAAACTGGCTCTATCGCATCAATAAATTGAATCAAAACATCTTTTTCGCCACTATAATCAATGGAAACAAGTTGCTCATACACAGCTGAATCTTTTGGTATATCTAAAAGATTTGTCGCCTTTAAAATAATTCTAATAATTCTACCTTCGTAACCTTGAATAAGTGTAGAATCAAAAATACCACTGACAATCGTTTTTAAAGCATCTGTATTGGCAAAATCAATTGCGTCAATATTATTTGCGGAATCTAACAAATGAATCTCAACAGCGGCTTTTACAACATCAATCAATTTGATAATTTCATTAACTAGTTCTTCAGATGGCACTTTCGATAAAATGTCACTAAATAATGTTTCATCGTCAACACTTTCAATTTCATCAAGTCTTGGTAATACATATTTATCTAATAAGCCTGGTAATAATTCTAGTACAATACTTGAATCAACAGCAGATTCTAAAGCACTAATAACATAGTCTAAGAATTCTTCATTTTCAAGTAAATCAACCCATTTTGTATTATTTATATCAAAAATATCAAAGCCATCTAAATCATTAATATTTTTATAGATATCAACAAGTTGTAATAAAACACTTTCCTCATTGTCCCAAACAATTGAATCCATTGCAAAATTTTCCGGTAAAATCGCCCAATTAAATTGACGAATAGAAGCAACTAATAATTTTGTTTTCAATTCATCATTACCAAGAAGATGAAGATCAAAAATATTTTGAATCAATACTTTAATTTTTTCCACACCCTCATCTGAGGCAATATCTAACTTTGTATAATCAAATGGATTTAAATTATCTAATACATGCAATTCATTGATTAATTTTGCAGATTCTAATATATTTTGAAGGTCAGCTTTCCACTGTTCGACACTTATTCCATCTAAACCAATAATATCACTAAATTCTTGATAGTTTTCATCAATAAGCTTATCTAAGAAATATTGCATAGAAGGAACTCCTGCACGATTGTACAATTGTGCATCTACTAATTTTAATAAAATAGAAAGAGTTGCATTGTATTTTCCTTCATCTTCTAAAAGAGTTTGTAATAAATCAATTTTGTCTCCAGCAAAATCATCTACAGATTCAAATTCCAATTTTAAAAATTCTCGGTAGATATTTACTATAAGGATACATTCACTTTCCCAGTCTATGCCATCAAAACGAACATCTGTTAAAGCATCTTCCATTACTTGTTTAATTGCATCTACTGAAAGAGCAATCGGAACACCAACTGATAAAACTTGGTTCGTTTTACTAGTTGAAAATAATTTTAAAATAACTTCATCTAAAAGGTTAGGATTAAAATGGAAATAATCAATACCAATGGATGGGAAATTTGTTACATCAACTAATTCTAAAGCAACCTTCACAGCATCAACATATATTGATAAATCATCAACTGTTAACGTGTCTGCTAGTGCCATAAAATTGTCAGTTTCACCAGAATCCTCAAGTAAAGACGCAAATTGCTCATTTGTTTTTGCATATCCAAAGACTGCAGGAATTGCAAGTTTATCGACAAGTTGTAAATCTAAAACTTTCTGTACAATATCAAATAACACATTCGTTTGGTTTTCATCATTCAATACTGTCTTCAAAAATTCATTTCCATCAAAGCCTTCAAAACTTTCAATGCCATAATCTTTAAATTTGTCATAAATAGAAACAATCATATCCAACTCTTGTTCCATATTGACATCTTGTAAATCAGGAACATCAATTTTACCAATTTGTTTTTGGACTGCTTCTAAACTAAATACGATTTCAAGACCAATTGGTAACGCATCAGATAACAATTCTGTTCGGCTCAATAAGGTTGTAACATCATTCAATTCTTTAGAATTCATTGTTAAATAATTGAACTCTTCAAATGGGAATAAATTTAGATCATATGCTTCTTTTACCGCATCTAATACTAATTTCATATCCCGTTTCCAATTGTTATATCTTAAATCTAAGAAAGCATCTGTTTCACCAGATTCTACTAATAACTGATTGAATTCTTCAATTTCATAGACATATTCAATACCAACCGGCATCAACTCAGCCATAAGTTTTGAACTCTTTAGTGCTTCTAAAGCGGTTCTAAATTCCGTTCTATTTACTTGATTAAAATTAACCTTTCCATCTAAAGCGTTTATAGCCTCAATAAAAGTGATTAACTCATCACTTAAATAAATCGTCTGATTTTTAGTTTCCATTTTAAACAAACCATCAAACATTTGTTCACTAAAAGATTTACCAAAGAAGAATCTTGAACCATTTGCAAATTTACCAAGCGCACTATTTTCATATTCTTTAGCAAATTCAAAAACCATTTCGATTGGATCATCAGATGATTCAGCTACTTGAACTTTAGCATCACCATTTATGACATCTTTTAATAATTTTTGTGTTTCAGGACTAGCACTATTTATCACTGAAGATAAACCAGAAAGTGGAGCACAAACCATAATCACAACAAAGACACCCTTCAATGCCCCCGCAAGTGCACCCCATAGACGTCTTTTGCCAGCAGGTTTTTTTTCAATAAAGTTTTCATCTTTAGTTAAAACTGCTTCTTCGCCTTCTTCTGTGCTTGGAATTACAACTACTGCTTTTTGTTCTTCTTTCTCTTCAGTTGTTATCGCAGTAGAATTTTTCTTAGCTTTACTCTTTTTAACTGCTCTCATAATCAATCCAACAATATGAGTTATCAAACGAATAATTGGACAAATCACTAGAACTGCTATGGTACCAACTAGCAAACCAATCGCATGGCATACTGTTGAAGCAATGCTATAGAAAAGAGCGTATGTTTCCTTTCCTTCTACTAGTAAAACCTCACCATTGGGAATCTGTGCTCTTGCATATACTAAAACAGCATCCCAAACAGTAGATATCGATCCATCTTGAATACCCAGAAATTCTGCCACTTGTTGACCTGCCTTCGCATTCAAAAGTGTTGCGGAATCCCCAAATACAAGCCAAGATAAGACTAGTAAAACTATGAAAACAGCGATGCATGATAGTTCTCTCTTTAATCCACCTAGAAAGCCCCATAATGCATATAATATTACCACCACCAGCAATCCCAATCCGGCAAGTAGTAAGATTAGATTAAAATCCATCATTTTTTCACCTCTTTATTTCATGACTTTACCTACTTATTTTATCAAATTTTTGATTTTTTTGCAAGCGTTTTTGTCTAATTCATGTTTTTTTCTTTATATTTGTTTTCAATCTATACATTATATTGTATTTTTTGAAATATTATTCAATTATTTAATTGGATAATAAATAGGAATTTTTCAGTTAGAAATTTATTTAATTTTTATCTCTAATATATTTAATTTTATATAATTAAAAGTCTCTTAAATAAAATTAAGAGACTCTTTTTTTATTTGATCAATCCTAAATATTCTAAAAATGTTTTAGCAAGTTCTGAATTATTAACCATATTACTTAAAGATTCATCATCTTGAATATTAAAATTTTCTTTATCCGAAGTATTTTGATAAGCCTCTAAAACTGAAGTGATGGTACTTGCTTCTTCTTGCCAATTTGTAGTATCATCTATCTTCATACTCGTATTACCACTTATAATGGTATTGAAAACATCTTCAACAAAGTTATAATCCATATCATTCCTATCAAAGGCCTCAATATTTTGTTTTAACTCGTCAATATCGTTTGTAGTCATATGATCGATATCTAAATTCTTTATATTCTTAGCTAAATTAAAAGTTGTACCAATACTAATTGCTTGGGTTTTTAAAGTTGTAGGTAGTGTAAAATCATATAATGGTAGATTCGTACTTTCATCTACTGGTAGCATATTTAACCCATTTACACCAAGCATATCATTTAAAATTGCACCACATAACTTAGAAGCAATTACACCATCGCTTGCAAGTAGCATCAAAGAGGTTATCTCTTCGCCTTGTATTTTTTCAAAATCAATATTACCCTCTTCATCTTCTACAAATAATGCTAAACCTTTTTTAGATACTTTTGTTAAAATTTCAAATTCCCAAACGGCAGTATTCTCAATAATGGTCTGTTTATCATCATCTGATAGTTGAACCTGATATCCTGTAGATTTTAACATCTCTGTTATAATTTGGAAAGCATATTCACTAGTTACTTGAGATTGAACTAAAGCATCAAAGGTTGCAGCAAACTGATTAGAAATTTCTAAATAATTGCTAGCCTCTAAGTAATTATCAGAAAAGACATGATCAATATTACTTAACTTTACTAACTCAACACTGATATCAACTAAATTTGCTCTTTCGCTTTCCCAATCTACTGCATCAAGAGACGAAGCATCAAATGATATGATTTGATCCATTTTAGTAAGTTCCAAAATTTTTGTGATCAATTCTTTTTCATGAGAACAAATCAATCGAAGAGATAAAATTTTATTTACAAAATCTCTAAATTTCATTTCATTTGCTTCAACATTTAAGTCTAGTTGATACTGATTTGTACTATCAAAATGCTCTTCTAATTTTAATTCTTTTGATAAATCATAGATATCAAAAATAGTATCAATATCTTTAGTAAACTCATTTTTTAAATAACTTGGTGTAATATAATTTACCATTTCATCAAAACTTGTATTCACAAACATTTTTTCAAGATAATCTATCACAATTGGAGCAAGATATTTTTCCGATATTTGTAATTGAAAAATTTGTTCCATTAAAATTGGCAATCTAGTTCTAGCTTTTTGATTATCTAACAAAACCGATAACTCATCTGGATTCAAATCAGTATCAATAATAAATACCATTGCCTCTTTTAAAGTTGTTCCTAAACTATGCAATTCTACTTGCCAATCTATATCTTCTTTCAACATTTCCTCAACATTAATATTTATTTCTTCTGGCATAAATGAGAAGATTTTTTTAATAAATATATTTTCATGATTTTCAACTAATTTCATAGATAATATACCATTGATTGCTTCTTGTAACTTCAATTCAAATTCAGGAGTAACCTCTATTCTATTTTCTTCTTTGTTTTGAAAATACTCTACTATTTTTAATTCCTTTATTGTTTTATAATTGTTCACTAATAAATGAAAATCACTAGTGAAAAAGTGTTGCAAATAGTCAGGAGTGATTATACCAACAAATTCACTTAAATTATGATTATTTAAATAATCCTCTAAATATTGAATAACAAGGGGAACAAAATATTTTTCTGAAAGTTGCATCTTAAATGTTTCATCAATTACATCCGTTAAAATATCAACAATATGATTATTTTCTAACATCGCTGTCATATCATCTTGATTCAATTTAGCCTCAATGATCAATTCTAAAACACTTACCGCCATTTTTGCGACACTATTCACTTCTTGATGCCAATCAATATTTTCATTTAGCATTTGATTTAGTTTTTCTTGATCATAGTCTGTAAACATAAAGGCGGTTTGAACCAATTTCTTTTCTTGATTTTCTAATAACTTTAGGCCAAATAACTGATTAATAGCATGATTTAATTTTGTTCTCAATTCATCTGTAATACTCAAATTGGGATTTTCATTAGCAAAATAAGCTATAACCCCATTTTCATCAAGAGTTGTATATATATCTGCTAATGTTAAAAAATCATCTGCTAAATCATTTTTTAAATAATCTATATCGATTAGACCCATTAAATGTTCAAAATTATTTTCTTTTAACAAATCATCTAAATAACAGATTAAAATTTTAGATAAACCTTTTTCAGATATTTCCAAATTAAACCCTTCATCTAAAGCATTAGATATATTCAATTTAATATTTTGATTAGTTAAAATTGCTTCTATACTTACATTGTTCAAATCGATTTCTTTAGCAATTTTTAAAACTGCCACAAAAAAAGCTTGAGATTGTTCTAAATCTTGATTAATGTCAATTGTTATTAATTCATCATAATTCAGATTACTTCTTTTAATTAAATCAATATGCTCCTCTTTTACTTTTAAAATATTCATTAAGGTTGGATATGCAACTTTAATTATTTTACTTTTAGCAAGATAAGCTATGATGCTATTTATATCCTCCTCATTTAACTCATCAACCATATAGTTGATGTCCCTATCCTCTTTCGTAAAATTTTGAAACAATTCAATCGCCCTTGGTAGATAAGCACCAATGGCATCTAATTCTTTAATTATATTTATTTTTCCATATTCTGTTTTGATGGATAGATTTTGACCAAAATATTTGGCACCAAGTCCAAATTTACCTTCTTTGGTCTTTCCTAAATGAGATGTTAACTTTAAGGTTACAGAACTATCTGTAATGCTATTGACAACCTCTTTTGTTTCATTTAAATTAGCATCATATGTTGCGGCTTCATTTATCATCACTTTACCGGTTTCTAATGCTCCATAAACCGGCAATATCAAAACTACAAATAAAACGAAATAAGAACAAACACCAAGACATCCTCCTAAAATACGGCTTAAAAGATGATGTTCTTTGGCTTTGGCAAAAGGAAGTGTCAAACGAAAAATTAATCTTATTAGAGGGGAAAGAATTAAAAAAACAAAAATGGCAAAAACAATATATAAGACAATTCCGACCATTGATATCAAAAAGTCATCAATTAAAAGGTCAAGTTTTGTTTGTATTAATTCATCAAGATTGCCATCAAAATAATTATTAGCAATTTCGGTTTTCACAATACCACTAATAGATACTTCTTCGGTCAATACTTCTTCATCATAAGGAATATGTGCATGAATAATTATCTTCCCAATGGGTTTTATAAAAAGTAATATAAGCAATAAAGGTAAAATCCTACTCGCTAAAACCAACGAAGTATGAATCAATCCTTTACGAAAGCCCTTAAAAGCATAACATATAATGGATAATATGATGAGAACATCAAAAACGATGAGAATAATTTTTAAAGTTGTGATTAGTGATTCACTCATACGAAACCTCCTTTGTTCGTATAATTATATCATAATGTTTCTTAATTTACAAGTAGTTTTACATTATCTTTATTGTTAATCCTAAAGCCTTTAATTTATTGATTAAATCTTCATATCCTCTTAAAATAACCTCAACATGATCAATTGTTGTACATCCTTTCGCAATTGCTCCAATCACAATACAAGCAAAACCACATCTTAAGTCATGTGCATAGATATTCGTTGCCTCTAAAGCAGAAGAATATATATATATCTTATCATGAATAACCTCAACATTCCCCTTTGCTTTTACGATTTCTGCAACATGTGAAACCCTTTTAGGATAAATTGTATCCATAATAATAGAAGGAGTAATCGCTTTCGTACATACAACTGTTAAAATTTGTTGTAGGTCGGTTGGAAAAGAGGGATAGAAAGAAATCTTTTTTTGAATTCCTTTAAGTGGAAAATCTTTTTTAATTTCAATACTATTTTTATTTTCCCGTACGTTAACCCCTAATTGTTGAAGGGTCTTGATTACTTCACGCAAATGAGGCAAATAGACATTTTCAATTTTTATATCACTTTTATCAACAGCTGCTGCTAAAAGCATATAACTACCAGCCTCAATTCGATCACTCATAATAGTAAAATATGCACCATTTAATTTTTTGACACCAACAATTTCAATCGTATCATTATCTAAAATTGTAATTTTCGCACCCATTTTATTTAATAAATGAATAACTTGAAGTACTTCTGGTTCTAGTGAAGGATTCTTAATTATTGTTGATGCTTTTCTAATTACCGATATATATATAATATTAATGGTTGCTCCAACTGATTTTTGAAAAAGTCGAAAACTATGGTTTTTATTGTTAATTTTTTTCTTTTTAAAAATAAGCCAATTGTTATTTTCTGTAATTTTATAACCCACACTTTTAAATGCTTCAATATGATAATCAATCGGTCTTTTGGTAAAAGAACATCCTCCAGGATAACTTGTTTTAAAATTTTTTCGACAAGCTACAAGTGCTCCCATAATATAATAAGATGCCCTAATTTTATGTACATCTTCTGATTGCAAGTTTATTTGAATTTTATTTCGTTTCAAATACATTCGTTTTTTATCTTCTAAATAAATTACCTCAACCCCAACTTGTTTTAACAAATTAGCAAGCATCAAAACATCACTAATATTGGGTACATTGTTAAGAATAAGCAAATCATCGGTTAAGATACTACAAACCATCAAAGGTAGCGTTGCATTTTTTGAACCACTGATACTAATTTTGCCTCTTAGTGCAGTAGTTCCTTCGATTTCTAATTTCAAATTTATCACCTTTGTTACAATTTATGCGAAAATATTAGAAAATATAATTAAATATGATTGAATTTTTTTAAATTTTATGATATCATATATCATGGTTTTAAATTATCAATTAAAAGAAGGGAGAAGCTATGAGATATCGAATAGAAAAAGATCTTTTAGGACAGCGTCAAGTTCCGGCTGAAGCCTACTATGGTATTGAGACTTTGCGTGGAAAAGAAAATTTTGAAATTACAAAACGTGGCATTTGTAGACAAATGATAAAAGCTTTGGCAATTGTTAAAAAAGCTGCTGCTAAAGCCAATGTTGATGCTTTGAACATTGATGAAAAAGTAGGTAAAGCGATTATGCTTGCTTGTGATGAAATTTTAAATGGGCGACTTCATGGACAATTTGTAACCGACTTAATTCAAGGTGGAGCCGGAACCAGTATGAATATGAACGCTAACGAAGTAATTGCAAATCGTGCAAATGAACTTCTTGGTGGAAAAAAGGGTGTATATGATTTTGTTCATCCCAATGATCATGTAAACTTTGGCCAATCAACTAACGATGTGATTCAAACAGCGGGTAAAATTGCTATTGTCAAACAACTTAAAAAACTACAAGTAGAACTCAAAAAACTTTATAATGCTTATTTGAATAAAGCCACTGAATTTAAAGATGTGATTAAAATGGGTAGAACGCATCTACAAGAAGCTTTACCCCTTAGGTTAGGTCAAGAGTTTAGCGCTTATGCTAGTGCTTTAAATCGTGATATGAAAAGAATTGATGTAGCAATTGAGGCTTTGCTTGAGGTGAATATGGGTGCTACCGCAATCGGTACTAGTCTTAATGCAAATGAAAAGTATCGTAAAAAAGTGATTTATTACTTGAATAAATTTTCTGGTGAACAAATTAAACCAGCTAAAGATTTAATTGATGCCACACGTAATTTTGATACTTTTGGTCAAGCTAGTAGCACCTTAAAATTACTCGCTTTAAATTTATCTAAAACTGCTAGTGATTTACGCTTGATGGCAAGTTCTGGTAGCAATGGCTTTAGTGAAATTACTCTCCCTCATGTTCAACCTGGCTCTTCTATTATGCCTGGTAAATATAATCCCGTTGTTCCTGAAATGGTCAACCAAGTTTGCTTTTATGTGATCGGTCTTGATGTCACAATCACGAAGGCTATTGAAGCTGGTCAACTTGAACTCAATGTTTTTGGACCTATTATTTTAATGAGTCTTTTTGAACAAATTACTACTCTTAGAAGAGCAACTAGAACCTTTCATAATCTTGCAATTAGTGGACTGATTGCAAATACTACGAAATATAAAACAGACAATAGTATCTACTTAATCACTGCTTTATCACCACATTTAGGCCATGAAGAAGCATGCAACGTAGTCAATGAGGCAATTAGTAGTGAAAAAACAATTAAACAGGTTTTATTAGACCACCATATTTTAAGTGAAGAAATTATCAATATGGTTTTAGACGAAAGCAATATGACAAATCCTGGTATTGCTTTAGAAAATATCTTAAAAGAAAAAAAAGAACAAGAATAAATCTATACTAAAGAATGAAAAAGGAGTAAATTAGCTCATTTAAATGAGGTAATTAATTAGATTAATCTATCTTGCCAATGAAATTGTAATAGATTTCAATATTATGTAAGATAGATTTTTCTTTTTTTTTATTTTAGGGTGAACAATTATTTTATTAATTAATAAGCAAATATCTTGTCTTGTAAGATTATCTAAATCGTGAATATCATAAAGTATCTTGATAAAATGTAAGTATGTTCTACAGTATCAGTTTCAATCTTTTCTTAATTTTGATTTTATTAAAAGAAAAAGACTAGCTGTTAAGCTAATCTTCATTATTTATTCAATCCGAGATATTCTAATATATCGCCATAATCATATTTAAGAAACTAACTATTAAAACATTAAATTATTATTAATAAAGCTCGCTATATTAGCATGAACAATTCCGTTACGCTTTTGAATTAAAAAATCTGTTGTTAAAACGTATTTTGGATAATTATCCTTTATTAGCTCTAATGAACTATATTCTCTATCTTCCGTTTTTTTACTTTCTAAAATAGTATAAGCAATTTGTATATATGAATAGTTTAGGTAATCATCCCTCAAGATAAAATCACATTCTAATAAACCTATTCTACCAACGCTAACTGTATATTTTTTACTTCTAGCATATGTATAGATTACATTTTCTAATGCAGGACCATAGTTTATTCTATTATCTGTATTTATCGCATAATAAAATGATGAATCTGCTAAATAATACTTTTTTTCTCCTTTTAATGCTCGCTTACTTTTCATATCAAATCTATCACATTGATAAATTATTTTAGCACTAACAAGTATATCAATATATTTAGTTATTGTTTCTCTTCTCACCTTTATGCCTACATTTTCTAACCCTTTTTGTATACTTAAAATACTCATAGTTTGACCATAATTATTGATTATAAAGTTTTTAACTAAATTAAATGTTTCAACAGTTCTAACCTTTACTCTTTTCTTAATATCTTTTTCAAATATTTCTTCAACAACTGCATTAGTATAGGATCTTTTATCAATAATTGAATCATATTGAATTGTTTTTGGAAAACCGCCTTCAATAATATAATTATTTAGTTCGTTAATAATATTAGAATCAACTTGTTTATTATAATATTTTTTCATTTCGATATATTCATAAAATGATAAAGTGAAAATTTCAAACTCAATATATCTACCTGTAAGTTTAGTTACAAGTTCTCCACTTAATAAATAAGAATTAGATCCTGTTATGAAAATTGAATATTCGCCATCAGTTCTAAAGGCATTTATAACCTCTTCAAAATTTTTAATGTTTTGTATTTCATCAATAAAAATATATTTTGTACCACGAATGTTAGAATATGATTCTAATAAATCTTCTAAATCTTGATCAGTTTTAATCTTATTATATTTTCTACTATCTAAGTCAATAAATATGCAATTTTCTTCACTTATTCCACTATCTAGTAATTCTTGTTTAATAGTAAGCATTAAAGATGATTTACCACATCTTCTTACACCACTAATTACTTTAATGATTTCCGTATCATGATAAAAGCCTCTTATTCTTTTTAAATATTCTTCCCTTTTATATAAATTCATAAAATCACTCCTATTTATATAATATATTATATCACTTAGATTATATATAGTCAATTTAAATAGACAAATTTTATTATTTTTTTAATTTTTGACTATTTAAAATAAAAAATTAAGAAGCAGTTAGAATTACTCATACGACTTAAGATATGTTATTGCATTTTATTGTAATATTATCGAGTGATTTTAGATACTATTAACACGAATCCATACTTTTCAAGTCTTTGATAATCAACACCTTTTGCCCCAGTATCAGTAATAGCATCTATAAGTTGGTTTTTTGTTTCTTCTTTAGTTACACATGAATAAAATAATTCACCATTATCGCTTAACATTGATACGGCTTTATGAAATATCTCTTTATAAAATCCTATCTCTTGTACAGTTGAGCCTATCATAGTAATAATTTCAAATTTAATTGTTGGTTTGTATTTAAATATATCTTTATTAATAATTTCTATCTTTCTTTTATTTTGTTCATTTTCTAAACATAATCTAAATGTTTCCGTAATATCAGGGTCTATATCTATGCTAACCAAATGACATTTATCGTTCATATGATATGATAAGTATCTATCCCAATGACCAGTCCCTATACCAATATTGCAAATATTTTTGGCATATTTTAGTTTAAAGTTTTCTTCAAAGTATTCAGTAATTTTATAATCATACCATTTTGATTTAAGTGATGTATTCCATGGTCCGCATTCTTCATTACTTATTTCACCATAATAAGATAATATATAATCTTTTTCTTTTTCAGTTAGAATTATAACTCCTCCATTATTCCATAATATTTTGATAACTCTGCCTAAGCAGTAATATTTATCGATACCTAATTATATCATTTTTTTCATAATAAATCACAATATATGTAAATAATTGTATATATATCTTTCCTAATTTTGAAAATTACCTCTTAAGTAACTCATATGTGGGATAATGCTTCTGGTAGAATCAAATCAAATTATTGACTGGTGGAGACTAAAAAAGACATTGAAAATCATAACAATGCTTTTAATAACTTAATAAAATACTAAAATAATTTTAAAAGGATTAACCACTTCAAATTTTGATTAATCCTTTTTTGCTTTAGTGTGCTGACTTAATGTGATTATTTATTAAATTACCTCAATTAAGTTAGCATTTACTCCTTTTTTTATTGTTCATATCTATTATCTTGCTATCTTTTTTATTTTATTTAATTCAAAACATAAAAAATAAAAGAGTTAACTTTTTCATCATTTAGAATGTTAACTCTTCTTCTTTTTTAAAGGTTCATTTTATTCAACTTGAATTGTTTTAGCCCATTCAAAAAATTGGTCTTTATATTCATCGAATTCAGATTCTTTCGACCAAAAATTCATCGTGTAATATTTACTAGCCCCCTCTTTGGTAATAAGCATATATTTAAAAGTTATATTTTGAGCGGTTGCGGTATAATATGCATAACAAAACGTTACTCCATCTTCGTCATAATTCGTAATATCTGCTGTTTTACCAGATACATTTAAGACTTTTTGGGTATAGTGTTCAAGTTGATTATCAGAAACTCCTACAGAAGTTTTATATTCGCCATTTCCCATAAATCCGATTTTACTAGTAAGCAATAATACTTGTACATTTTCATCATTGCCATACTTAAATTTATTAGTCAATGTTATTGTAATGCCATTAGAAGAAAATTCTTTTGGTTTACTTGCACAAGATGATAGCGTACCTACCATCATAAACATCGCTATAAACAATAGAACAATTTTAAATTTTTTCATCATTACCTCCATTAAATTTTAAAATTTCATTCTCTTTTAATCCGTTTAACTTATACTTACCAATTCTAATTCTTTTGAGTGTCTTTACTTTATTTTCACCCCTTATCACTAGACGCCTAATTTGATGATATTTACCATCTGTTAATATAATTTGAAAACTATAATTATTTATTATTTTCACTCTCGTTTCTTTAGTAATCTTATTGCGAATCGTAATAGGAGTTTTGAGACTTTCTAACAATTTTTGATCAATTGGTTTTTCTAACGTTACAATGTATTCTTTTTCCACGTTTTTATCGGCATTTATCAGATCATTTGCAAAAACACCATCATTGGTCAAAATGATCAGACCACTACTTTCTTTATCAAGACGACCAACACAAAAAACCCGATAAGGCAAATTCACTTGCTTTATAATATTATTTTTTATATTGAGATTGTTGGTACAAACAATTCCAACTGGTTTATGATACAAATAATAAACATATGGTACCTTAGATAAAACCATACCATCTACCCTAATTATATCACTTTCCTTTACAATATATGATAGCGGATAATAATGATGATTGACTAAAACGCGTTTTTGTTTGATTAAATCTTGAACCTGACTTTTGGTATAATTACCACATTTTTTTAAATATTTAGCAAGATGTACTTTAGAAGATGTATTCATATTCTTCTTCACTTTCATCTTTTTTAGTAATAATTTTATACTGTCGCTTTTGTGGATTAGAAGTAATTCGACCATTTTTTAAAATATTGTCACTCAATGGCACCAATTGGATTTGATACCCTTCTTTTTCAAATTGAAGCACATCATATTCGGTTTTTACCAATTTAATAAAATGAGACCATAGATGATTTTCTCTTAAGGTTTGTGGACAATTTTTACCACTAAAAAAATGGTGTGGTTTTATACTATCTAATGGTAAATGATATTCATCCAATAATTTAGCAACTAATTTACTTGCCAATTGATAGTTAAGATAGATATCATCACCTTGATTTACACAAATTTCAATTCCAATCCCATTGTTATTGCCACCACGATTAGCAATTTTTTGATAAGTTTGATTAAAATATGTTTCTCCTAAATAATATTCATCATCTTTTATTACCACTAAAATCCCATCATCATTTATATCTGATTGAAAAAGAGGTCTGCTTGTAGAAGGAACCAAAACATTGGTGTTTTGATGATTGATATAATAATATCCCTTCTTTATTGTAACTTTACAATCCCTTTGTTTCTTAATACCCGTATAATATAATTTATAATCAAACTGCGTACCATCTCCTGCATGATAGGCTATTTCATTATCAGGAATATTGTGATAAATTCCATCATTGCCAACAACATATTGAAAACTCGCATGATATTGCATATCGCTATGCATTTGTGTTTTGACAACATGACTCCAATATGCAGCATTTCTTTCTCTAGTTGTATCTCCTGTATCATGAATGACAAGATACTTTTTCTCTTTGATTCTACCATCTCGATTGCTATTTGATTTTAAAGCCAAATTTTCTTTTATTTCTAAATTAGAAAAAAGATAGGGTAGTATACTGCTAATTAGGTGATAGGGGTAATTCGATTCATAACCATATACCGTTATATCTTTTGTAAAGACATCTTTTGATAAACTTTTAAAATATTCCAATACTTTATTCACTTTTACAACCTACTATTTTTTCCATGTTTTAGGCGTAAACAAAATGAGTACCGGTAAAATTTCTAATCGACCTATTAGCATGGCAAAAGTTAAAACAATTTTAGAAAAATGATTATACAAATTAAAAGATCCATATGGGCCTACTGCCTCCAGTCCTGGTCCAATATTAGAAAGACAAGAAATGGTGGCTGAAAAATTTGAAACAAAACCATGAGTAACTTCTTTCCCTGCCACATTAACTACAGTTCCATTGATAGGATCACAAGATAAAATCAAAATAATAATAAAGGTCAAGAAAAAATATAACGTAATGAAAGCAAAAACATCATTAGTTGTCGTCTCTTCAAGGATTTTGCCTTCAAATTTGGTTTTAGATACATATCTAGGATTGATTAACTTACGAATTCTAGTAAAAATTCCTTTAAAACTAATAACTAATCTAGATATTTTAATTCCCCCACCCGTTGAACCAGCCATTGCTCCTAAAAGCATTAAAATAAGAATAATACATTTAGAAAGTTCTGGCCAATATTCATAATTTGTCGTTGAATAACCAGTAGTAGTAATAATTGATGCTACTTGGAAATAAGAGTGCCTAAAAATTTCTTCTAGATCCATTACACCTAAACTTTGCAAATTATCAATCTGATTACTGATAACATTGAAACAAATTATAAAAACAGAAATAACAATAATCATTAAATAAGTTCTTAATTCTTCACTTTTAAACGCTTCTTTACATTTTCCAATTAAAATCAGATAATATAAACTAAAATTCACCCCAAATAAAATTAAAAAGGTTGCTATGACATACTGAGAATAAGCACTAAAATATTCCATACTATTTGTAACAAAACCAAATCCACCTGTTCCTGCACTACCAAAAGCAGTCAATAGACTATTAAACAAATCCATTTGATATACAGTACCATCTGAAGCTACTTGTTTAGGGCTAAACAACAATAAAATAACTTCAATAATTGTAAGACCCAAATAAATTAAATAAAGGATTCTCGTTGTCATTTTCATTTTAGATGCTAATTTTCCTACCTGAGGTCCAGGACTTTCAGCTTTTAACAAATGAAGGGAAGACCCATCCTCACTTTCAGGAATAAAAATTAAAATAAAAACTAAAATTCCCATTCCACCAATCCAGTGAGTAAAACTGCGCCAAAAAAGTGAACTATGAGCCAATTGGGTAATATCAGGAACAATACTCGCTCCTGTTGTGGTAAATCCTGACATTGTTTCAAACAAAGCATCAATATAATTGGGAATATCTTGATTGATCACAAAAGGCAAGGCACCAAAAATAGTCATTACAATCCATGTTAATGCACATACCGCAAATCCTTCTTTTTGATATAACCCCTTTCGGCTTGGCTTTAGGAGTTGTAATAACTTGCCAATAATAATTAAACAACAACTAGGTATTAGAAAGGATAAAATATATATATAATTTTCTTTATAAATAATGGAAACCACAAAAGGAAAAAACATTAAGATTCCCTCAAGAATCATTATTTTACCAACAATTTTACCGATTACTTTTACATTCATATCCCATTACCTATTCAAACGCATCCATTAAATCATCAAATTGTTGATGCGTCGTCACAACTAATACTCTATCATTGAGTTGAATACAATCATTCCCACTAGGAATTAAAACATTACCATCTCTTATAATACAAGCGATTAAGCAATTTTCTTTAATATTTAAATCCTTTAGGGGTTTATTATAAAATTTTTCCTTTTTCTTTGCATCAAATTCTAAGGCTTCAACTTGATTATTTACTAGTTTATATAAAGTTAAAACATTACTCCCTCTTTTATTAGAAAGAGCTCTAATATAACTAATAATTTTACTGGCCACAATATCTTTAGGAGAAACAATACTAGCAATGCCTAAATCGTTGACCATAGTAAGAAAACTATTGCGCTTGATTTTCGCAATCACTTTTTTGATTTTCAGTCTTGTTGCATACATTGAAACAATAATATTTTCTTCATCTACATTTGTTAAAGCAATACAGGCATCAGAAGCTTCAATGCCTTCTTCAATAAGCAAATCATGATCCGTACCATCGCCACAAATCACATCGACTTTTGGTAGTGCTTCTGCCATTTCTTCAGCCCGATTTTTATTCATTTCAATCAATTTAATATGATATTTTTTATTAGATAGTTCTTTTGCTAAATAGTAACTAATTTTACCCCCACCTATTATCATAATATTTTTAAGTGGCGATTTAATGAGATTTAATTCTTTTAAAAAGGTGACAAGACTACTCGCGTTTGCGGTAATACTAAGTCGATCACCTTGTTCAATTTTAAAATTACCATTAGGAATAATAACATGACTAGCACGTTGAATAGCACAAATTAAAACCTTCGTTTTAATCTTTTTACTCATTGTAATTAGGGTTTCACCAATTAAAGGATTATTTTCCTCTACTAAAATTTCTACCAAATTAACTTTGCCTTTAGCAAAGGGTTCTAATTTTAATAAAGATGGTAAATTTACCATATTAATAATTTCATCTGCTGTTTCTTGTTCAGGATTTACTACCATAGAAAGTCCTAATTCTTCTTGCATAAGTTTTGTTTGGCGTAAATATTCAGGATTTCTCACTCTAGCAATTGTAGAACTAGCACCTAGTTTTTTTGCAACCATTGAGGCTAAAATGTTAATTTCATCCTCAGGAGTTACCGCAATCACTAAATCGGCAGATTTTACTCCTGCTTCTTCTTGTATATCAAGGCTAGCACCATTGCCGACTACTCCCATTACATCATATCTTTCAATTAATTCTTCTACCTTTTCTCGGTTATTATCAACAATAACAAGGCTATGGCCTTCTTTACTAACATGTTCAATAATCGTCTTACCAATTTTCCCACAACCAATTACAATTATTTTCATAAATTATGTCCTCATTCCAAATAATAAAACCCTAGAACGACTAGAGTTTTATTATAAAAATATTTAGTTATATTATAGCACACTAAAATAGTACTGTCAATTTTATTATTAGTTTTTATCCAAAACTTCAATTTTTTCTCCATTTTCAATATTTGTAAATACATAAGAATTAGAACCATCTTCTTTAGTAAAATATTCACATAAAAATTTAGATTTTATTTCATTTAATTCTATTTCAATTTTTATTGTATTGCGATTATCAGAACCTTTTACTTCAATTTTTTCCTTTTTACCATTGATTTCTTTTTCAATTTCAACAGTTATTTTACCATTTTTCTCTTTAAATTCCATTTCAAATTCATTTACAGTTTTACCATTTTTTACTATTTCATATTCATATTCAGTTTCATTGTTTTCTTTTTCTTGCGAAATTTTTACATAATTATCTTTATCAAAGATAATTTCTAATTCTATTTCTAGTTCATCTTGTTCCACTTCTTTTTTGCCAAACACTTGATATTCTTGACCATCAACAATAGCAATTCCTTCTAAAGTCGTTTCAACTTCATCTTTGTCTTTGTCTTTATCCTTGTCATTTATAATTGTTTCCTTATAATAAATCATATAAGTTTGTTCTTCTTTATCTAAACCTTGACCATTATAAGTAATTTTAGTTTCATATGCATCTTTATCTGATTCCTCTACAACAAATTTATTTTCCATATCATCAACAAATGTTGCCATACTTTTTACAAAACTTACAAGTTCATTGAAATCAATTTCGGTTGTATTTGTTAAAAGCATCTTTTGATTAACCTCTTTTTGAGTTGATACATTGACTTTACTAGTTTCTAACTGACTATCTAAAAGACCTATGGATGCTACAATATTTTGAGAATAGATATCTTTTATACTCATTGAATTGTTGGGAAATGTTTTTTTACAAGATATAACCGCTACCGATAATAATCCTAATCCTAACACTGAAATAATTGACAAAAATAACTTATTTTTTTTCATTTATATTTACCTCTTTCTTTTATATTCATCTATGAAACAAATGAAAGCAGAATTTTATTGGTTATTTTTTAATCTTTTTCTATAAATATATATTCATAACTATTCCCTTGAATTATAATGACTACTTCTCCTTTATAATTTTTTGTTTCTATATCACATAAGATTTTGTTGTCCATCATTTCAAATTCCATTTTATTGTTCAAATTGCCCGCATAATCTTTATCTTCAATCGAAATTTTATTGACATTCCATTCTTGTTCTATTTCAATCTCCAATGATTTTTGCTTTTTATTTTGATGATAGTATGTAAATTCATATTCGTTTTCCGCATTTTCAATTTCTTGACAAACCTCAATATAATACATATCGGTGATATATATAATCAAAGTAGTTTCTATCTCTAATCCTTCCACTTCTTTTTCACCTACAACAGGATATTCTTTATCATTCATATATAAACACCCTATAATATGAGAAGAAACTTCATCTATATCACTATGTTCTTCATCTGCTTCTTCGTTAAAATAAAACCATACCTCTTCATTATTTACCTTAAATTTATACATATATTGATAGGTTTTTTTATCACTTTTATATAATTTCACCTCTGCATTAGCTAAATCTAAATAATTTCTAGCCAATATTAAGTATGACTCTATTTCTTTTTTGACTTCCTCTTGATTACTAATAGAAAGGAAAACACCTTGTTGCATTGATGATGCTTCAATTAAACTATAAATACCTAAAGTCTGATAAGCTAATTGTTTTTTCGTTTTAGACATAGAAATTTCAACTTTATTCAACTGATTAAATCTATCATCTATATGAACAACAACTATCAAAGTAATAAAAATAAGAACAAAAGAGAACAAAAGACCCCAAACAAATTTATGATTTTTTTGTTTGCTATCTACTTTTATCGGTTGATATACTACATGATTAAAAAGGGAAGCATCAAAAATGGGAGTTTCAACTTCTTCTACTAAATTATTAAGATGTTTTTTTAAATCTTTAGTTTTCATTTTCTTCTTCCACCTTTCTTTTTAATTTTTTAATAGCCTTATTGTAAAGCCAAAGAATAGTACCTAAAGGTTTATCTTTCATTTTGGCAATTTCTTTAAATTTTAAATTATCAATCATATGTAAAATAACAATTTCTCTTTCTTTTTCATTTAAATAATCTAACAAATAAAACAAATCAGGTACATCAGTTGGGCTTTCTTCCTTCACCGAATATATATATTCTTCATCATAAACCATTCTTTTTTGTTTATGATATTCATTAATGGCTAAATTTCTAGCAATGGTTACAAGGAAATTAAAATAATTGGTATTCTTTTTATATTTGTCAATATGATTTAAAAATCTCATATATGTTTCTTGTAACAAGTCTTCACTTGATTGACGATTTCTAATAATATCATATATAAAGACATATAATTGCTTATTGGTTTGGTGATAAAATTCATCAAAAGAATCATAGTTTCCAACTCTGAATTCTTCAATAATATCTTCTAAATTTTTGATATGGGATTTTTTATGCATAATATTTCCTTCTACTTATTCAACAAAATTCAATATACTTTTATTGGTTTTCTTCAATTATATTTGAAAAAAATAAAAAAGCCAATCATTTGGCCTTTTTAATTTAAAATGAGGATTAAAATAAGGATAGCAATAATAGGAACAAGACTACCACCTAGTAATTGATAGAAAGTATGTCTTTTCATTTTTATGCTAGATATATATACAATAACGGCTATAAACAAACCAATCATTGCCATAATATACAATTTAAAATAAATAAACAACATAACCGGACCTATCATTCCGCACGCATGCCCACTAATTTTCAAATGAAAACATTTATTCACAATTGCTATTGTTAATCCTGATAATAAGTATTCTAGATAAATGAGCCAAAGTTCTTTTGTATAAGAGGCAAAAAGTCCAACAATACAACCTAAAATATAACCTATTACCGCAAATACAATGGCTAAATTTCGTTGACCCCTTCTTCCTTGATTTTTAAAAGGTGGAATAAATCTTTGTAAAGGATAAGCAAGAAGTGGCAACAAACCGAGGAAACAAAGACTAAATAGATAATACCAAAGATTGGGATACACTTCTTTTCTAAAAATCAAAAGTATGCTTAGAGTGATGATTGCCATAAAAGGAGCAACTGTAAGGATTCTAATCATTTTATGTATTTTATTCACCGGTTTTTCCATTTTTACAACTCCTTTTTTTGTTATTTTTATCTATGAAACAATTTCAAACTGTGAATTATACAATTCAGCATAAAAGCCTTTTTTTGCAAGCAATTGTTCATGAGTTCCTTGTTCAATTATATCACCTTTATTCATTACTAAAATGATATCTGCATTTTTAATTGTTGAAAGCCGATGTGCAATAACAAATGAAGTCCTACCAACTGTTAACTGATCCATCGCATTTTGTATTACAATTTCCGTTCTTGTATCAACTGATGAGGTAGCTTCATCTAAAATTAACAATGGTGCATCTTTTATCATTGCTCTTGCAATTGTTAATTGTTGTTTTTGACCTTCTGAAATATTAATTGAATCATCTAATATTGTATCATATCCATTAGGCAGAGTTTGAATAAAATGATGTAATCCTACTGCTTTACATACCATATCTAGAGTTTCATTGGTAACATTTTCCTTATTATAAACAAGATTTTCTCTTACACTACCATGAAACAACCATGTATCTTGCAAAATCATATCAAATAAATTATGCACTTCTTCTCTTTTCATCTCTTGAATTGAAACACCATCTATTAAAATATCCCCACTAGTAACCTCATAAAATCGCATCAATAAATTTACAATTGTTGTTTTTCCTGCTCCTGTTGGTCCAACAATAGCCACTTTTTGTCCTCTTTTTAATTCAATTGAAAAGTTTTTAATAATTAGATTATCCTTGTGATAACCAAACTGAACATTTTTAAATTCTACATCTCCTTTTACTTCTTCAAGTTTTTTATTTTTCATGCTTTCATCTTCTAAATTAGGTGCTTCTAACATCTCAAATACTCTTCTTGAAGCAGCGGAAGCTTGTTGAATAGAAGTAAGTGATTGAGCAAATGTTGAAAGAGGTTGGGAAAATAATCTAGCATAAATTGTAAAAGAAATAATTGTACCAAAACCAACATTAGAATTGCCATTTAAAATTAGGAAAACACCAACAATGAAAATAGAAGCATATGATAAATTTCCAGAAAAATTCATAATCGGTTGCATCAAACCTGAAAGAAATTGGGATTTATAATTATTGCGATACAATTCCTTGTTGATTACATCAAATTGTTCTATTGCTTTACTTTCACCATTATAAGATTTAACAACATGATGGTTAGAATAAATTTCTTCAATATGACCATTCATATCACCTAAATTTTTTTGTCTTTTATTAAAATACTTTTGAGAAAAAGTCAAAATGAAAAAAACTAAAATAAAGCCAATGATAGATGAAGCAATTGTCACTAAAGCAAGTTCCCAATTGACTACAAACATCATAATAATAACACCAATAAATAAAGTAATAGCATTTACTAAATTAGCAATAGTAGAACTTAAAGTTTGCGAAATAGTATCAACATCATTTGTAATTCTTGATAAAATATCTCCTCTTGTTGTTGTATCAAAATAACTTAAAGGCAATTGATTAATTTTTTTATTGATATCACTTCGTAAACGTTTGGAAGTTTTTTGTGTCACATCTGCCATAATAAATTGTTGACAATAATTCACTATGGCACCTAATATATATATACTAATTAAGAAATAACAAATTTTTAGAAAATCAGGCATAGAAATACCATCAATTGATTGAATTCCTGATTCAATTACATTCATTAAATCATTAATTTTATTGGGGCCTATAATACTTGTAATGGCAGCAACCATTGCAAAAAAAAGTGCAACAAGAATTGCTACCACATAAGACTTACAATACTTTAACAATTTGCCAAGTGCTTTAAAATCTGCTTTTTCTTTTGTTGTATACCTATTTCTTTGTGGTCCTGGCATCTTATAATTCCTCCTTTGATAATTGTGATAATGCAATTTCTTGATAAATACTGCATGATTGAAGCAATTGTTCATGTGTTCCCATTCCAACAATTTTTCCTTCATCTAAAACAACAATTTTATCAGCATTCATAATAGTACCAATTCTTTGAGCAATAATGATAACTGTAGTGTCTTTTAAATTTTCTTTAATTTTTTTTCGTACTAACATATCTGTTTTATAATCAAGAGCGGAAAAAGTATCATCAAATATAATAATAGGTGCATTTTTGTAAACTGCTCTAGCAATTGAAATTCTTTGTTTTTGTCCACCTGAAAAATTACTACCACCTTGCGCAACCATACTATCTACTCCTTGTTCTAAATCTTTAACAAAATCGGCTTTAGCAATATCTAGCGCCATATCCATTCTTTCTTGATCTATGGTAGATGATCCATACGTAATATTATCTTTAATCGTTCCTTTGAATAAAGCTGCTTTTTGAGATGCAATAGCAACAAGATTTCTTAAATCTTTAACTTTATAATCTAAAACATTTATCCCATTGACAAGAACCTCACCACTTGTTGCATCATAAAATCTTGGAATCAAATGAATGATTGTAGATTTACCAGAACCGGTTGCACCAATAATAGCAAGCGTTTCTCCTTTCTTTACATGAAAGGAAATATTACTAATGGTAGGCAAAGAATCTTTATTATATGAAAAAGAGACATTTCTAAATTCAACTTCTCCCCCTTCTTTTTCTAAACTGTTTTCTTGTTTACCATCTGTAATACTTGGTTTGGTTTTCAAAACTTCATATATACGATTACCAGATACAATTGTTCTTGGTAAAATGATAAAAATCATAATTAACATCATAAAGGCCATTACAACTTGAATAGCATATTGAGAAAAGGCCGTCATATTGCCAATCACATTTACTCTTTCTAAGACAACATTGTTAAAATCATTACTTGTAATAGCATTGATTAAAATTGCCCCAATAAAATATATTGCAATCATTAATCCATTCATACATACATTCATAATAGGACTTAATAATCCCATAGCTTTACTGGTAAATAAATTGGTTTTGGTAATTGTATCGTTGACATTTTCAAATTTTTGGGTTTGATATGCTTCCGCATTAAAAGCTCTAACAACTCTAACGCCTGAAATATTTTCCCTTGTTCTATCATTTAATTCATCGGTTAGTCTTTGAATTTTCTTAAAACGTGGTAAACACAAAGCTATTAAAATTCCAACGCAAATCACAATAATGAAAACGCAAATAATGGTTGCAAGGGTCCATCTCACATCAGTTGCTGATATCTTACAAATTGCCCAAATTGCCATAATAGGTGCTTTAAATAAGAGTTGCACCCCCATTGCCATAAAATTTTGCATTTGCACCACATCATTGGTTGTTCTTGTAATTAAACTTGGAGTTGAAAATTGATTCATTTCAACATTAGAAAAACTAGTTATTCTTTTAAACAGTTCTTCTCTTAAAGCCATTGAAAAAGAACTAGCCACTTGAGAAATGAAATAACTACAAATAATTGCACTCACCATACTACCTGCTGCACAAAGAAGCATCATGCCCCCATTTTTCCAAACTTCTGTCATTGTATTGGTTCCACTTTGAACAATTTTAGTTAATTCTTTAGTATAATCTGGCATCTTTAATTCAAGCCAAACTTGAACAACGATAAAACCTATTGCTATAATTATAAAAAACCAATCTTTTTTCTTAATATATTTAAATAAATTTATCATTTTATACCTCCTATTCATCCATACTCTTGTTATAATATTTTAACTATCACTATCTTTTTTCATCTTTTTGATCTGTTTTCCAAACTTTACAATGGATTGTTTCATCTTCTTAGAAATTTCAATAAATTTTTCTAAATCTTCCATACCAACTTCCTCAATCATTTTAATGGTAATATCAATAAGCACTTCTTTATATTGAGTTGTTAGATGTTGTCCTTTTTTTGTCAAAATAATTACTGTTTTTCTCGCATCCTTTGTTGAATTATGTTTTTGAATCAAATCTTTCTTTTCCATCTTATTTAAAAGGGTAGCAATTCTTGCGGTAGAAACATTCAAAGCTTGTGCAAGATCTTTGGCTATGACTTCATGCTTTGCTTCTTCTAAATATCCTAAAATAAAATTAATCCCTTTTTCTGAACTTTCAAAAGTTTCTAAAAATATTTGGGGTCTATTCTCCCTAAAGTTATTTAATAATTTTATTGCTTGTTCTCTTTTATCCATATATACCTCCTCTATTAACTAACCTAGTTAGTATTTTATCATTTTTCTATGATGCTGTCAATTATTTTGCTAACCTAGTTAGATAAATATTGTTGATAAAAACATATCCTTTTATAAAAGGATATGTTTTACTATTTTACAAAGGAAATTTACTAGTAAGTAACAAGACTTCTTCTTTCACTTGTTGCTTAAGTTCTTCATTATCATGATTTCTTAAAGCCTTATCAATCAAATGAGCAATGGCAATCATTTCTTTTTCTTTCATTCCTCTTGTTGTAAGGGCTGGCGTACCAAGACGAATACCACTAGAAATCATTGGTTTTTCAGAATCATTGGGAATCGTATTTTTATTACAAGTGATATTCAAACTGCATAATACTTTTTCAGCATATTTTCCTGTCAAACCAACTGATGATTTAACATCAACTAACATCAAGTGATTATCAGTACCTCCACTGACTAACTTATAACCAAGTTTTTTCAATTCATCTGCTAACACTTGCGCATTTTTAATAACTTGTTGTTGATATAAAATAAACTCTGGCTTCAAAGCCTCTTCAAAAGCAACAGCTTTTGCGGCAATAATATGCATTAAGGGACCTCCTTGAATTCCTGGAAAAATATTTTTATCAATTTTTTTAGCAATCTCTTCATGATTCGTCAGAATAATTCCGCCTCTTGGTCCACGAAGCGTTTTATGTGTTGTTGAAGTTACAACATCGGCATAAGGAAGAGGGCTTTGATGAAGATTGGTAGCAACAAGTCCCGCAATGTGTGCCATATCAACCATTAAATAGGCTCCAACTTCTTTGGCAATTTCAGAAAAACGTTGAAAATCAATTTTTCTTGGATATGCACTTGCTCCAGTTACAATTAATTTGGGCTTTACTGATTTAGCAATTTGTAAAACTTCATCGTAATCAATCATCCCATCATTATTTAAATAATAAGGCACAAAATGATAATCTTGACCAGAAAAACTAAGAGCATGTCCATGCGTTAGATGACCACCATGATCTAAAGCAAGTCCCATTACAGTATCTCCATTTTTTAATAAAGCGCGATAAGCACCCATATTTGCTTGCGATCCAGAATGCGGCTGAACATTCACATATTTGGCCTTGAATAACTTTTTTAGTCTTTCTTTGGCCAGTTCTTCTACGACATCAATATATTCACAACCACCATAATATCTTTTAGATGGGTATCCTTCTGCATATTTATTAGTAAGAATGGAACCTGCTGCTTCTAATACTTCCTTCGAAACATAATTTTCAGAAGCAATCAATTCCAAATGTTCTTCTTGTCTTTTTTGTTCTAAACAAATAGCCTCATATATTTGGGGATCTTTATCTTTTAGCATCTTCATTCACCTCTTTCTTTTTGGTAAGTAGCATCAAAAAGCCACCACCAAATAAAATAACCGATAGATATCCAATTATCATAATAACATATTTTAAACCAGCAAATTCTTCTTCTTGAACCAAACATACAATCACATACAGGCTAAGAAAACCCACAAGTCCTAATATAGTCATTATTATATATATCACTTTTTTCATTTATTCCCCCCGTTTGATCTCATCGTCCACACTTATATTCGTCTTTAAAGTTTGCCCTTCAATTGTTAATATAATATTACTTGTAATATTATCATTATAATAATAAAAATTACCGCCATCTACATTCACTTTCATTGTCTCACCATCTAGGTCGGCAAAATCAAGGGTTGCACTTGTTTCTTTTATACTACTATTTTTAAAATATGAAGAAGTAATTGCTAATTTTCCTTTTTCAATTTCACCATCAAAATTTACTATTTTAGTATTACTGATTGTTGTTTCAGCATTATTAGCATATATAGTAGTATTGATATCTATATTATATGCATTATACTTTACTAAATATGCATTGGTTTCATCTTGAGTAATTGTATTTTGACCTATATTTAAAAAATTAATACTACCACGATTGAAATCTCCAATTATACTAGGTGATTTTAAATATTTCGTATCTATCGTCCCCGATACCGTTTTGAATTCTATTTCTTCTGTAGCCACTATTCTTTCTAATGAAATCTTTGAACTTCCTTCCGAACAAATCACAGCCTTAGTTAAAAAGACATCTCTTAAATAACTTTCAGAATTTAAATCGGTATATGTTAAATTCGTAATTTGAATCTTGTCTAACGCCGTCTTTGTTGAACGACAAGTTATATCAGCAACCTCAGCACGAACTTCTTGTAAAATAAGTGTAGCTAAGTGATTGTTAATTTTAATGGTATTATACTCATCTTTTACTGCACAATACCTACCTTCTTCAATATCAAGATTACATATATCCATTTGATTTTCTTCGTTATTGATATTTAAATTGTAACCATCTATTTGCAAATGATGAATCGTATTTTTGGTCAAAGCAATCGTTGAATTACTACCACTAATTTTTAAATCAATTCCCTTTGTTAAATAAGCAAAATCTAAAATACCATTATTGAAAGTTAAATCAAAATCAGATACGGCCATTGAAGTAGGTATAACAATCTCAATAATTGGCAAAGGTTCATCTAAAAGACCAAAAATATCATATTTATTAGTTGTAATTGAATCAATGATTAAGTTACCATCTATAACTTCATAGTTTAATGTATGATCAAATTCAAATCCATAATTTAATTTTACTTGAATGATTTCATCACTAGAGGAAACCTTCAAAAATACTTCACTTTCATTGAGTGTTATTTTATGAATTTGACCTGCTATGTCAACGCTTTTATTCGTTTCTATTAAATTATTCATCGATCGATATAAATATCCTTTTGTGGTATAACTAGTAACACCAAATAAAACAATCGATAAAGTAAAACCTAATAATATCTTTCCAAGAATTTTTTTCTTTTTGAATGTGTTCTCCAAACTACCACTAATAGTAAAGTCCATAAATTTATATTCTTTTTCTTGTTTATTCAAAGCATCTAATACATATTGTAAAAAGTGCATACCAATAATATAAAATAAATCAAATATATATATCATTGCAATAATTATTATAAAAATATAAGAAACTACAAGAAAAAATAAAGTAATTTTATCAATCCATGTATTCATTTGAAAAGAAGCGATTACTAAATTAAACAATCTAACAATTGAGGTAATTAAAAAGAAACTGATGGCAAAAAAAGCAACAACAATAATGAATAGTAAAATACTAGAGAATATAGCATTTACAATTTGCTTTTTTCTTAACTGCTTTTTTCTAATATTCAAAAAATCTGTCCCTTTTGACTTATACGTTTCTGCCGCAATTTTTTGAGGAGTGGGAAGTTTTGCGAGAATATGTTCAATTGTTTCCCCATAATCTAGGGCAATATTTATTCGATCACGATAATATTTTAAAACTTCACTAGCATCTTTTGGTTTCAAATATTGTAATTCTGTTTCTAATTCTAATAAAAATTCTTCAAGTTTCCCCATAAAATACCTCCTTATCTAATCATTATATTTATTATAACACAACACTTTACTTTTATCAAATATTTAAAGTAAAATAAATGAGGCTCTATAAAAAGTGCAATAAATTAAACATTATTCATCTTATCAATAATCATTTTTGAATTGTTTTGATTATATTGCCTCTTTAAATGTTTCTCTTCTAAATAAGAAAGAATAAAATGAAAAACCATTCCCAAACCAAACATAATAATGATTGTATCCATTGTCATCTTTATCCTATGCGTTTTATACAATAAAAAGAAACATCCATAGTAAATAAAATTAATTATTACTGAATTAAAGGCATTATATTTAGTTTTTCCAAGTCCAATAAAAATATTATCAGGAATATTGTATAAAGCATAGGCGATATAAAATGGAACAAGTTTTATTGTTATCGTAAAAATTTCCTTTGCATTAGAAAGTTTTTGTAAATCCCGATAAAACCATTTCCAAAGTGGTACACTAATAAACCATATTATAATTGTAATCATTGTGAGGATATAATAATTATTTTTATTTAAATTTTGATATCCACTTTGACAATCTCTTCTGATAACCTCACCTAATGCGGTAATAGGAATTAATAACCAACCCCATATAAAATTATTAGCAACCCAATAGTTACCTTGTTCTAAAACTACATTCACCATCTTTCCTATCATAAGTGCATAAAAGATATTATCAATAAAAGTTTGCAACCCTGAAAATAAACCAATTTTTATCCATTTTTGGTAAATTTTTTTATCACCTTTGGGTAAGAAAGAAAAAACCATATTTTTAGTTATGATCAAAATTACAATACAAACAATTCCCAAAACCATATTTATCAACATATTTGAATAAGCAACTCCATTGATGCCAAAAGATGGAATAAAGAAAAAATCTGTTATAATTAATAAAAAAGCGTTGACAACTAAAAGAATATACATATTTTGAGCTCTACCAGTAACAACAAAAACTACATTAGAAAAATTGTAAATTACTCCAAGAAAAAAAGCAATCGTTTCTAAATATAAATATGTATTTACGACATCTAAATCCATATCATTTTGATTCATAAAACTAATGAAATATTTACCATATATTAAAATACCAACTAAAAAAAGACCATAGAATAAAAAAACAATTATCATCATTTTAAATACATAAGTGGCAAATAATTCTTTATTTTCTTTAAAAAGTTTATTTAAAATAGAATAAAGTGGGATAATCAGAAAAGCTAAAAGAGTTTCATTGATTAAATCAAACCATTCCATTTGACCAATCACATCAAAGGCGAAAGAAGAAACTGTTTTTTCAATTAGAAAAGTTCTTATTGATTGATAAATTGCTGGTGCAAGAGCAAGACTACATAATGCAATAAATAATTTATAATTAAAAGTTTTCAAATCTTTAATTATTTTTTTTACATTCATAATTTTTTATTCTCTCCTCATATTTTCTTTTAAATCAAAATATATATTGTATGATATAATACCTAAATTTAGATGTCAAGCATTTATATATATTATCAATTTTATGATAAAAAATAAAGAACGTAATCATATGATTACGTTCTTATTTTTATTTTTTTATTATAAAATTTTAATATGGTAGGGCTAGATAGATTCGAACTATCGAATGACGGAGTCAAAGTCCGTTGCTCCTTCTAAATACATCTAGACCTAATTAAATATTTATCAACTAATTTAATACGATTCAATTATATCACTAAAGTATTTTATTTGTCAAGAAATTTTAATCTTTTTTCTCTTATTTTTTTATTGTATCGGCTCCTCTTGCTGAAAGACCCCTCACGCCTTCTGGCACTCTCCCCTTCTCACTCAAGGGGAGACGCTCATAACTATGACCCCCAACCCCCTAACTGGCCGTTAGCCTTGCCTTTGGCAACCGTTCAGGGGGCTTTCTACCCACGAACTAAAAGGCATTCGTGATATGCCTTTTTACGTTCGTTGCCCTTCAAAGGGCCATGTAAGAGAAAGGGTTATCTCTTCTAGATTTTTTTACACCTTTTTTAGAGTTTTTTATTTGCTTTATTTTTCTTTTTAAGTAAAATAAAAATGAGGTGATTTAAAATGACTCTAGGAGAATTTTTAAAAAATAAAAGAATTGAACAAAAACTAACACAAAAAGAACTTGCCGAAAAATTAAAAATAGATTATCATTTACTTCAAAAATGGGAATTAAATTTATCAAAACCAAATTTAAAAAATGGACTAAAATTGTATGACCTTTTAAATTTTGATTTAGAAGAATTTAAACAAATAGTATATAATCAAGATTAATTATCTTGATTATTTTTTTATTTAATTATGTTCTAAAAATAGAGCATATAATTTGCAAATGTTCTATTTTTGGTGTATAATATTTATGTAAAGATTAATTAATTCTTTGCAATAAATCAGAGGCTAAAAAATAAAAAAACTTTTATTAAAAAAATAAAAGAAAGGAGGAGGCTAGAAAATGAAAATTATCAATTCTTATGAAGAAGCAAAAAAATTACTTCAAAATAAAACCATTAGCACTTGGTCAAAAAATAGTAAAATAATTTTTATTAATGGCACAAAAATAAAGTTACCATTAATAATTAATTAATAAATTCTAGCCTCTGGTTTTATTATAACAAAGTTTTAATTAAAAAACAAGAAAAGGAGTTAAAAAATTATGAATATCAAATATTTTAAAGAAATAAAAACATTTGATGAACTAAAAAAAGCATATCGAGATTTAATGAAAAAATGGCATCCAGATCTAAACCCAAACAACCAGGAAGAAGCTACCAAAATATCAAAAGAAATAAATGCTGAATTTGAATATTTATTCAACAAATTGCCAAATGAAAGAATAAACAAAGAAGGTATTAAATTTGAAAGTAAAAAAGAATTTAAAACACCAAAAGAATATATGGATATTATAAACAAAATAATTATATATCCAAACATTCAAATTGATATAATTGGATCATGGCTTTGGGTATCTGGTGAAACTAAACCAATAAAAGAAATTTTAAAAGAATTAAATTTTAAATGGCATGATGTTCGCAAATGTTGGTATTTAAAATTTACATACACAAAAAGTACATTATGTAATTTAAACTTTGATGAATTACAAAATTTATATGGTGGCCAAAGATTTAATACAAAAAAAGATGAAAAAGAAAATAAAATTTTAACAAACAATAAAAATATGAGTTTTGCGGTAACTCTTTAAAAAACCGCTAAAAAAAAGAAAGGATTAAAGATTATGAAAAAAATAATGTATCTCTTAAAAGATACTAAACTTTTAAGAGTTAAAATTGAAGATAATTTAAAATCATATTATGAAATATTAAAATGCGATTTAATAGAAACTTTAAATATAAACATCAATAATAATAAATATACTTTTATTTTTGATGAAGAAGGAAAATTAAAAGAAAATTATATCAATTTAGTTTTCATAGATAAAAATAATAATCAAATTGATTATATTGCAAATCATTTGATTATACAAAAATATGATTATTTAAATGATGAAGTCCTGAACTTAACAAATGATGACTTCATCATCATTCAAACATGGTATAAAAATTGCAAGAAATTAATTGATTTTGAAAATAATCGATATGTACCGACTATAGAAATTTATTAAAAAAAGGAGAAAATAAAATGAAAAACTTAGAAGAAAGTATAAAATTTTTAGAAGAAAAAGAATATATAATTTGGACTGAAAAAGACAAACAAACATGTTCTATTCAATATCCAAAAAAAGTTGGTAACTACAAATATATTATATTTGTTAATGGCGAAAACACACCATGTTTAAAAACAAATAAAGAAAAAGAAATTGTAGAATTTGCTTTTAACATTTGGAAAAATGAAATAGAATTTTATATGTCAGAAAATAAAAATTATATGTTCGTTATAAAACATGATCAATACACAGCTAAAAAATATATTGAAGAAAATTATATTGAAGAACCCAATGGATTTACTGGAGACTCCAGCCAAATATCTTTTGAAGATTATGTTTTAGCAAAACAAAACGAATTAAACTTTGATCAAATTGAATATGGAGAAAAAAAACCTTTATACGAATATGAATTCGATATTATTGATGATGATGGAGAATTTGAAATAATAGATAGTTTCTATAGTTTTGAAAAAACAATTTAATATACTAATAAAAAAAGCAGATTATATCTGCTTTTTTACATTACTGAATGATATGCATGTAATATATTATCTAAATCAAAATGTGCATACCTTTGCGTAGTAGAAACATTTGAATGGCCCATTATTCGTTGAATAATTAATATAGAAACACCATTATTATGCAATTTAGAACAAAGAGTATGTCTTAACATGTGCGGATGAAATTTATTAAATCCTAATTTTTTTTGAATTCTACAAAATAAACTACCTATTCCAGAAGTAGTCAATTTAAATAATCTTTCACTATTTATTGTTTTTATATACTTCTTCAACAAAAAAGCTGTTGAATCAGTAAATGGAACAATTCTACATTTTTTACCTTTAGTAATATCTAAATAAATCGTATTATTCAAAAAATTAATATTTTTAACTTTTATTCCTACAATTTCACTAAGTCTAACACCTGTATCAATTAATAACATTATTATTAATTTATTTTGAATAGAAATTAAATCAGAATTTAAATAATTATTTAATCTATTCAATTCTTCATTTGTCAATGCCGAAAAAGTATTTTTTTCTTCCTTTAATTTTTTAAAAGTTAATATTTCATTTTCAATTTTAAAATACTTAAACATTAATTTAAAAACTAAAATTCTTTTGTTAATTGTTGCATTACTTACTTTTTTACTTTTTTCATAAAGTATAAAATTATTAATTACACTCAAATTTATTTGCTCACTATCATATATTTCATTATTATTAAAATAACAAATAATATAATTAAGATGTGACTTGTAAAACTTAAAAGTTCCTTCAGCAAAAGTAATTTTTGCGTAATCAAAAAAACTATTTTGCATTTCTTGCAATTTCATTTTGTGCCCTCTTTTCCCCGTATATATCTATATACCAAAATTATACATTATTTGTAAAATCATGGCAATTAAAATATTACTGGTAAATATTACCAATATTCAATCGTTATACGGATATATTTTAAATCTTTCATAAAATTTTTCTATAATATCAAGTATAATTTTTTCATCAACTTCTTCTTCAGTTAACATCTCAATAATTTCTTTTTCTAACTTTGAAAGATTATATAAGAAAATATCTAAAGCGTCATTACTTTTTTGTCTTGCCATATTTTATTCCTCCCAAAACAAAAAGTATTATATCATATTTTATTTTAATTTTATTCATCTAGTATTTTTTTTCTTTCCTCCATAGCCTTAACTAATTTTTCATCTTGGTAAATCGTTTCATCCTTCAAGGATGAATCAAATTCATAACGATTAAACTCACCCTCAAATTTATTCATCATTTTTGCAATTTCATTGATATCAAATTTTTTCTTTTCTCTTTCAAATTCATTTATAACTAAATTATAATTGTTTTCTTTCATGTCAGAAAATTTATCAGTTATTAAATATTTAATGTATTTGAAAAACTTTTCTTCGCCATAAATCATACAAATCTGTGTTAAAAACAAACTGCATGATTTTTCAAACCAAGCCTTTGATATCTCAAATTCACTTTTGCCTTTTGGGGCATGAAACAATTTAATTCCATTCACCTCATTTAAAAATTTCAAATATTCTAAATCATCTTCCCAACGAGTTTTTTGCTTATTCTTACCTGGTATTTTAAACATTAAAATTTCTCTAAGTATAGAAGCTACAATATTAAAATAATCAGAATAATCATTTTTTTCATAACTTAAAATAATTAAAGTGACTAATTGTTTGATGCGTTCATGATCACGTAACTGTATTTCCCATCTAACCCACTCTTTAATTTCTTCTTGTTTTTCTTGTTCCCAGTTTTTAGCATATATTCTAATTAATATATCTGAAGCATTTCCTAAATAGTAGGTAACCCCATCATAGCCATATTCACTTTCTGGATTTGGAGTTCCTGTAACTTTAAATGGATTTTTAAAAATAGAAACATATGAGCGTTTCTTCACCAATTCATTAACATGCGACAAAGGCATTACATTTGTATAGTTGTCAAGTAATAAATCAAAACGAGTAAATTTATAACCAAAATCTAAACAATACTTTAAAAGGCCATAAAATTTACTATGTGAAATTAACCATTCACAACCACCACCTGTCAAAATTAATCCAGTTGAAGCACAGCCATTCATCGTTATTGGACCATAAAATAATAAATAACAGCCCTCTTGCAAACTAATTTTATATTTAAATCCATTTAAACCACTTTCCCTTTCAAAGGAAAATAAATTATCATTTTCACGGTTGAAAAATTTCAACAATTCTTTTATTTTATATTGTGATTCTCCAGTTAATTTGGCATATGTAAAATCATTATCAGCCTCATAACTAAAACAATTAAACGTTACCGAAAGCCAGTGAAAACCACCTGTAAACCCTTCTCTTAAAGGGATTTTTTTATTCATCGTTACTGCAAGCAAATTGCCAAAATCGACCTCATACTCTTTACCATAATCTAACAATTTTTATCACCTTCTATCTTCAATGCACCTAGCAAGCGGGTGTTACTATACCCTTTTCACAATTTAGAAGGGAATTTCATTTGTTTCATCATCGTTATCACTTGTCATTTCTGACATTTTATCAGATTGAAACATAACATGATTTTCCTCTTCTAATAACTTTTTAACAGGTAAATCCAAATTAGATTTACGCTTTTTCAGCAGTACAAAAATAGAGGTGAAAATATATAGTATTGTCGTAATCACAATACATAAAGCTATCATAGCAATAGCATTGTCTTTAATAAAAGACCAAATCTCTTTTAAAATATGAAACATATCCTCACCTCTTTACTGATTTATTCCAAACATCTAATTTTAAATTATCATCAAATATAGATGTGGTTTCATAAATTGCATTTTCATTAAAATTTTTATAATAATTTGCAATGGTTTTGTATTCATGTGTGTAAACAGAACCATAACATAATTCTTTTTCGAAAATCAATTTAACGTTTTCATACAATTCCTTATTTTGTTTTCCTACATCATCTGGATCAAAATATGACCTTGCATAAACAACTATAAATCCATCACTTTTAATGATCTTTTCATAATCATCAATTTTTCTTTCTAACTTCCTTAAAAAGTTTGATTTCTTTTTTAATCGATCTAACTTTTCATCATAATTGTGAAAGAAATACAAGAACTTATAAGGAAATATCATGAAATTATATATTAATTTCAACAATTTGATATATCCTATTGAATAATTGATTTCTCTTCTGGATCTAATATTAAGTGATGCCGAAATTCCTTTTCTTTCCAGTTTGATTTCATCCATATCATATTGCTTAGTTGTCACTTCATAGACAAGACCTTCATATGCGTTTCTTATCAATGACCTCTGTTCTTTTTTTCCTGAAGTTTTTACTTCTTTATTATTGGAAAAAACATTACCAGAACCAAACTGTTTTTCATCCTCGAATATAACTGTAGCTATATCAAGCTGATAATTTCTTCTTTCCTCGACTTTTAAGAGTTCTAAAGATGAGGGGTCAAGTTGTTTAGCATTTTGACCATTTACACAATCGAAGAAGTAAGTTTTTGAAAGAACATATCTTTGTCTGTAATTGAGTATCCAATACCTTTTTAAATAATCTTTTAACATATCTTTTTTGTTAAAAATATGTAAATTATCAGTATATAAAGTATTAAAAGAATAGGTATCTAATACTTTTTTAAAGGCCAAATTCTCATCAAAATTAGAGTTTTCTAGTATTTCAATAAAATCCTTTTCTAAAACATTAAAATCGATTTCAGATAAGGATTTTCTAATATCATCCATTTCCTTCATCATTTTCATTTGAATATACTTAATAAGGTAATTGGTAATTCCAGCACCAGTTGTAGTTTTACCTGAACCAGGTTTACCAGATAAATTAATCACATATCCAAGCTGTGAACATGTATATGGCATATACTTAGTCACTTTGATTGCATTAAGCAATATTATATTTTTTATTGTTAATTTAAGAATAACAATAAATGATAAACTTGCAAAGCCATAAGGAAGTAGCTGCTTAAATACTTTTAAAATACTATTTATAAGGACCATCTTTACTCCCCCTTATTGCTTTAATCAAATAATGGAGTGGCCATGCAAGAGCCATTCCAAAAACAATTAATCCTATCACTATCCATTTAATTATTTTTGCAAGATTCCCAAAAAAAGAACCGAATATAAATTTAAATATTGTTTTCATATTGACCACTCCTTTCTTTAAAATTTTAAATATAATGTAAATAAATTATGTGATGTTTTAATTCAATATGTTCTAACATATACTTTAATTTTTCTTCATCAAGTAAAGCAACGAAAGTTTTCTCTGTTGAAGTCAAAATTGCAAGTTTCTGTATAATTAATTTTTCAATTTCTTTATACAGTTGATATAAACTTTCTTTTTCCACATTCGTTGCGGAAAACTCTGCAAATCGTATCATTCTATCTTTAGTGATACATTTTTTTATGTATCCATCTCTTTTTCCTAAATTTATCAAAAACCTCTGCATCATTTTTTTACCTCTTAAATCTTTCAATAAATAAATTTTTGAAATAATTGAATTAATTTCTCATCAACAATTTCTATTTTATCATGACAATCACAAAAACGAAATTCAATAATTCCTACTGCATAAGGCTCACCATTAATATCTATTTCTTGTTCAATATTAAATTCTATAATTTTTCCTAATGCTTCAAAACAAACTTTAGTTTCTTCTAATTCTTCTAAAGATTTCTCAAGTAAAACTATATCTTTTAAACAATTATCATAAATTAGATAGTCATTTTCTTTTAATCTTTTTAATGCATCTTTATATTTATTCATCTTTAAAATATCTATTATCATTTTTTTCTCCTTTATAATTTATTTCATAATCAAAATCTATCTTTGTTTTAGCTAATTCTTCTAATTCATTTTCTAATTGTTTATTTTTTTGAATTAAACTCATTTTTTCTAATTCATCTAAAAGATGATAGTATTCGTTTTCTGTCAAACAATGGTTTAAAATATCCAATAAAAATAATTCTATATTTTCATATTTACTTGAATGAGCCATTATCTTTTGTATTGAAGCATAGTCATGATAAGACTTTGCAAAACCATAGCAAAATATTACTATCAATATAATTGCTATCAGTATCATTAAAATATCTACTAACATTTTTTTTATTTCTCCTTTCAAAATATTATAAAATCTTTATCTAATTCAATTATTAAATTATTATCTTGTTCCAGGAAGAAATTTATAATTTCTTCCCAAAAACAAAATACTAACACAAATAAACATACAAAAATTAATATTTTTGCAAATTTTTTCATTCCATCAACTCATTTCTTTTTAAAAGATAATTGTTGATTGATTTAAATTGATGGAATTTACAGATAATCCATCAGAAATATCAAAATTAATTAATTGATAAGTATAAGTTAAACTTTCAATTGTTTGAGAATTATACTTATTTTCAAAAGTAATGATTAAATCAAACCAATGATTTACTTCTGAAAATGCAGTATAAGCATCATTAGTTAAATTTACGATTATTCCCATGATATCTTTCAAAGTAAAATCGTACAAATCTGAATCATTACATATAAATTCTGTTTGTTTTAAAGTTAAAGATTTTGAAGTCAAAGCAGACTTTAAATCTTCAGATACTACTAGTTTCATTGACATAGTAATAGTCGTATTAATTGTTCCTTTTGAAGAATAAGAAGATCCAAAATTATTAAAACCATCATCCCTCATTCCAGCAAAAGAATATCCACTACAATCAATTGTTTTATTTTGTTCATCAACAGTTAATGATACAGCTTCACCATTGATATATCCTTTTGCTTCAGAAAGTCCAGAATACTTAACTCTTTTATAACAATCAATTGAGCATTGGGCAGAAACTCCTGGAGTTAAAGCTGAAGTAGCTTTTAAAATAATTTGAGTTTCAAATTGTTTAATATAAGTTAAAGTTACAGATTGTGTATCTGCAGATACTTGCATTGATACATAATCATTTATATTATTTGAATTGGTTGTTTTCCATGACAAAGTCCAATTTAAGGTATTATCAACAACACTAGATGGATTAACAGTTGCTTGAACTGTCACACCACTAATATCATTACTTAATTTTTGCATGGATAACTGAATATGATCATTATTTCTTATATCAGAAATAATTAAATCATTTTCTTTATTTTTATTTGTTGTTTTGTTTAAGTTAAAGCAGACAACTACTGCAACAAATACTAGTAATAAACTTACTAGTAAAAACATACTTTTCTTTTTCATTTTAAAAATATCCTTTCTTTAAAAATTTTTTTATTGACTTTCATCAATAATTTTGTTATAATTAATTTAGAAAAGGTGTAAGGTCCCATATGGTTGAACCTGTTAGTAATGATCAATTTTTATTGATGTTCTACCTTTTCTTTTTTATTTTCAAAAATTATTTATTTTTTAATTTTCTTATCTCTTTTTTATCTTTTTCTGGCATCTTCCAATTACTATATTTTTTACCAAAAGAAGAAACTTTATCTGAGCTTGCTTCTGGAATATAATACGCTGGTTTATTATCTGTTGGATCTGGATTTTTAGATAACTGTATATTTTTGGTATTGTTAGTCACATCTGAATGTGTAACGCCTACAAAAATATAATCATCATTAATTTTTTTATAAATATACGTTGGATGATTTTTACTAAATCCTGTTTTTTTCTTTTTAAATACATCCATATTTTTCACTTTTTTCTTTCTAATACTGATAAATATTACCTCACTTTCTTAAATTATTTGTGTTTTTTTTTAATATATGGTAAAATATGGTATATATAAATTAGGGGAGAAAATAATATATGAAAAAAATAACTTTTATAATACCAATAATATTACTTGTTTTATTTCTTGTTTCCTGTGAAACAGTAAACGATATAATGAATGAAATAGAAAATGCAGACGAACAAATGCAAAAATTTTTACAAATGTATCAAACTATGTATAACATAATTTTAATCCAATTTGTATTATGGATTATTATTGGAATTTTTAAATTTTGTAAAAATATGGATAGAGATAACAATATTAATACAATAATAAAACAAAATGATGAACTTAATAATAAACTTAATTTACTTATGGTTCAATATGGTATCGATACTGATATCAAGAAAAATAAAGGTGAAAAATTATGATCAAATTTTTAGATATAATAGGTATAAACGATGAACCGATAATAAAAAGAACAGAACCTTATCAAATTGATTTAAAAACATTAATAATAATTAGCGGAATTATAATTACAATTTTACTAATCATTATTTTAATTAAAAAAATAAACAATTCTAAACATAAAGAGTAATTTTACTCTTTTTTCTTTTTAAAAAAATTAATTAATGATAAAAACAATTTTATTAAAATTTTAAATGGAAAAATAATTATATTCAAAAGAACTTTAAATAAACCTGGGAAATAAATAATTATTAAAATAACACATACAGCTAAAAATCCTAATATAATAAACATTCCAATAGGATAATTCCAATTCCACAATACTTTTATTCCATTAAGTATATCTTTTAAAAAAGTAGAACAATTATATTCTGGTTCTCTATCAACTATAGGTTCATCATTTACACCGTCTAAATTTTTTAAAGAAAAAACTACTGATTTATAAGTACAAATAATATTCATTATTTGTAATTCTTGAGTAGGATAAATGTCATCATAAAAAGCAAATGGATTATTAGGATTAACAATATATTTTTGAATATCTGATGATAAAAAAAGTTTATAATCATATTTTTCTTCTTTACCACTTGTTAAAATCAAATTATAATCACCCTTCTGAATTTCCAAAAAATTCATATCCTCAAAAGAAGTAGTATGAGATACAAACGGTCCATCAGGAAAAACAGGTCTATCAATTTCCTTATTTTTTTTCAAAATACAAGTAAGATCATAATAATCTCTTTTACTTGGAATAGTAATTCCCGGAAAAAATTCATATTCTCGATAAACTGAATAACAAAATTCAATTTCCTCAATTGTATCAAAAATAATATTATTATAATCAAAAAAATTTAAATAAGCTACCATAACATTATATTTAATAGATACACCAGCAACATTTACAACATAATAATTTTCTCTTCTAATTAAATAATGATAAATTATTTTATCAGTTATAATTTGCATTCTAACTAAATACCAATAACCACTTTTAAAAGACACATAATCATCTTTCAAATTTCCTTTGGTATCAAACAAAAATGAAGGAATTTGAGTTGTATTTAATTCAATAGTATATATTTCATCATCCTGAACAAGTCCAAAATATCCAAACTCGTTATTATATCTTAATATCGAATACTCATATATAAATTTATTTGCTGAAATAGCTTTGATTTTTCCGAAACTATCAGGTAATGTCAATTCTGATTTTTCATATACCAAATCGTTTGAAGAACTAGAATTAGTATAAGAAATTTTACTATTACAAATATAATAGTCATATAATTCATCAATTTTATAAATTATATTTAGCTCTAAAATATTTGTATTAGAACTAATATAACTCGATTGATAAAAATATCCTGGTACATTTTCTTTTGATATTAAATATCCCAGTTTTCTTTCTTCAAGTCTTTGCAAAATTTCTAAACGACTTCCAAATTCTGAAATATCTATATCTTTCCAACTTTCACCCTCTCTAATATATCCACTATCAATTAAATAACTTTCAAAATCTTTAATTGATGTGATATAGAAGAAAGGAAAATGATAAGTTCCATCTTCAGACATTCCAGTTCTTAAAATGAAATTTTGTTTTGCTATTTCTATTTCTTCAGCTGTACCATTAAAGAAATAGTACATGTATTCGTTATATCCTGAATATTCAGAAAAAGCATTTTCTTTTTGTTCTTCAGATAAATCCTCAAATATAAAATCATAAGGACTAATCAACAAACCTTTTTCATACAAGCCATTTTCATATTTACTATTTGGTAATTGATTACCATAAATATCAATAGCTTCATATTCAGTTGTTTGAATATCTTGCTTTGCATGAACTGGTGGACCTATACTTATTAAAGCTAGTAATAATATAGTAAATATCATTACTAAACTTATATGTTTTTTCATTTTCATCAACTCCTACTTTTTTCTTTTTCTTTTACCACTAAATAGTAAAACAAAAATTCCTACCACAAATAATCCGACTAAACAATATGCTATGATATCTTCAGTTTTAAGATTTAACTTCTTACAAGAAGAAGTATCAATTGGATCATCTGTAGTAAAGTCCATGGCATTTAAAACATTTAAATTAACATCTATTTCACCATTAATACCATTCGTAGATTGGTAATTGATGCTATAATTGTAAACTCCTGGACCTGCAGTTTCATCAGTTAAATATTTACTACTCGATTCATTTTTAGCAATAAACCGAGTCGAAAGATTCGTATTTTCAATTAATCCAACCTTTTTTAAATCAGATACGATTTGATTAGTTGAAAGTTTTGCATTAACTGGAAAATATAAATCTTTTCCATAAATATAACTTGAATTAATATTCTTCGTTACAACAACTTGAATGATATATTCTTTATCATTCATTTTCAATTTATATTGATAAGTGCCACTAGTTGAAGCATTACCAATATAATCAACATCCTCAAATTCATAGGTAATTGAATGTTTACAATTCACTATGTTTTGAGATATTAAATTTTCTATATCTTCAGGAAGTAAATAAGAAGATATATTTTTATAAATAATTGTAGGGCCATAATAGAAATCGTCATGCTCTGTTGTCACAACAACTTCCGCAAAATAATCACTATCACAATCTTGTTTAAGGATATTCCTATAATACGTTTCATATCCAAGTCTTAACTCATCAAGTGTAGTTAATTTGGATACGTTTATTTCTTTTAATTTTGGAATTAAAATCAAATGTTCAAAACTACATAAATCAGTTTTGTCTATTGTTTCTAAATTCCAATATTCAATATCCCAACTTGTCGCATTTTGTGTATGAACAAGTTGATTGTTATAGTAATATTTGATACCTTTGAAATAAGTATCAAGCGATACATATATTTCATTGACGTAAAAGGTATCTAAATTATCTGTAGATAAAGTTATCGTATCACCTACAGAATAATTTGCATTTTGATACGTAAAAATCGTTGACCACTTTCTATCAAATGCAACACCTGGAACATCATAGTCATCAAGTGATGTGATTTGATAAGATGCAGTTTCTGAAAATTCAGTTTTAATAGGAATTTGTGAATTTTCAAAATTGCATATATAAGTGATTTGATATTGAATCGTTTCAACTTTTACATAGATCCTACATAGAGTTAAACTATTAATAAAAGAAGCTTTTGCACTTTCATAATCATTTAACTCATATTCATAACTTGGATCCGAATAATAGCCAACAATTCTCTCATTAGAAGAAAGAGGAAGTGTTTGTGCAATCGAAGTCCATTCTGATAAATTGACTTCTTTTACAACCTCACCCTCCACAACATAACTAACAACTTTAGCTTGCCAAGCTGATGGAACTAAAACATAGTTGTCGTTTGCAAGTATCGTTCCATCAGAACTTGTAATAGTTCTGAGTTTATTTTCCAAGTCGGATGTTTTATAAACATCCCATGAAGTTACGAATTCATTATAATGGTCAATATCTCTAATCGTCCAAAGACCATTAATTTCTGAAAGATATGTATATTCAATTGTGGAATACTCTAAACTGCCCATGTCAGCATCATTATTCTGGTCATGAGCAAAATAAATCATTTTAGTAGTTTCTTCAACTACTTCAAAATAAATATACATATTGTCAGTATCATCATTAGTTCTTTGAATTTCATCACTAGAAGAAACATACCCACAATAATAAATTCCATTTGATTCAAACATAGTAGGATTGTCAGTCCAACATACCCACAAACTATTTTCACTATCATACCCATAAATTTTTTCATCAGTTGTCAAATAAAACAAATTATAAATATAAAATTCATTATTTACTTGACCCGCAATTAATTGGTGCTTATAATATAGGTATTCAACTGGTTCTTCAGGAAAATTATCAACTTGATAACAATTTAAATAGAACGATATGCCTATTAATTCAAATTCATTCGTTTCAACAGAAGAACCGATAAAACAATGCACATTGACTCTGTTGTCGTTAAAAGGAAGGAAATTACCTTCCTCTCGTCCACAAATAGAACAAGTTTTAGGAGTGTATTTAGTTGCTTCTTCCCAAGTATGGCCTAAAGGTTCCCCTTCTGTTTGCCCACAAATAGAACAAGTTTTAGGGTTTGTGCAAGTTGCAAGTATCCAATCATGAGGACAACCGACTGGTTCTTCATAAGTTCCTGTGACATAATTTAATTCGCTGATAATATAATCTTTATCATCAGGAATAGTAATTGTCACATTTGAAATATTGGTTGCCTGTGAACTTGGTGCTAAGGTTGAAAAAAGTCCATTGCACTGAATTTCACCATCCATACCTAAACCACCAGAACCAATGCCATATATCACATCGGTTGTATTATTTTCAAATTTCAACAAAACAGTTGTTCCTGCACCGTCGTCAGGAAAATCAAATGTTGTTGAAAATGTTATTGTCAAATTTCTTATATTTGCCCCAACTGATAAATCAGTTGAAGCATTTATCGATTTTTTATTTATCACAAATGTTATCGTAAACAACATCGCAATAAACAAAAAAATTTTAAATATCTTTTTCATTATTCCTTCCTTTCTGAATTTCTTGAATCCGATTTATTAATTTGCCTAATTCTTCTGAAATAGGCATAAAATTTCTTTTTGTATGAAAATATTTCAAAATATAATCAATTGGAGTATTAAACTCATGATGTTGTTTTTCTTCAGAAGTTAATACTCTTTTTTTACGATACGTTTGTAAATATACCTTCGCGTTATATTCAATCCTATCAAGTGACTTAGCAATATCTATTGCATTATCACTTTTTAAAGGTAAAGTTTGTATTTTATTTAAATATTCTTTACCTTCAAGCATTAAGTTTTTATAATAAATATTCAATTCTTTTTTTATTTCCATATTTTTCACCTTTTATATAAAAAGCCTATAATTAATTTTTTAACTATAGGCTTTATTTTTTTACATCATTTGTTTATCGGATATATCTTTTACTTTTTAAAAATTTAACAAGAAAATATCCTGCTACTGCAACTACTGCAACCGCTAATAAAATATAACCTGTTGCTTTCATACCATCACTGGTAAAGAATTCGTTAATCTTTTGAGCTGCAGTTTGTTCTTCTGTAGCACCAGTTTCAGTAACTGTTTCTGTAAGTGCGATTGCACCTTTTAATAATAAATTTTTCATATTTTTATTCCTTTCTGTCAGTTAACTGACTAAATTAATTCTTGATTTTGATTTTCAAAATCTAAATCATCACTAGTTGCTTCAGTAAATACAACTGGAGCAATATATTTATTTTTAATTAGTTTTGAAATTGTTTCAAGAGTAATTCGATTAAAGAAAACCCTCTTTACACAATCAAAACTAATAAATAGTTGTAACCTATAATGTCTAGTTCCATCTACAGGATTAATACCTGTAATGAATCTAGCATATCTAGGTAATTGAATTAAAGAGTCTGTAATTTCTGGACTCTTATTAATCGATAGAAAAATGTTGACTAATTCATTTCTTGTTAATCGAACTGAATTATCATCATTTAGTCTAATTAAATCTGAAAACTTATTTACTTTAAATCCATTGTAAATAAGTTGTGTTTTATCCTTTTTATCTTCAAAAGGATACACTCTCAAAGAGATAGAATCTCTTTGATTATTACTTTTATTGATGAATTTAGTCACCAATTGAACTAACACTAAAGGAAATTTTTTAATATCCTCTTTGGTTAGTTCTGAACGAGGAATAAAGTTTTCATCTTTAACGATAGTTATTCCTTCGTATTCACTTTCAATAAAATTTAAATTTTCTTTTGTTACTTGTGGCTTTGTTGCCACTTCCTTTTCACCCATTTTATTTCTCCTTTTTTAATTTAATTTTTTTGTTCGACAACATTATTTAAATGGATCAGGCACAATTACTGAATTTGACTTACGTGGAATGGCCCCTACCATTTTAGAATTATTATGTTTGTATGCTTTTGCATTATCTGATCTAGCTTTTAAATATCCACGTCTAAAAGCAATTTGAGAATCAGAGATTCGTTTTGGTGAACCATCTTTATTCTTTTTTACATCTTTAAAATTTGTAATAAGAATTTGATGTTTCAATTCATATGCATACTTCTTTGACTTTTCATAAGGATTAAGTAATCTTACTACTTCACCTTTTTTAGTCACAACATCTCTAGCCATATTTTTTACTCCTTTCTTTAAATTTTTTTGAAAGGTTCTTTTTTAACTCATTTTTAAAACAAAAGTAAAAAACAAAAAAAGAACCTAGTATTAAACTAGATTCTTTATAAATATTCAAAAATGGTAGGGCTAGATAGATTCGAACTATCGAATGACGGAGTCAAAGTCCGTTGCCTTACCGCTTGGCTATAGCCCTATTATAAAAAATGGTGGGAGGGGACGGATTCGAACCATCGAACTCGGAGAGAGCGGATTTACAGTCCGCCGCGTTTAGCCACTTCGCTACCCTCCCTACTCTAACAATGTTTAAAAGACATTGCTAAAGTATTATACTACATTTTTTAGCAATTGTAAACTATTATGATAAATTATTTTCCTCTTCTTCGTTTTCTTCATTTAGAGGTTTTGTGAAAAGCTGTTTTTTAATAATCCTTTTTTCTCTTTTTAAAAATTTATTCAAAAAAGTAGTTAACTTTTTCGAATAAATAAGTGGTTTTATTAATTTTATTATGAGTTTGATTATTCTTTTTAATACTAAAAAAATACTATTTATTACTTTTCTAAAATATCTTTTTAAAAGTTTTTCATAAATAAAATAACCACTATAGACAAAAGCAATAAAATATATTGGCACATACCCACTCATCAATTGATAACTAAAGATAAATGATATATATATTTGTAACAACCAAAATATCACTTGAATTATAATTTTTATTGCTTTCTTTTTAAACTTTTTACAGATGATAGTAACAATATCTAATGTTGAAAAAAGATATATCCCAAAAGCCACTAAATAAAGGAGGATATATAACTCTTCTTGAATTGTATACATTATTTAAATACTTTGCCGAAAAAACCTGTCTTTTCTTTTTTAGTCGCTTCTATATATTGAATTAAATTAATCGTTCCACTAATCCAAAGATTGCCATTATCAACATCTAGTTGTTGCATTTCTAATTCCTTACCTTTAACAAACAACATTCCAAGTTTTGTATCAATTAAAAACTCTTCATTATTCAAACTTTCAATTTTTTTAATTCCTGAAATCTCTAATCTTTTTCGATCTTTTAAGACTATATTTTGACCCGTTACTTGACTTGTTATATCATTATTCATATTATCTTTCCCCCTGTATGTTATTATATATGCTAATAATTAATAAATTAGTAGTAAATTTTTACTTATTTTAAAAAAATATGATATAATAAATATATGTATACTAATTATTGGAGGAACTTTATGGAAGATACTCGTTTATCAGAACAAGAAATTGTGCGTCGTAATAAAATGCAAGAATTAATAGACAAGGGAATTGACCCTTTTGGTAGTCGTTATGAGAGAACCGCTTCAACTCAGTCTATTAAAGATGCATATCTTAATCATACGAAAGAAGAATTAGAAGAAATGCATATTCAAGTAAAACTTGCCGGAAGAATTATGACTAAACGTCGTCAAGGTAAGATTGGTTTTATGCATATTCAAGATCGCTTTGGTCAAATACAAATTTTTTTAAGATACGATACTTTAGGTGATGCACAGTATGACTTATTTAAGGTTGCTGACATCGGAGATATTGTAGGCATTGAGGGAGAAGTTATGAAAACCCAAACAGGTGAATTAAGTGTTCGAGCTTTTGTATATACTCACCTCACTAAAGCTCTCAGGCCACTTCCAGAAAAATTTCATGGTCTTCAAGACAAAGAAGAAGCACGTCGTAAAAGATATCTAGATTTAATTATGAATGATGAGGCAAGAAGAATTGCTTTTGCCAGACCTAAAATTATTCGCTGTATTCAACATTATCTTGATTCTTTAGACTTTGTTGAGGTAGAAACACCTGTTTTAAATCCTATATTAGGTGGAGCAGCAGCGCGTCCTTTTGTTACTCATCACAATGCTCTTGATATGGATTTTTATTTAAGAATTGCCACTGAACTACATTTAAAACGTCTAATTATTGGTGGGATGGAAAAAGTATATGAAATTGGTCGACTTTTTAGAAATGAAGGAATGGATGCTACTCATAATCCCGAATTTACAACCGTTGAAATTTATCAAGCATATGGTGACTTGTCTGATATGATGCGGCTTGTAGAAGAATTATTCAGCACCCTTGCGATGCATCTTTTAGGAACTACTGAAATCAGTTATTGCAATCAAGACATTTCTTTAAAAGCTCCTTTTAAAAGACTTCATATGGTAGATGCTATTAAAGAACAAACCGGTATTGATTTTTGGCAAATCACTGATATTGATGAGGCTATGCGTCTTGCGAGAGAACATAACATTGAAGTACCCAAACATGAACAAACAGTGGGTCATATTATTAATTTATTCTTTGAAGAATATGTAGAAAAAACCCTAATCCAACCTACTATTTTATATGGTCATCCAATTGAAATCAGTCCACTAACTAAAAAGAACAAAGATAATCCAAGATTTACAGATCGCTTTGAGTTATTTATTAATGGAAAAGAATATGGCAATGCTTATACTGAATTAAATGATCCTATTGATCAAAAAGAACGTTTCCTAAATCAATTAAAAGAACGCGAACTAGGAAATGATGAAGCAAATGATATGGATAATGACTTTATTGAAGCTTTAGAATATGGAATGCCCCCAACAGGAGGTATTGGTATTGGCATTGATCGTCTCGTTATGCTTTTAACTGGCACAGATACAATTCGTGATGTTCTTCTTTTCCCACATATGCGAAATAAACAATAAAAAATAGTATTTAAAAACCTTACTCTTAAAAAGTAAGGTTTTTTTAATGACTTATACGAATCATTATATATCTTTAAATCCCTATAAAGGGATAGTTATTATATTAGGGAAAAATTATATAATTATATACATAATTTTTATTTAATTCGATATTTATTTTTTAAAAATATATTATAATATTACTTGAGGTGCTTTTATGAATAACTATTTTACAACATTTAAAATAAATCATCATATATATCAAATTAAAGATGCTATGGGAGTACTGACAACTCTTATAATTGGAAAAGAAAAAGCTTTATTAATAGATACAGGATATGGTCTTTATAATTTGAAAAAATATATATCTAACATTACTACTCTTCCTTTAATTGTTGTTGCAAGTCATGGTCATATGGATCATACTGGTGGTAACTATTTATTTGAACAAGTATATATAGATGAAAAAGACATCAATTTATGTAAAAAACATAATAATAAAGTATGGCGACAAAATGAGATTGATACTGCTTTGAATTTAAATTTAATTGATCATACCTTTGATAAAGAAAATTTTTTAAAACAAAAAGAAGGCAATCTTATTCCATTAAAACCTAACCAAGAATTTGATTTGGGATCTATTCTTGTTTTAACAATTCCTATGGAAGGTCATACGAAAGGAAGTGTTGGCTTTTATATAAAAGAAGAGAAAATTTTAGTTGTTAGCGATGCCACCTGTCCTTTTGTTTGGCTTTTTCTAGAGGAATCCACTACAGTTTCTACATATATTAATATGCTAGAAAGAATTATAAAATTGGATTTTAATTCTATTCTTTTAGGTCATGGTAAAGGGTGTCTTCTTCCTAAAAGCAAAGTATATGATTTTTTAGAAGTAGCCAAAAATATTGATTTAAATTCTTCAGTAAAAGTGTCTTTTAAAAATTTTGAAAATAGTAATAGTTATTGCTATACGAAAGGTATGATGTATAATCAAGATGATACGGGAGTTGTATTTGATCCCAACAAATTATAAAATTAAAAAAACAGATTATTTCACCAAAAGATTAAATAATCTGTTTTTATTTTTTAAATTCATCTTCATATTGTTTAAAAAAATTATAATACTCTCTTACATTTTTAAGTTTAGTCCATGGTTTAATATCAACAACTTCTGCATCCATATCATAAATTCTAGCGCCTTTTAATGATAAGAGAAATGGAGAATGAGTTGCAATGATAAACTGACAATCATAAAAACGGACAGAATCTTCTAAAAATTGAAGCAATTCTAATTGCTTTTGGGGTGACAAACTATTTTCTGGTTCATCTAATAAATAAAGGCCACCATCTAGAATTTTTTCTGTAAAATACTGATAGGCACTTTCTCCGTTTGAATACGTTCTAATATTGTTATTCAAATGATTTCTTACATATTTTGATTGTGTTTTGCTTCTAGTTTCACAAACCTTTTTCAATTGTTCATAGTCTTCTAAAGATTGAAATTTAAACGTTGCATATTTCGTATTTAAATATTCTTCAAATAAATTTTCTCTTTTTTGATCAATTCCTTGATTTAGGGTTCTAATATTGAGCATATAATCAAAAACATCATCACTAGTAATTATACGACTATTCAAGTTTATTTTTTTTCTTTGTTCAAAACTACACATTTTGATATAATCTTCAAAAAAACTTGAACTATTATAAATTGTATCGCGTTTTAATTGAAGAGTTTCTGCCATAATATTCAAAGCAGTTGATTTCCCACTACCATTACCACCATAAAGAATCGTAATAGGTTCAAATTCTAACGTTTCTAACCCTCGATTAGACAGAACAAAAAAAGGATAAATCGTATCATAACAAGTCCGCTTTATGCTGAGTCTAAAACTATATTCTTTATCATAACTAGGAAAGTTAAATTTGGATAAATAAAGCATAGATTCTCCTTCATTCACATTCAATAATTTATTCTAAATCTAGTTCTTCAACAATTAGTCTAAAAACATTATACACTGGTTTATAATTATCATTTTGAGGTTTGTTTTCACTCACTTTTGCCTCAATATCAGTTATCGTATTTTTATCATATGGTTTCTTATTTACTAAAATACCATCAATTTTATAAATTAAATCGGTTAAATTTTTTTCAATATCATCATTGATTAAATCTTGGACATTGAGGTGACTTTTATAATCTTCAATATAGATAGAATATAACATTAACTCTGAATAATAATTAAAAACTTCTATATTTTTATCAAAATAATCAAGATAATATGTTTTTAAATCACCTAGTACATTAGCAAGATATCCATATCCTATTTCAAAAATTTCTAACATATCTTCATCAATTGTTTCTTTTTTTTCATTTTTTTGATAGATATAATCAGTTACTTTTAAGACATCTGCGATTGCATAATACACTGAACTATTATATTGAATCATTTCTTCAATTAATTCTTGACATTCACTAATATAATTTGCATAGTCTTCATAAATATTCATATTATTACCTCATTTTCTTATTCTTTATTATAATAATTATTGATTGATTTGTCAATTATATCACCATTTTCCACCTTTATTTTATAAAGTATTTCATCAATCATTTTAAACATGATGTGATATACTAATAAATGAGGTGATTTTATGATGAATGATGAAATAATTAAAGCATTAGCTTTTAATCAATCAGTAAGAATCTATGCAGTGTCAAATACCAATACTTTAAATGAAATAGGAAAACGTCTACATTACTATCCTAGTGCCTTAGATGCGATGGGACGTGTTTTAAGTATGGGAGCAATGATGGGTTCTATGTTAAAACTAGAAGAAACCATTACTTTAAAAGTTGAAGGGGATGGACCAATTGGTAAAATAATTGTGGATAGTGATGCACATGGAAATATTAGAGGGTATTGTGATAACCCCCATTGTCATTTTGAATACAATGATTTTAGACTAAACGCAAAACAAACAATTGGAACAACAGGCTTTATTAGTGTTATTAAAGACTTAAAATTAAAAGAACCTTTTATCGGCTCAACACCGATTATTAGCGGTGAAATTGCTGAAGACTTTGCATACTATTTTCAAGTTAGTGAACAAATACCCTCTGCAGTCGGCCTTGGTGTTTTAGTTGATACAAATAATATGGCAACATCCAGTGGTGGTTTTATTGTACAACTTATGCCCAATACGAGTGAAGAAGTAATTTATAAACTTGAAGAAAAATTAAAATTAATTCCAACCGTATCAGAAATGTTATCATCTGGCTATACTGTAGAAGATATGATATACAATATTGCTGAAGACGTTCAAATATTAGAAAAAATTCCCCTAAATTTTCGTTGTAACTGTTCTAAAGAACGCTTTGCAAGAGGAATTTTGTCACTTGGTGCAATTGAAATTAAAGAAATGATTGACGAAAACAAAACGCAAGAAACCACTTGTCATTTTTGTGGCAATAAGTACTATTTTACCAAAGAAGATTTAAATGATTTATATAAAATAGCAAAAGAAAAGGAGTGCAAAACATGTTAAATATTAAATTATTAGAAAAATTAACTTCAATTCCAAGTCCCTCAGGATATACTTTTCAATTAACAACCTACCTTGAAGAGTATTTAAAACATTTAGGATATACCCCTTTTAAAAATAAAAAAGGAAACCTCTTTGTTGAAGTAAAAGGAAAAAGTGAATATAAAATCGCTTTAAGTGCTCACATTGACACACTAGGATTAATGATTAGAAGTATTGATAACAGCGGAAGAATTATGTTTACTTCAATTGGTGGTCCTCTTCTTAATACTTACGATGGCGAATATTGTAAAATTCACACAAGAGATGGTAAAACTTATACGGGCACTATTTTATCTACATCTCCTAGTGTCCATGTCTATAAAGATGCCAAAACGAAAGAAAGAAATATAGATACAATGTATGTTAGACTTGATGAATTGGTATATAATAAAAAGGATGTTGAAAATCTTGGAATAAGTGTAGGAGACTACATATCAATTGATCCTAAATTTGAATATACTCAAAAAGGTTTTATTAAAACAAGATTTTTAGATGATCTTGCTAGTGCTTTCTTGCTTTTAGAATATTTAAAAGAATTAAAAGAAGCCCATATTACCCCTAAAGATACACTTCTTTTTGTTTTTACGACCTATGAAGAAGTAGGGCATGGTTGTTCTAGTCTTCCAATGGTTGACGAAATTTTAGTAGTTGATATGGGCTGTGTTGGAGCCGACCTTACTTGTACTGAAGAAATGGTATCAATTTGTGCTAAAGATGGTTCTGGACCTTATGATTACAAGATGACCTCAAAACTTATACATCTCGCAAAAGAAAATAATTTAAATTATGCAATAGATGTATATCCATTTTATTCATCTGATGGATCAGCAGCTTTAAGAGGCGGTAATGATATCAAATGTGCACTAATTGGTGCAGGTATCCAAGCATCTCATGGTATGGAACGTACGCACATTAATGGTTTAAATAATACATATAAACTAATAAAATTATATATAGAAAATAAATAAAAGTGGCATTGCCACTTTTTTATCATAAAAATGATATTACGATAAATAAAAAAAGAAAAAAGAAAAGGCTCCAATCACACTTAAATAAAGTCTGTAGGAGGTCGACAAGCTCAACCTTTCGGGAGCCTTAACACCTTTTCTAAATCAATTATAACAAAATTATTGATGAAAGTCAATATTACTTATCATATTCAAATTTAACAACATCCTAAAACGGTACATAGACAATTTAGAAATATTTGATAGTTTTATCATATTCAAATTTAACAACATCCTAAAACTGAATAGCATTTTCTTTTTTAGTTATTGAAGTTTTATCATATTCAAATTTAACAACATCCTAAAACAGTTCATGTCAAGAAAAAATAACACAAAAAGTTTTATCATATTCAAATTTAACAACATCCTAAAACTGTAAATGTAGCTAACCTGATTTAAACCAGGTTTTATCATATTCAAATTTAACAACATCCTAAAACTTGTTTGAATCAAAAGAGCAGTTTGAAGAGGTTTTATCATATTCAAATTTAACAACATCCTAAAACAGGTGATAGTTATCCTTGTAAAAGGTATAACGTTTTATCATATTCAAATTTAACAACATCCTAAAACCGAGTTTCTTTTTATCTACTTCTAAACCTAGTTTTATCATATTCAAATTTAACAACATCCTAAAACTTACGCAACATTCAATTGAAACAAATGTATGTTTTATCATATTCAAATTTAACAACATCCTAAAACCCATCGAATCGTAATATTTTACTTGAATACGTTTTATCATATTCAAATTTAACAACATCCTAAAACCACAATCAAGATACGTGAGAACTCTTGATTGTTTTATCATATTCAAATTTAACAACATCCTAAAACTGTATATCGTTAAACTTAATTGCGTTTTGTGTTTTATCATATTCAAATTTAACAACATCCTAAAACTACGGTAAATGGGCAACAAACCCCGTCCACGTTTTATCATATTCAAATTTAACAACATCCTAAAACGAACCCTATACTTTTATTGATATTGTTGAAGTTTTATCATATTCAAATTTAACAACATCCTAAAACTACCAACCCAAATAACGTTATGAAGGTAGAGTTTTATCATATTCAAATTTAACAACATCCTAAAACTTAGATTTATCGAATAATGAAACAAGTGTTGTTTTATCATATTCAAATTTAACAACATCCTAAAACCTAACCGATATAGGTAATCTGAATAAGTTGGTTTTATCATATTCAAATTTAACAACATCCTAAAACATGATGAAATGCAAGCATATTTTGAAAATTGTTTTATCATATTCAAATTTAACAACATCCTAAAACAGAGCATATGCTCTAATTTGGAATGAATGGGTTTTATCATATTCAAATTTAACAACATCCTAAAACTCATCGCCAGTATCAACCAAAACTGGTTGCGTTTTATCATATTCAAATTTAACAACATCCTAAAACTTTACGCAACAAGTGATTGATATAAAAGTGGTTTTATCATATTCAAATTTAACAACATCCTAAAACACTGATTTTAAGTTGTATAAGGTTGGAGAGGTTTTATCATATTCAAATTTAACAACATCCTAAAACTTGGTTTAGACATAAACGTTTAGATTTTTAGTTTTATCATATTCAAATTTAACAACATCCTAAAACGCAAAAGGAATGCACTTCGTGCTATCCTTAGTTTTATCATATTCAAATTTAACAACATCCTAAAACCCATAAATTTCATAAAATCATCTTTTGTAAGTTTTATCATATTCAAATTTAACAACATCCTAAAACCTCAAATTTTAGTTATATGTATAATTTGAATATAAATTCAATGAATAGCGTCCTATTCATTTTTAGTTTTTGAATCCTTTTTTATTATATCATAATTATAATATAATTACAATGATTTTATAAAATTTATATAACAACTTGGTATGTTGTTTATATTATAACTAGTTAATTTACAATCTATATTTAATTGTAATATTTTAGATATTAGTACATATCCAACATATTTCATATAATCATCTGTATAGATTTCTTTGTTTATAGACACATCTTTTGCAAAATTTTCAACTATTTCATATATAGTTTTATTTTCAATTTCGCATGGCCAATTTAATTTTAGTTGATTTATTAATATTTGTTTTTCAATATTCTCTACGTTATTATTTACAATAATATTAGGAAAATTATTTGAATATAATTTAAATATTATAACTCCCTCTAAGTCATCCAAATCATTACCAAATATATTAGTATTAATAAAAATAATAATGGATTTTTTTAAATTTTTATTTTTTAAATTAATAATTAATTTTTTAATACTTTTTATATAATTTTCTATACTTAAATCCATTTTAAAATGAATATAATTAGTAACTATTTTACTAATATCTATATTAAATTCTGTTTCATATTCTAAAGTTTTATCTATCATTACTTTTTCTATTAATTTTTTTAGTTCTATTTCTAATTCTTCTTCTATATATGTATCTTCAATTTTAGATATTATTTCATCAATTAAATAATCATATAAAATTGTGCCTTTTTTTAATATTAATTGATTAGAAATACTTTCATAATCTAATAAATTAATGATATATGCAGATTTATGATCTATTTTATAGTTTCCTAAAAATATTTGTGCTTCTTGACTGTTAAAAAAATTATTTAAAAAATAATACAATGTATTATAATTTAATACTAATAAATAATTGACTTTTTCTACATATAATTCACTAACTGTTAGAAAATGATTATTAATTCTTAATTCAATTATAATCATCACCTCCAAAATAAACAACATCATTTAATCCTACAATACTATCGTATTTATTTTTTTCACCATTTAAATAAATCATATCATTGTATTGCTTATCCGTTAATTTTAAAATTATTATATTCCCCTTGTTTGGTATAATTTGTTTAACTTTTTTAATAATTCTATCATATTCAGATTGATTAATTAATACTTTCGTATATACAGAAAATTGTAACATATAAAATCCTATTTTTTTTAATTTTTTTATAAATCTTTGATTATTTGCCATATCCTGTTTTTCAACACTTGGTAAATCAAATAAAATTATTGCTCTCATTTTTCGGTAATCGCTAATTTTCATCATAAAAATATGGAAAATTTATCCTTTCTATTTCTTTATTTGATAAACAATCTGTAACTGATATAACAAATAATTTTATAGATTCAATTAATTTTTGTTTTTTATTATCATAAAAAATAATAAGATACAAAAGTGATAAAAGTTTTTCTTTATAAGACGAACTCATAAAAGAAACATTCTCTTTAATAATCAATTGAATTACATAATAATCAATTATTGGCCTATACACTTCTATTAAATCATCTGCAAATCCAAAGTAATTATATTCACTACAATGAAAAATACCTAAAGATGAAATATATCCATGACTGATAATTTCTTGAGCAATTTTAGCTCTAACTACTTGATATATATAATTCAATGAACTATTAATTATATCTGTAGCATTTCTAGTTCTTATAAAATCTAAACCAAATAATTCATGAAAATAGACCTTCGCAGCAAGCCCTTCTCGATTTGTAATATCACCTAACTCAACTTCTTCTATATATTTACTTAAAATACCCACTTTATCCTTTTTATTATTTTTATACAAGACTATCATTTGTAATAATATCTTATGTTTTATAATTTTTTGCCATAATAATTGCTTAGATTTCTGATCCCACTCCATTTGAAGTCTATTAAATTTTGCGGTCCTTTGATTATCATTTATACTAATAAAATTTCCTATTGGCATATGATCTTCTCCACATACAATCATTGTTATTCCTTTACTAGCAAGTTCTGATAATAATTTTAAAGATAGATTACACATAAGCGTTTCTACTATAATAATATCTATTTCATCTAAATTTATCCATACAATTTCATCTTTTTGTAATACTCCAAGCGAATTTAATTTATAATTTAACCTAATTGCTTCATTTATACAAATTGTACGCCATCCCATATCTCACATCCTTTTAAAAATTGAATAAAAAATAAAAGAGGGATTAACCCTCTTTTTGGATTCCACATTCGTGTAATAATAGGAATCTTTGTTAAATTTGAATATGTAGTACTACGTCTAGTACATTAATATTATACTATATTTCTTTTTGTGTGTCAAGTCTTATATGACGATTACCTAAAATATCTGTTGTATAAATAATAATTCTTAAATCGCTAGAACCTATTGTAGCACACGATAAAGTATCTAATCCATTAATATAGTACTCTAAAACATTAGATGTCTTATGATACCCTTTATATCTACCTTCAAAATATTCTCCATTTTTTTTATAAACCCCAACCCATTCTCCTACATAGATGTTCCCCATTTCTTTTACGTTTTTGTTTCCAATTAATCTATTATAGGTTGTTTGATAATTTTTTTCCTTTTTATTTAATTTCCCATTTACAAAACTAATTGCACATATTGGCAAAAAGATAAATTTTTTATCCTCATAAGAATAAAAAATTCTTGTTGACACTTGTTTTAGACCATCTAAACCGATTAAAGTATCTTTTTTTGGTTTATTTATAGTAAATTCATTATATAAATTTTTTCTTCTTGTAGTTATGTTATTTTTAATATATGGATTAGTTACTTTTTCAAGATATCTTAATTTTATAACAAGTGGACTGTTTGAATTATCCGTTTTTCGAATTCCTTGTTTTAAACAATCAAATTTATCCCCATCTTCTAATCCATACATATATTTAGATTCATCAACAAAAGGGTTTATAGAAAAAGAATTCTTCTCATAGATATTTTTTAATTTTTGATATAATTTAGGATCCTTTTTTTCACATAGTAGGGTTTTATTTTTTTTATTAGATAAATCAAATAATTCATCTAACAATTTTTTATCTTTATCTGCACTGCCATCTTTTTTTCTAATTAACAAATTATAAATATTATCAATTTGCGATATTTTATAATAAACATCATTTTGTTTAATATATTTTGCATACTCAGTATATTGACTAAATTGTCGAACTGGATTTTTTAATACTTCATACGAACGTTTAATTAAACCCTCTTTATTATTATCAGGCATATTATCACAATCTTGATTAAACTTTTGAATTTGATCTCTATTTGAAAGCCATACATTATTTAACATATTATATACTTCTTCTTTATATTTATTCTCTTTATTTTTATCTTTAAACCAATATTGACTATCATTTTGTGCTTCAATTAATACTTTTCCTATTTCTGTATCTGGAATACTTGCAAGAATCATTGCATCTACTACATGATGATATAAATAAGTCCTATCTTTATCTTTAATTTTTAAATATTGTCTGATTTTACTAGTAAGTTGGCCAGGAGAAGTAATAATATTTATTTTATATCCTTCTTTTGCCCCAAGGTACTCATTATATTTTTTTAATTCTTGAACTAAAGCAACAGATGCATAAGAAGTATCTCTTAAATTTCTATTGATGAATTTGATTGAATATTTATCTATATCACCTTCAAATAATAAATTAGACTTTTTATCTTGAGACATTTTATCATATTGATTCATTACACGATTTTTAAAACCTTCATACATATTCTTAGATGTCAAATATTGATATGGTGTACGATTATTTTTTTCTTTGTTACATTTTAAACAAGAACAAGTAGTATTATTATGTGAATTATCCATTGATTTTGATTTAGGAAGAATATGTTCAATTTCTGTAATCAATACTTCCTTTAATGAAATAGACTCTCCACAATATATACATGACTCGTTTGTTTCTTTCCAGTTGATTAACAATTGCATATTTTTATCGGTTGCTTCATATCCATTATCTTCTAATTCTTTTTTAACCTCTTTGTTTAATTGATTGAATGTTTTTTGTTCTTCCTCAATTTGTTTTTTTCTTTCTTTACTATTCAGTGACGTAGCAGATTCAATTACTATTGTTTCAGGATAATTTTTTTCTTCTTTTATTATTGCATTGATTATTTTAATAGCTTTACGTAAAGTCTTTTTAACTTGTGGATTTGCAATAAGATGATCTATATATTGATCTTCTATTGTATAAGGTGATTGTGTTTTAGTGGAATAGTTATTTTGAAAATATTCTTTCATCTCTTTTTCATATTCAAGTCTTTTCATAATTTGCATAAAATTATATTCGCAATTATGTCTTTTTATATCATCTAATGCTTTCTTAAGTATCCGTTCAGATAAAGAGTGATATTTTAAATCAGGATTTTTTTTCTTTTTTATATCTATTAAAACATCAATTTCTTCTTTTTTAAATTCAACTTCTTTAACTCTGTCTTTTAGCATATCTTCAATAGCATATGTGGATGGAGCAACAGTTAATATATATACAATTTGATTATATATTGTTTTATCATCATTTTCTAACCAACTAGGATTTAATTTTTCATCCTTGAAGCTCTTTAATAAATATTTATAAAATTCAAACTGTGAAATTTCTGGTTTATATTTTTTATCAATTCGATATCCTTGTATATCTTTTAATTCTAAACCTAATATTTTTTTCACTAATTTATCTAAAGAAACTTTTTTAGTACTTATAATTTCTTTTTTAATTTCTTCAATCGTATCTTCAGTAAATTTACCTTTTAAAGTAATTTTATTTCTATACTCCTCATCTATTTGACTTGGTTCTTTTACGCTCATATTAATAAAATCATTATAAAAATTAAATTCTTCTGCATAAAAGTTACATTTAGGTGCAACTTGATCCATAAAACCATCTTTATCTATGGATAACTCACATTTTCCAATTAACATCTCATATAAGTATTGATGATAAGTTGGATCTGCTTTATATTTTTCTAAATCCTCTAAAGTTCTATATCTTCCATATGGAGATAACTGATTTTCTTTTGAGGCGCCAGGACCTTCCCAAAATTCTCTTTTTGATTGGATAATATATAAAATATTATCTATTACCTCATCTGTTAGTTTTGAATGATATTTCTGTTGAGTAAGCAAAATTTGTTTCAATTCTTTCAAGTTATCCTTTAATGATATTAAATCGCATTGTCCACGATACACACCATATTCCTTATAATAATCAAATATATATTGACATGGATACTCGTCTTCCGCAAACTTATGAACCTCTCTTTCTGGTTTTTCTTCATCAAATGGAATATATCCTCTATGAATAGCAAACCAATAAATAATATTAGTAATTTCTTGTTCAGATAATGATTCATTCAAACCTTTTATTCTTTTATTTAATAGTTCTGGTTCGTAACTACGACTAGTACAAAAATTTATATTTGATAATTGTATTGCTAATCTTTCTACTCTGTGTTGTTTTCTTTTTCTTAATCTTCTAGAACCTCTTATAATCCTTCTATCTTGAGCAGTTGAAGATTCCTTAAATCTAACGACACCTTTGTCTATCACTTTTTTTGTTTCTAAATCATATTTTGCCCAACCAACATTATTAATTCCTAAATCTAATCCAATTGTATATTTCTTCATCAAAACCCTCCAAATATTTAATTAATTATATTATAACATAATTGGGAATTTTAGTAAAAGAATATTATAACTATTTGTAATATTTTATCTAATATTATTATAATAAAAAATAGATAAATAAATTTTTATCTATCTATTTGACTTTTATTTGTATTTGATGGTATATATCACCAAAATATTTATTGACAACTTCACTTTCTATATCTTCAAAAGTTTCTTTATCAGGAATAATCGTCAGTGCAAGAGATACTAACGATTCTAAAATTTGATAAGATAATTCAGTCTTTTTTGTTTTTTCATCTATGTTGATGACAATCTGTAATATAACAGGAATATTTGAAGTCATTTGTTTGATTTTTTTATCTATACTAAAAAGAATTTTTTCTTTTGCGTTAAACCAATCATCTAAATGAATTCCTTGATAAAAACTAATATATGTATTGAGTTTTTTTAACATATTCAATAGTGCAGGATTTTTAGGATTATGATCTAAAACAATTTTGGCAAGAATACTTTGAAGATAATAATCAAATTCACACATAATATCATATTTTTTAATTTCATCATTTTTTTCAATTAAGTTATCAAAAATGAATTCACACAAATTTAGAACTTGATTATATTCCGTTTCAATTTGATCAAATAATTGTTTATTATATTTCATTATTAAACTCCTTTAATTCTTTATATACTTTAGCAATTGGAAGTCCCATCACATTATAATAATCACCTTCTATTTTAGTAATATATTTACAAAATACCCCTTGAATACCATAAGAACCTGCTTTATCATAAACATTTTCTTCTTTTAGATATGTTGTAATATCTTGTTTAGATAATTGCGCAATTTCTACTTTGGTTATTTCATGGAAAGTTTTACACCTATTTTTTGATAAAATTGTAATACCTGTTATAACATGATGTGTCTTAGCACTAAGTTTTTCTAACATCAAGATGGCTTCTTGTTCATTTTTAGGTTTGCCTAAAATCTGATTATCAATTACTACGATTGTATCAGCACCAATGATAATATCATCAGGATATTTTTTAGCAACATCAGCCGCTTTTTGATAAGAAAGTGATTCTACTACTTCATAAGGTTCTAAATTTTGGGCAATCGTTTCTTCACACGCTGAAGGTACTACTTGATGATAGATTTGGGCAAGTGTTAAAATTTGGGTTCTTCTTGGTGAGTTTGAGGCAAGTATTATATTCATATTTAACTCCTTTACTTTATATAGTATATCATAAAACATAAAATTGGTCATAAGATACACTTACCTTATGACCAATTCTTTATCAGCGAGTAGTTTCACCAATGAATTCATACATGAAAGAAGCATCCGCTTTCTTCGTAGAATCCAGTAAAGAAGTAATCTTAACTTCTACCACCCTTTTACCATAACTGATTGTTAAATGATCACCAACCTTAACCTCTTTAGAAGGTTTAGCAGGACTTCCATTTAATAATATTCGATCAGCTTCCGTTGCTTCTTTTGCAAGGGTTCTTCTTTTAATCAGTCTTGATACTTTTAAATACTTATCTAGTCTCATTAGAATCATCCTCAGTTTTGGTTTCTTCTTTATGAGAAACATCTTCTACCTTAGGAGTTTCTTCCTTCTTTTCTTCAGTTACTTGTACTTTTTGTACAGGAGTTTCATCCATTTTTCTATCTTCAGCCATCTTTGCCTTCTTCTTCTCCCACCAATTTAACTTTCCTGTATTTACAAGTTCATCAATATCTTCTTTAGTAAGAGTTTCCACTTCAACTAGGTGTTTCGCAATTAAATCTAAAAGTTGGCGATTTTCTTTGATAATTGTTTCTCCTTGTTTGTAACACTCATCTATAATTTTACGAACTTCTAAATCAATTTCATGTGCCACTTTATCAGAGAAATTTTTATCACTCATATAATCACGACCCAAGAAAACATCATGTGAACCACTTTCATATTGAACAGGTCCTAAAGAACTCATACCAAATTCAGTAACCATCGCTCTTGCAATCTTTGTTGCTCTTTCAAAATCATTGTGAGCACCTGTTGTCATTTGATTGAATACCAATTCTTCGGCAATTCGCCCTGCTAAAAAACTTGTAATATTCGCTGTTAGTGTTTGTTTGGTTTCTAAGAAGTTTTCCTCTTCTGGTGTCATTAGGTTATATCCACCTGCATCTCCACGTGGTACAATTGTTACTTTTTGTACTACAACAGCATGTTTTAATTTCAGACCAATGACAGCATGTCCTGCTTCATGATATGCAACCAAAGCTTTTTCGGTATCTGTATATTTTCTACTTCTTTTTGCAGGCCCCATCATTACTCTATCAATAGCCTCATCAATATGATATATTTTTATTTCACGACAATTCTCACGTGCCGCAAGTAATGCTGCCTCATTTAATAAATTTTCAAGATCAGCCCCACTAAATCCTGGTGTTCTTCTAGCAACATCGGTTAGATTTACTCGAGGAGATAAATGTTTATTTCTAGCATGAACCTTTAAAATAGCCTCACGTGATCTAACATCCGGATTACTAATTCTAATTTGACGGTCAAATCTTCCTGGACGAAGAAGGGCAGGATCTAAAATATCTGCTCGGTTAGTTGCGGCCATCACAATTACACCCGAATTAGGTTGGAATCCATCCATTTCAACTAATAGTTGGTTAAGCGTTTGCTCTCTTTCATCATGTCCACCACCAAGACCAGCACCTCTTTGTCTACCTACCGCATCGATTTCATCAATAAATAAAATACATGGAGCATTTTGTTTTGCTGTCTTAAACATATCCCTAACACGGCTAGCACCAACACCGACAAACATTTCAACAAAATCAGAACCTGATATGGTATAAAAAGGAACTCCAGCCTCACCTGCTACAGCTCTAGCCATTAACGTTTTACCAGTACCAGGACTACCAAGTAATAGTACTCCTTTAGGAATTCTTGCTCCCATATCAAAATACTTTTTAGGATTTTTCAAGAAATCTACAAGTTCTATCATCTCTTCTTTTTCTTCATCTAATCCAGCCACATCTTTGAAGGTAACATTTGATTTTTTAGCCATTCTTGCACGACTTTTACCAAAATCAAAGGCTTGATTATTGCTCTTACCATTTTTCAACATAATGATAATGAAAGCAACAATAGCAATGATAGGAATGGCAATAGATAAAATACCTAAAATATCAATACTCTTATTTTCTCTTGGTGTTACCTCAAAAATCTTATAGGTTTTTTGTTGTGTATAATTTGGATTATCTTTATTTGCTTCATTATCAAGTTTAATTTCTTCATTTATTTGTAACATTAAATTTTGAATAGCCTTAATGATTTCCAAATCTTTATCATCAGCTTTAAAATGATAAATTTTCGCACTCGATGATAAATTCATACAATTCGCCGATGATGGCAAATAGATATATATATTATAAAAATAATTTCCATCACCAGTTGCACCATAGTAATAGATTCTTTCAATTTGTAAATCTTGGGCACTAATTAATTTGTCTTTATCTAGTTGTGATAAATCATTATATACTGCTGCACCATCTGAGGCATTTTTGAAGAAATAGCCATAAAATTCTTCTTTTGTTTCAATTGTTTTGGCTTTATTTCCACCGCATGATCCCGCAAATATAAAAATGATTGCAATTAAAATAATCCCAAAAATAATGATGTCACCAAGACCAAAACGCTTTTTGGGACTTTTATTCATACTTGCCATTTGTTCCTCCTTTTATTTTATTATATAGCCAAGTATAGCTATTGGTAAATCATCCTTATCACATAGTAATAAGATTTGTTTTCTTTGTAAATATGGAATTTTATGATTAGTCAAATAATCACTTACACTTATGCTACCCTTTTTAGTTTTAATTTTATCACCATTTTTTCTAGTTCTAATAATGATTGGCAACATGTTTATATTATACCATAATTTACCACTCGATGTGATAAAATTACAAATATTTTTAGTAATATGCAAATAAGTATGATTATCTAACTCATACTCACCTTCTTCATCAATCTTCAAATAATAGTCTTTGATTTTCTGATTGGTAAAAATAACATAACCATATTCTTTAATCATCATTAAATGAGGATTTATATTTTGAACAATATTTTGTTTAGATGATTTGAGTTGTTTGATTGTATCAAGAATACATTCTTTTGATAACGAAAAAGGTTTTAACATTCTAAATAAAATCTGCGTTTGTAAAAACGTTGTTTCATTTAAAAATTCACCTAAATCTATTTTCGCGAAATAATCATTATTATTATAAACCATTTGTTGTCTTTTTATAAAATTAGTTTCGTAATTTTTTATAAATTCATTAACTTCTAAAATAGTATTGCTAAAACAAGAAATAGCTTTGGTTAAAGCAGGATTTTCTTTTTTTAAAATGGGTAAAACATAATGTCTAATTCTATTTCTAGCATAATCATCTTCAAAATTGCTAGAATCTTCAAAATATTTAATGCTATTGCTTTTAGCATATTCTATAATTTCATCTTTACTGATGTTTAAAAGTGGTCTATATATAGTTAATCCTTGATAGTTTGAATATTCTTTGATACCACCATATCCTTCTAAAGATGAACTGCGAAGTAATCTTAACAAAATGGTCTCTAAATTGTCATCAGCATGATGAGCAAGCAAAACAATATCAATCTTTTCCGCTTCAGCAATTTCTAAAAAAAACGCATACCGCTTTTTTCTTGCCCAATTTTGAAAATTATTGCCACTGTAGTGGGGAAGTTTTGTCGTGTAGCAATTTATATGATTTTGCTTAGCATATGAAAGAATATATGTTTCTTCTATTGCTGATTCACTTCTTCTTTGATGATTGACATGGGCAATAACAATTTGACTAGCATCTAGACTTTTTCTAAGTAAATCTAAAAGAACCATTGAATCGACACCTGTTGAACAAGCCAATAATACCTTTTGAAACTTTAAAGTTTGCTTTAGTTTTTCTATTACTAGATTGATATTTTCATCCATATGACCACCTATAAAGATTCTCCTACAATTTATTATTATACTATAAATAGAATATTTTGTAAATGAAATATATCTAAACTTTTCCTAAACTTTCCTAAAAATATGGATTGAACGCCAATGTTATGATTGAAATATTACGCATGATACATCTTTTAACCGCCTCTTTTATATGTTCTAACCGATACTATTCTCTATATAAAGATCCTATATCATTCCTATGATTTAAGAATCTCAGTTTATCTATTTATAAATAAAAAAGCCTAAATATTAGGCTTTTGTTTACATGGTATATTTTTTTAAAGATGTTTTAATTCCTCTTCACTAGGATTAGATGACAACCGCTTCCCATCTAATAGTTTTGCTTTCTTACATGACGGTAATAAATATTGATTGGTTTTTCCCATACCACTTCCACCAGAGGTTGCAAAAGGAATAATTGTTTGACCATTAAAATCATACATTTCTAAAAAAGTATTGATGATAGTAGGGGCTTGATACCACCAAATGGGAAATCCCAAATAGATAACATCATACTCATTTATATTTTTGACTTTTGAAATGATTTTAGGTCTAGATGACTTATCTTTCATTTCAATACTCGATCTAGAATTGGCATTTGTCCAATCTAAATCATCACTAGTATACATTTCTTGGGGTATGATTTCAAACAAATCTGCTTCCTTTATTCTTGCAAGTTTTTCTGCTACCGCTTTAGTAATACCGGATGCACTAAAATATGCTACTAATTGTTTCATTTTCGATTCCTCCTACAACATATTATATGTTTCATCATCTACTGGTTCACACCACTCATTTGTGGCATAATCGGCTGGTATTTCAATTGCTAGATGGGTAAACCATGCATCTTTACTTGCCCCATGCCAATGTTTAACCTCAGCAGGAATATAAACCACACTACCCGGTGTTAGTTTTATTGCTTGTTTACCTTCTTCTTGATACCAACCCTCACCATCTGTACAAAGAAGAATTTGTCCACCCTTATGATGAATATGCCAATTATTTCGACACTTTGGTTCAAAAGTTACATTATAAATACCAATATTTTTAGTATTGAGTGTTTTAAGATAGGACTTCCCCGTAAAATAATTAGCAAATGCTACATTGGGTTCTCCTCTTCCAAATAAACTATCGCCTAAAATTTCTTTTTCATCTTGATAAACTTTTTTAACCATAGGAAAAACTGCCCATGCATTAGGCCATCCGGCATAAAAAGCAAGTTGAGTAATCACTTCAACCATTTCAGTTTTGCTTACACCATGGTTTTTAGCATTTTCTAAATGATATTGAATTGAATGATCAACAATTCCTTTTGTCAATAATGCTGCAACCGTAATAAGACTTCTATCTCTTAAAGAAAGTTTATCTTCCCTAGACCAAACCTCACCAAATAAGACCTCATCATTGAGTTGAGCAAATTTAGGTGCTATATCCCCTAATTGCTTTGTACCTGCATCTTGTTTTATCATTATTCCATACCTACCTTTTCATTTATTTTTACATTTAACTGAGCAATCCAATTTTTTATTTCAGACTGCGATGAAGATGACGAAAATCTTTTCCCCTCTTTAACAAAAGCAAAGGGTTCTAGTTCTTTGATTTCATTTACACTAGTTGAAATTGCGCTACCACCACTAGTACAAAACGGAATAATTGTTTTATCTGACAAATCATATGTATCAAAAAAAGTATAAATAATTTTAGGTAATTTTCCCCACCATATCGGATAGCCGATAAATATGATCGAACAATCATTCATCTCAATATTATTTGCTATTTCTGGTCTTGCATTTTCATCATTTTGTTCAACATTGGCTTTGCAATCATCGTTAGTATAATTTAAATCATCTGCTGAATAAGGAATGGCTGGCAAAATCTGCATTAACCTTCCTTTTGTTATATCTGCTATTTGAATAGCAATATTTTCGGTTGTTTTAGTAGCAGAAAAATATACTACAGCAATCTTTTGATTGATTTGATTTGGATTTTCTGATTCATTTTGATTATCTTTAGAACAACTAAACAATAAACCAAAAAATAAACATATTAAAAAACACGTCCATAACTTTTTCATAAACTATTTTTCCATCCTTTCATTTTTTTATTCACATAACAATTTGGCAAGCTTATTCAATGCTTCTACTACTTGCATATCCTCATCTGTTAAGTGATGAAAAACTTTTTTTTCTCTTTCATAAATAGGTTGTAATTTTATTTTTGCATACTGTTTTCCCTCTTCAGTAATCCCTATTGTCATTTCCCTTTTTTGTCCTTTGATTGGTTCTAATTGTACATATCCCTTTTTTTTTAGTCCCATTACAATGGTATTTACTGTGCTTTTGGGTAAATCCCAAGAAAGACAAATTTCTTTTTGTGTATGTGGCTTGCCATCGTTTAATGCATAAAGTATCCATAACAGGGTTGGTGATACATCACTTTCTTTTGCATAATCAGTATAAATGGCATCAATCCGATAAATTGCTTTACCTAAAAGATAAAAGAATTCTTTTGCATCCATTTTCGTTTTCTCCTTTAAAATCCTAATTCGTACTTTATTATAGTACGAAATTGAACTTTAGTCAACTATTTTACTTTCCATGATGCATATGATCAAAATTTCAGCTCCTTTTTCCTTTCTTCTTGATTGAAAATAGCCAATTAGGATAAAAGAAAAAGGCTTGAATACGAAAGCAAACCTTATTTGAGTTACTTCATATATCAAACCTAATTTATTTCTAATGGTGCTGACGGCCGGACTTGAACCAGCAACCTCCTCCTTACCATGGAGGTGCACTGCCGATTGTGCTACGTCAGCTTCCATTTTATTATATCATAGATTGTTTATTTCTTCATTAATTTTGATGATTTTTTTGTTAAAATATTGGATTGAAAGGTAGTTATTTTTTGACTTTTTTGATGATGAGTAATCATAGCATTGTGAATTAACATATTTAAAAGTTCTGTAAAGGAAATACCAAGAGGTTCAAATAAATAGAAAGCTAGTGAACCAGGAATATTATTTATTTCATTTATGTATAATTTATTTTCTAAATTATCAAATAAAAAGTCAATCCGTACAATCCCTTTTAAATGAAACAAAGTATATATTTTACTGGTCAATTCTTTAATTTTTGTTTCTAACTCTTTATCTATTAAAGCGGGAATAATCCGATTTGTAGCATTAGAAAGTTTGTTTAAATCAGTTTCATATTTGTCTATAAACGATAAAATATCTTTTGTATGCATGACTTCTTCAACACAAGATGTAATGACTTGATGATGATCACATATTGCCGCACAGTTAAATTCCTTAAAATCAGTTAATGCTTTTTCTACCAATACTTCATCCGTATATGCAAAGGCTTCTTTTAATGCATCGGCTAATTCTTGTTCATTTTTTGCAACATTTATGCCAATACTTGAACCAAGATAAGAAGGTTTTACAATTACAGGAAATGAGAGATCACTTTCTAATGGATGATTTTCATACAACACTTGATATGCAATATTAGGAAGCATAAACTTATCTAAAAGCGCCTTAGTAGCAACCTTGTCTTGAACGATTGCAGAAGGAATAACATCACTAGCAGAATAAATGGCTCCCATTAAATCAAGCATTCCTACAACTGTTCCATCCTCAACTCCAAATCCATGAACAACTGGGATAAAAACATCTATTGGAAATTTCTTTTTAGGTCTTTTTACATAGTGATAATACACTTGGTTATTTTCATGATGTAAGAATACTTCCTTTAAATTTTTAATATTTTCTAATTTATACGTGTTGATATCATTAAGAGTTTCTCCTACAAACAAATGATTATTTTTATCTAAATAAAAGATGGTAGGATGATACTTGCTTTTATCCATCGCATAATAGGCTTGTAAACCCGAAATTAGCGATATTTCACATTCTACACTTCTTCCCCCAATAATAATACCAACATGAATTCGATCGTCTTTCATTTTTATTCGCTACCTTTCTAAAAAACTATCGGGTAAATCATTCTCAATTAAAATATTAATGATTTCATCACTTCTATTATATTTCGATAAAATCGTTAAATATGCCTCTTTAAAGGAAGAAAATATCAAATAATTTATTTTCTTATCTTTTAAAATTTGTGCAATAACTTGACTAGATTTATTATTGATTAAATAAATTTCATCAAAAATATCTATCATTACTTTTGCAATCTCTTCATTGATAGATTGATCATATTCTCCTCCATCAACAATTCCAGGTGTAATAATAATTTTCCTTCCTTCTTGCATACTAAGAACCTCACTAGCATTTTTAAACCCAATAATATTAGAACTATATGAATCATCATATATATGATACATACCCTCTTCCCTATAACTTAATCGATGTAGCGTTGGTGTGATTTTCGCCACCACTTTTTGAAATGTTTCATTATCTATATATATATGATATCTTTCTAAAGCCTTAAGCGTTGTGAAAGCCGCCAAAATATTTAAAACATGATGACGCCCAAGTAAATTTGTTTTTATATCCATAACGAAATGGTCAAAATGAAATATAGAAAAGGTCGTTTCTTTACCATTAAAGACTAAATTTTCAATATGGTAATCGCCCCTTTCAATCCCATATGTATAAATATGATTTGTTACTATCTTGCTTTTATCATAATCCCTAATATATTCATTATCATAATTTAAAATTAAACAGCCATTTTGATCAAGTGAAGATGCAATTTCAAACTTCGCTTTAGCAATATTTTTAACTGATTTAAAGGTTGACATATGTTGCATGCCAATTTCAGTAATAATAGCAATATTGGGTCTAAAAGCCCTACTCATTTGTTCAATTTCACCTACAAAAAAAGCTCCCATTTCCATTACAAAAATTTCAGTTTCAGGATTTAACTGATTATTAATTGTAAGAGAAAGTCCCATCATAGTATTATAAGATGCAGGCGTTTTTAAAGTTAAATATTTAGATGATAAAATTTGTGTAATAATATCTTTTGTAGAAGTTTTACCAAAACTACCCGTTATCGCAATTTTTGTTAATGTTTCCATCTTATCTATTTTTTTTATTGCTTTTTTCTTGTAATACTTTTTAATTACTTGTTCTACCGGATAATTTATCAAGTTGGCAAGTACTAAAACAATGGGTAAAAGCATAACTAAACAATAATTGACAAGGATGAAACGAAAACAAAGAATCATAGGAATGAAAATAATAAGGCTTGAAGTAAACAATAGTCTAATTATTCTTTTGGTAAATTTAAGTCGAATAACATAATGATTTCTATGAATAAATGAAACTAGCAATAGGGCACTAGCAATATAACCAAAAACATCATAAAAAAGACTAAGAACAACAAAAATGATTCCAACATAATAATAATATTGATATGTTTTTCTCAAATAATACTTACCAAGACTATAAGAAGTCTTTTTTAAATCATAATGATTTTGTTGAAAAAGAGTAACTAAATAGATAAAACATTTTATTATATACAAAACTAAAATTATATTCAAAAAAATGATAGCAACCATTTTATTTAACCTCTAAATATTCTCTTACAATTTTATTAAAAATTCTTTTCGTTTCAATAAATGGGAAATGGCCAACCCCATCTAAAGAAACAAGTCCTGAATTTTTAATTTTTCTTTTTAACTTTAAAGCATCACGATATGGCGTTTCTTGGTCATTTTTACCCCATATAATTAAAGTTTCATGTTTAATCTTTTTTAAATCTTTTTCAAGGTATTCACCAACGACTTTAGATAAAGTCTTTTTCATCGGAATGCTTGCATTTTGATAATCTATACTACCACTTTTTTGGATTAAAGCATGATACTTCACGACGTTTTTAGTTAACTTATACCATTTCTTTTTTAATTTATATATCATTATTTTTAATTTAACCTTTACATAATTTTTTGGTTTCATACCTGCACTATCAACTAAAATTAACTTAGATACTCGATGTCTTGAAGCATATCGAATGGCAATTCTTCCTCCAAAGGAATGCCCTAAGATGATTGGGTTGGCTAATTTTTTGTCATTTACAAATTGTTCAACCAATCCCACATAATCTTCTAATACATAATAATCACTAGGTTCCACACTTTTACCAAACCCTGGTAAGTCTATTGCAAATACTTGATATTTTTCTTTTAAACTATCCATTAAATCATCAAAACAACTAGAATCAACTCCCCAGCCATGCAATAAAATAATTGGAGAGCCATTGCCTTCTTTTTTGAAATAGACATATTTATCTTGATATATATAATCCACTAAATTCCCCCTTTGTACTCTATCTTATTCATAAAATTGTAAAGTTATTTATATAATATACAAAAAGATTGTGAGGTATTTTATTATGTATATTGATAAACATTATCCGTTTGAAATGATTCCTTTGAAGTATCCACTTACAAGTTTTAGTGACTTTTTAGACTTTCAAACTTTAAGTATCCATTATAATCAAATTTATAAAGGATATATTGATGAATTAAATAAAAATTTACAAGATTTAAAAAATTTACAAACATTAAGTTTAGATGAGATTTTATTTAATGAAAATTTGATTCCTACTACCAAAAGAACGAAAACCATTCATGCGGCAAGCGGTGCATATAACCATCAAATTATTTTTGAATCAATGACTCCTAATCCAATTGTTCAAATTTCTCCTAAATTAAAAATGGCAATTGAAAAAAAATATCAGTCTCTGAATAATTTTTATCAAGAGTTTAAAAAAGCTTGTTTAAATTTAAATGGTTGTGGCTTTGTCTTTTTGGTATGTGATAAAGACGGAAAAGTGGCAATTGAACAAGTATTAGGCAACAAAACAACTGTTAAAGCAAATCTATGTCCAATTTTTGGTATTGATATTTTTGAGCATGCCTACTATTTAAAATACAAAAATGATAAAAAAACATATGTTGAACAATGGTTAAAATATATTTGTTTTGAATATGCGAATAATGAATATGAAGAATGTTTAAAGGCCATTGAACTCAACAAAAAGCAAGAACCAAAATTTTAAAATAAAAACTAGGTAATGATGTTTAACCATTTTTACCTAGTTTTTCAATCTATTTTAATAACAAATAAATAGATTTATCTTTTCTTTTTTAATTTTTTACAAATACTAAGGATATCTACATTTAACATTTACTACTAAATTATTCTTATTAGTAAGTTCTTTCATATATCCATAAGGAACTTGTGCTGATATAAATAATCCATTTAAAGCTCTTTGTCTTTTTGCTGATTTAACTTTTCTAGATAAGTCTTTTGCATACATATCATTTAAGATATTTTTAAATGGTGCGATATCATTGTTATCATTAATAGTATCTATTCCATCATTAATTGCAATATATCTAACTCTATTATCTTTAAAATAATTTTCAGTATAATAACCAGTCATAATATAATCTCTTCCAAGTCTAGATAAATCTTTTGTAATAACAAGATTTATCTTTTTATTTTGTACATCTTGAATCATTCGTTGAAATCCTGGTCTATTAAAGTTTAATCCTGAATAACCATCATCTACATAAATGTCATATATCTTAAAGCCATGACTTTTCGCATATTCTTCTAAAATAATCTTTTGCGTTTGAATTGAGCCTGAATCACCTACATTTCCATCATCAAGTGATAGTCTACAATATAAAGTTGTGTTGTATATTTTATTTTCTTTCAATTTTACCTTCTATTCCTTCACAAACTTGCAGCATGATAATATCACAAGTTCATGTTTACATCCATCTATTTGTTTATAAATTTTGTAAGCTGGGTATCCCAGTTACAACAACATGGCGTGATACTTGTGTTGCAGAGTGTTACACGCCTTATCCTGTTTACAAAAATTTATTAAAATAATTTATTTCAATTAACATATCAAAAACTCCTTTCAATAGTAACGGACATCTGAACAATAAAATGAGAGGGTGAAGGACTAATAAAATTTAATTTTTTTAATTTTAACGCAAAAAAGAGTGCAACTACCTAGGTAGATAGTTACACTCCTGCAAGTTTGTGTTAATTAATTTTATACACTTTTAATAATTTTCATTTTGTTTATAACATTATACTTCCGTTATCTGTTCAAATTTCAAAATACTATCAATCGTTTTCTTATCGTAACAATTATAATCAATTATTATTTCTGCATATTCTAAATAATTATCAAGACTTAATTGAAAAGTGTAGTTTTTATGTACATTTTTTAATTGGCGTATATCGATCAAACAATTTTTATTTAGTGAATAAATATTTAAAAATCGTAATTTTTCAAAAGATACATTATTTAAAAAATCTAAATTATCAATTTTATAATAGTTAAAATTATTGTAATTTAAACAATTATTTTTATAGATACTTAATATTTGATTTAATCTATCTTCTGAAAATAATTGAATCAAAAAAGTTCCCTTTTTAAGATAATTACATAATTTTATTACACCATTCTTAAGATCCTTTTCATCAGAATATATAATAGAAAAACTTTTTTTGTTTGAAAAAGGTATTTGAATAAATTTCTTTTTTAAATGCATAATGCTTCCTTTCTACCATTCACTCCATCCATCAGAAAGACCAACTCCAATTCCAATTCCAATTGGCGCAAACATCCAGTGATGCGCTTTGATCCACTTACTTCTTTTACCAATACCAAATTTATTAGTATGAAAATGTACACCATGATAAATATCTAAATCTAATCCAAAAGAACGTCCGCCATTTATTCCTCCTAAATGTGTGATTAACGAAATTCCTGGCGTTTTAGGAGTTTGATAACCTCCAGTATAATTACCAGAAGACCACCCATATCCATTATTAACCAATCCTGATATTCTAAAAGAAACAGCACCTAAAAGCATTGAACCAGCAGCATAAACTGAGCCAACTAAAAATCCATCCGAAAATCCTAAAACTAAAGATTTCCCGACATCTCCTATGTCACCACCCTCTATTGCAGTTTTACCAGCTCGCACTATACCAGCAGTGGCACCAGCTATGGTAGCTATTTTTAATCCACCTAGAGCTGCTTGTCCCGCAACTGCCAAAAACGGTGTAGCACTTCCTCCGGAGCATACAATCGCAGCAGTTGCTAAAGCTGCAATAGCGATTACTCCCAATCCAATAAGAATGCTTTGCCACCACTTAGGAGCATGTCCATTAAGATCGACATACATAATTGGGTTGTTCATGCAATAGCAGTATAAGTTCAATCCATTAATGCTTTCAGGATCTAAATATTCAATTGAATCTGGTGAAATCCAACGACCCCATTCAGGGTTATAATATCTAGAGTTGCAATAGAAGAGTCCAGTCTCGACAGGGCTATTACGAGTATCCCCATAAAAGATTAACCTATAAACTTATAGATAATCTTAATTTCTCTAAATTTTGTACCATTAATAACTTTCACATGACTTACTGTTATACATGATATTAAATTATTAATGATTTCAGGAGTCAACTCATCAAAGTCAATATGCTTTCTTGCTATTTGCTTAAAAGTTTCAATATTAGCTTCCGTCTTATTCTCCTGAGTAAGTTTACTTTCAATTTCTATTAGTTGTGAGTTTAACCTCTTTTGTTCATCTTGATACTTATCTAACATCTTTTGATAGTTACTTCCACTTAGTTTTTCTTCTACTAAATCTTCATATAATCTAATGATGATTGAGTCGATTGTATTAAGTCTAGTAATTATTTTATTTTTCTCACTAACTAATTCTTTAATGTGTTCATCAGTATCTACTTTATTAATAATGTTATTTATAAATTCATCACTATTTAATTTTAGTGACTTCATTAGTTCTTTAAGTTTAGATTTAACTATATCATAGATTTCAAGATATCCTATTGTATTAGGTTCATCATCTAATCCATACTTTACAAAATTACCAACACATCTATATCTCCATACCATCTTACCACTTCTTCTTTTGTTGTAATATAGATTTAAAGGTCTTCCACAATTCTTACATCTAAGAATTCCTTTAAATAAGTTTGGATGGTTATGTCTAGATGGACGTTGCCTATGTCTAATTAATTCTTGGACATGTTCAAAGTCACTTCTAGATATAATTGGTTCGTGTGTATTTCTTACTATGATATGTTCTTCTTTTGGAACTTTTGTGCATTTCTTGGTTTTATAGTTTTTTACTTCATATTTATGATTTTCCATATCACCAACATAGACCATATCTCTTATGATTGCTCCTACAGTTACAGTGTTCCAAGATTCAATATCATAATTTTTAAACATTTGTCTTCTTGTTTCAGTTAACTTAGTAAATCTTAAATCACCTTTACTAGCTTTATAAATACTTGGAGGCATAATGCCTCTTTTATTTAATTCTCTAGTAATTTTTACTACACCAATATTACTTAATGCTAAATCGAATATTAGTCTAACAACTTCAGCCGCCTCTTCATCTATTACTAAATGATTTTTATCATTTGGATCTTTTTTATATCCATATGGAGGTTGAGCTGCCATAAACATACCTTTTTGCATTAATAATCTTTTAGCAGTTTTAACTTTTCTTGATGTGTCTTTAGCATACATATCATTTAAGATATTTTTAAATGGTGCGATATCGTTATTATCATAAAGTGTATCAACATTATCATTAACTGCAATATATCTAATATCGTTATCTGGAAAGAATATTTCAATAAAGTAACTTGTTTGAATATGATTTCTTCCAAGTCTTGATAAATCTTTAGTTAATACTAAATTAATTTTACCATCACTAATATCTTGCATTAATCTTTTAAATGCTGGACGTTCAAAATTAAGACCACTATAACCATCATCGATATAATAATCATAAATAGTAAATCCATGTTCTAATGCATATTTTTCTAACATCATTTTTTGAATTTTAATACTTGATGAATCACCCTCATTTCCATCGTCTAATGATAGACGACAATAAATTGCTGTGTTGTAAAGTTTATTTTGCTTCATATTTGGATACTCCTTTTTATTAAAGCAAATAAGCTTTCACAAGCATCTTTATTATACCATACAACTAATTTAATTACCATCATAATGGTTAACCTCTTCTTTACTAGTTAAGTTATTTTTAATATCTTTAAGTATTAATTTTTCAATAATGTTAGAAACTTTGTTTTCTCCTCCAACGGATTCTTTAATTACATATATTGTCTTGTTTTTATCATCTATAATTGATGACATTTTAACTCTTTGAATATTTAATTTGTTTTTCTTCTCTATAAATTTATCCTCCTTATTTTCTTAATATTTTTCATTAAATGTAAGCTGGGTATCCCAGTTACTAAACTCGGGCGAAAATCACTAAGTGATGCAGAGTGATGCACGCCTTATCCTGTTCACGAAAATGATATATTTTTACCTATTTTAGTTAAAATAAGCTACTCTTTAAACTTCTTAAATTTCTTATAAATTCTTATACAAAACACTCTCCTTTCCTTATTACAGACACACTTAAACTTATATGTGCCTTCATTAGTTACTACTAAATTTCACCCATAGGTGAAGGGGTAAAACTTTAAACTTTTTTAATATTTTATAAATGTGTCTGTTGAAGACATGGCTTTACCTTCAAAGGAATATACTAATTTTCACCCTTCAATGACGACCCATTAATTAAAATTTTTTTGATTTTTTTACAAAAGAAAAAGACTTGCTTCACTACGAAACAAGCCATACAAACATCTTATTTTACAATATATAAAAGTAATGATATAATATTATTAACAAAATCATTTAAATTGTATTTAAATGAAGTAAGGTGTAAATATGATAAATAAAAGAAAATACGAACAATTATTAAATAATACTATAAAAGAAATAAATAAAGATGATAAAAAAACTATAAACGAATTGTTAACGTATGTAAATGAAAACAAACCAAAGTCATTGTTTCATTATAGAAGTTGCAATGAACGTTCAATAGAAGCATTTAGAGAAAATAAAATATATTTCAATACAGCAAGTAATTTTAACGATCCTTATGATTGCTTAATATATTGTGATATAGAATATATTTTAAAACAAATTCAAAATATGTTTAATTATGAAAACATTGAAAAGCTAAATAATAAAGTTATAGATGAAAGTTATCTCAATACTAGACCAGTAACCATTCCAGAAGAAAAGGCAAAAGAAATAATTAATAATCTTAAAAATATAAGTATAAAAGATATATTTAAAACCATTCCAAAAGAATCAGTAGATTACATTACAAACTTTATAAAAGGACTTACTCCTAATGTTTTAGAAAATTGTAAAAACTATTATCAAAATATTCAACTGCAAGCCTGTTTATCAGAAACATATAACAATATTTTAATGTGGTCTCATTACGCTGGCAATCACAAAGGATTTGTAATAGAATATGACACTGATGCGTTAAAGACAAATTGTATGCTTTGCCCTGAACATAAGTCGTTTCAAACTTGTCCAAATTGGAAGCAAGTAATGCTTCTTCCTATTTTATATACTAAAAAAAGATATGATGCTACCAAATATATTTTTGAAAGCACAATCATTCAAACTTTTAAAAATGTAGGTTTACCGGACGTATTTCAATTAAGTGATGACTTTGCACAATATAAAATTAATATTCATAAGCATAAGTGCTGGTCTTATGAAAAAGAATGGAGACTTCAATTATTTAAATTTAATACTGAAAATTTTATTACAGTAAAACCCAAAGCCATTTATTTAGGTTGTAAAATAAGTAAAATGTATGAAGATATTTTGGTTAAATATGCTACAGAGCAAGGTATAAAAGTATATAAAATGAACGAAAATACTAAAAAAATTAAATACACATTAACTAAAAGAAAATATACAAAAAAAGTCGATTAGCCCTGTATTAGAGCCAGTCGACTTTTTCATTTAGAAAGAAACTTTTCTCTTCTTTTTCTAAGTTCTTCTTTATGATCTTTTAATATTTCAAATTGATTAATTCTTTCTTCTAAATCTAAATCAGGATGTAATTTAAATTCTCTCCAGTCCCAATCTCTAAACCCATAAGGATTAGTAATATCATAAAGTAAATCTAAAGTTAATTCTTTACCAGTTTTGATTTTAGGCTTACCAATATAAGTAATCTTATTACCTGATTGTCTACCATTAACAAAACATGATTCTACTTTAATTAATCCTTCATTAACTAATTCTTTAATTATCTTTTGTATAGTTCTATCACTAACCGCTAGTTTTGATGATAAATAATTAACTTTAATTGGAGTGCCACTATTATCGATAATATGGTTTAAGATAATTTCTTTTCTTTCACTAGGAGTTGGTTTACGATAATGATAAATAGTTGTTCTTAAAGTTTCATCATATACTTCAAGAATTACTATTCCATATTTACGATAGTTTTCATTTTCAGTTGTGTAGTACATAATTATTTTACCATTTTGCTTAATTGTTCTAAGAAATAAAAACAATTATTATGTAGTATATTTAGATATTTAAGGGATTGAATATCAATGTTTTTTAATATATACAATATTTCATTATCTTGATTGCACATAACATATGTATTCTTAAAATTAACATTAATTAATGAGTCGCTATCAAATTTATCCCAGATTTTCAACTTTGATTGTTTATTATCTTTTGAAATAGGATATCTATAAAAATCACTTTTTGAATCGATTCTGTTAAATTTCTCTAGTTGTTTTTTAATTTGATTAATAGACTTTTCCTCATAATTTGGAAACAACGAATTAGTGGTATTAATCTCAATATATTTATTAATTAAAATAAGTAATGAGTGGGTTCTGCTTAAATCAAAAAATTTCCCGCTATCAATTTCTATTTTCAAGTCTTCCACAATATTTTGCGGTTTTACACTTAAAAGAATTATTGCTTTTAATAACAATTCTAAAGTATGTCTTTCTAAATATAGTAAAGGATAGATGATAGACGGATTATTATCATGTAATAAATCCTTTTTTAATTTTTCACATGCATCAAAATAATTCAATGCACAATAATACATTTTTTTTGCTATTGTTGTATTTTTCATATACTATTCTTCATTATATAAAATATTATTTAAATCCATAGCTTGCTCAAAAATAGCTTCCAACATATTTACGACTATACTATTCCCAGCAAGTTTATACATCTTATCTCTTGAAAAGAATAAAGAATTCTTTCTAGAATTAAAGTTATTATTAATTATTTTTTCATAATCTTTCTCGTCAAAACCCATTAAAACAAAACACTCTCTAGGCGTTAAAAATCTATAGTTAGATTTATTATTGTTAGGATTAAAATATATGTTTCCAGAGTTAGGGTGACGATCTTGTTTAGTTGTTATGGTTTGAACAATATTTTTCATTGTTCCATCTTCTAATAATATCTTACTATTCTTTTCCCAAATTGATTTTCTAGATTCCGTATCATTTGGTTGTGATAAGACAGCTTCAGCTAAATATGTTTTATTTGTATAATCTAATTTCAAAAACTTAGATAATTTTTGCATTTTAATATTTAAAGTTTTTATATATTTCGGATCATTTAAATCGTGTTCTTCAAAGTATTTTTTTACAATTTGCTTTGCATTTTCATCCTCACCAACATAAACACTTAACATTAACAATCTTTTTCTATTTTGAGGAATACCAAAATCAGGAGCATACAATCTATTGACTTGATTTACATATCCCAGAGATTCTAATCTTTCTTTCCATTCATTAAAATTTTTACTATGTCTCTTAGCTTCTAATGCTGTGACATTCTCTAGCAACAAAAATTTAGGCATATCCAAATTTTGTTGTTGTCTTTCAACTAAAATTCTCTCTACTTCCCATAACAAACCACTTCTTGTATGTGCATCACGGTCTATACCTTTATTATAACCATGCAACGCACCTACATTAGATAAATCTTGACAAGGGAAAGAATATGTCATTACTGTAACATTGTTAGGGATATCTTCCCCTTTTACATCTTTAACACTTATCATATTGTTAGTTTTTAATATAGCAGAATATATACGTCTCAAAACCTCTGTTGAATAAGCTTCTAATGTTTTAAGTCTCATTGGAACTTTACCATCATTACTTAAGCTTAATTTTTTTAATTCTTTTAATAAATCTTCTCTTTTTAATTCTAAAGTTCTTTTATCTAGAGCAGAGCCATTATGAATATAATCATAAGCTACTATCGCATGGACATCCCATTCACAAGTTTTTAAAACATTAACTTGAAAATTTCTTTTTCTAGATAATCTTTCAAATGCTTTAGCTTGGCTTCCTATTCCACTAAATAACTCGACTATATTTATCATAAGTTTCCGCCTCCTTTCTTTGATAAAGTTCTATTTTACACTAAAACTCCTGCATTTTCTAATTTTTCTCTAATTTTCCAAATCAACTTTGCTTGTTTTGGAGATGCAATTCTGGGTCTTGGAGTATCTATAGAAGCAGCAATATTTAATAAATCAATTTCCATTGATGATAATATTTTTCTTTTCTTTCCTTCTTCAATTAGATTTCTCCAATATGGACCACCTAAAAGCACAATTTCACTTTCGATATTAATACTTTTACTTAATTTTGCATCTTTTATTTCACTTCTCATCTTTTCTTCTACCAACGTTTTTGAAATGAGATCATTTATAAATTCCCTGCTTAATTTAAATTCAAACTCTTTAAATTTTTTCCATGTTTCTTCTTTTTTACAATATTCAGTAACAATGATACCTGACGATTGTTGTATAAACTCATTAGTTATTTGTGCTAATCTCTCTATTTCGCATACTAATGATGGATATAACTCTTGTTTTTTCCAAATTAAATCATAATTCAGACAATATCCACTCGGAATACTTTGAATCAATTTTGAAATTGTATAAGGAATGATATTTAATTTATATCCACCAACATTATACCAAGATGCTTTATTAACAATTCTATCTGTTGTTCTAAACAAAATTGTATAACAGATGCATTGACGGAAGAATTGATCATTAAAATATTCTAAGTTCTTTTGATATTTATCATCTATATATTCAGCAAAAAATGCCATACATTTTTCAGAACCTTTACTAACCATATCCGGTCTTAATAATTCTGCACATGTAAAATACTTCGATAACTCTTCTTTTTTAATAACTTGACTCTTAGGATATTTTCGTAAGAAATTATCTTTTTCACTCTTCTTTAATAATTTAAATTGTTCTTGTTCATATTTGCCACGAGATCTTTCATAATACCAGAACGTATTATTTACACTTTCAGTTTTCATAGGAGCTTGTATCTTTTTAGATAAAGTTTCGAAAGTTCGATGGAAAGGATGGTTAGAAAATAAATCAGAATCTTTTACTTTATTTTGACTATTTGCATATTTAGAAATATTTTGAATCATAGTATCATAATCTTCATTTTTAACAACAGTTAATTTCATTGGAACAAAAATATTATCTAATGAAAGTTTGTCCTTTAATGATGCTGATGTTAAAGAAGCAGTTGTTTGACCACCATTAATTATTTGTAAATCCTCCATCGAGATAATAGAATGTCCGTCGTCGGATAATACAATTTTAGATGCAGTACATGCAATACCATTGTTGTAGGTAAAAAACTTTGTAGGTTCTTTCCTAATTGTTTCTCTAATACCTTTATTAATTTTACCACGATTACTTAAAAAAGCTCTTACATTTCCTTCTAGCAATCTTGAGCCATGTTCATAATAAATTTGATTTAAAAAATTTCCAGGAACAATTGCTAAATATGCATCATAATCCAAGTTGCCAGTCATCTCCGCTTTAATACAAGGAATACCACTAATGCCATATTTCGATGTTTCAATTACAATCGGCTCTTTGTCTCTTCCCGATTGATATAAATCAAAAAATCGTTTAATGCTCCATACATTTAATTCAACTTGCTTTCCTAAAAAATCATCACTTTTTAATGTTGTGATTTTTTCACTTAAAATTTTATTTGTTACTATATATAACTTTATTTTATCTATAGAATTATCATTTTCTAGATTAACATAATCAATCTTCATTCTTTTGCCAACATCATTGCCAATAACTAACATTTCATCTGTGATATCAAAATATTCACGTAGTTTGTTATCATATGCTTCTTGCAAAAAATTAAGCATTCTTTGTTTTATTGTTTCAATCTCTGTTTTAGTAAGCGTTTCATCTATTGAATCTTTAAAATCGTTTACAATTAAAACAAAAGACTTATCAGATTCATCAAAGCAATATCCATCAAACGCTAAAATTCTATTATTGCTACATCTCTTTCTAGTAGGCTTAATTCTTGGATCGATTAATTCCCCCATTGCAGATAGTTTTTCTAAAACACTAGAGAAAAAATATTCATCCGGCAATGAGCCTTCTATTTGTGCATTTATATGAATATCATCTAAATATTCTCTTCTATATTCATAAAAAGCATTTGTTTCCATGATTAATCCTCCTTAAATTTCTCAATTAGCGATAACAATATTTCATATTGAACTTTTCCAATACCATTAGGTAAATCTTCTGCTTTTATCTTTGGAAATTCAGCATTTACAACATATTTATCAACATTAACCATATTGTAAACATAATTGTCATATACCTCATTATACGAATAACCTACTTGTTTAAGTTTTTCAAAGAATATATCTTTATCCGTTTCATATTGTATCATATTTGATACCATTCCTACCAGAGCGTTTAATGAAATTCCGTTAAAACTTGGACTCATTTTTTCAAATGAATATACAACAAGTTTTCCTTCTACTAAACTGTCTAATTGCTCAATGGAAGAAATTGATACAGTATTCTTAAAGCTATTAATTGATTTTATTTCATACCATTCATTTTTATAGGAAAAATCCTTATGTGTAGGTTCAGGACCGCTCCAACCATTCAATCCTATTGAAATACCATAAATAGGAAAACAATAGTCCTTTAAAAATAATAACTCGCCTATTAATCCAATAACTTCATTTTCTGATAATATTTTAGAGTTTCCATAAAACATTTTTTTCCATTGATTGTATCTATTAACTATTTCAATGTATCCATCGTTTCCAGAATAATCGCTTGTTTGATTAATAATATCTTCGCAGAAATTATAAAATAATGAGAAATTCTCTTTAGCAGTATATGAAAATAGTATTGAAATATAATTTGCAGTTTTAACTTGTTTAATTTCTAAAATACTATTACCAACAATTTTTACCGGTTGAAAATCACCATTATATCTTAAGGTTGGGTAACCATTTTCATTTTTACCAATATATAATTCCAAAGGATGTGAATCACTTACTCGGATGTACTGAGAATATTGAGTAATCAAATTAATTTTATTTTCAATCTCATTTCTATTCATTTCCTTCTTCCTCCGCTGGTTCATGATCCTTTTCATAATAATTAACTGTCTTGTTTACTGTGTATAATGTTGCTTTACCATTTTCTCCATCTTTGGCAGGAAATCCTATGGCATAACCAACTAAATATGAATATCTACTAGAAATTAATTCTAAATTTAGCTTTAATTCATCTGATATATATCTATAATCAATGTTTTCAGTTGCATCATGATTATTAGGATCGACAAAATAAATAATCAATATCGGATTTCTTCCTTTGATCAAATAATCTTGAGCTCTAGCATTATCACTAATTCTATCTTGTTCTTCTTTTGATAAACCAAATTTCGTGTCAGATCTTCCCCATAAATGTGCTCTTTTTGCATTCATTCTTATTACATTTGAACTAGGTATATCAAATCTTCTTGAAACCAAAGGTATATCAATTTTCATATCATTTAATATAAAGCGACGTTCAGAAGAACCTCCCATAATCAAAATATCGAATTTTTGTAATTCTTCATCTGATTTATTTAAAAATGCTTTAATTTGTCTTATGTCAAAACTCTCGTTTGCATCGTGTATCTTTAAATTATTTAATAAGTTCATAACATTTACTTTTGACACATTTCTAAAATAAGGATGTTGAGTTATATTGTTATCTCTCTTATCAAGTGAAATATTTTTAATAAAATTAATTGTTTCCTTAATATTGTTTTCAATAACGTTTAAATCTCTATGCAAATATGGTGTTTCGAAGATATTACCATAGAATGATTTTCTATCAACCTTGTTTTTTGTATTTCTCATTTTATTTGAGGCAGTAATGCCAAGTTCAATAGAATCGTTTCTAACTCTTATACCATAATCTTCTGGTTTTTTATTTTGTTGTCCCATCTTAACAATATCTTCTTTTAGGCATTCAATCGAAATACAAATATCTTTATAATAATCACGAGATTCTCTAGTTATAAATATTTTACATAGATCATCATATCCATCTCTATATCCAAACCATCTTCCCATTTGCATTAAAACATCAAATGTTGCTGTATTTCTATAGAAATAGCTAACACACAATCCTTCTAATGTTAAGCCTCTAGACAAAGCTAATCCACCAATAGCTATGACTCTTACTCCATCTTTATCCTCATAGTTTAATTTTTCGGATTTTTTAGATGAATTTACAACAATGATCTTAATTTTATTAATTGCATCATATAAAACAGAAAAAACTTGTTCCCATATGATTCTTTTGCCATTATGATAAATATCATTATATTCTAAATCAAAAGAATCTTTTAAACTTTTTATATATTTGTTTGTTAATGCATAATGCATCTCTAATTTTGAACATTGCTTAATGTTCTTTTTAATTTTGTCAAAATAATCTTCAACTATCTCTTTAATAACCTGTTGCACATTTGTAAATCTCGACATATTAATTAGCATAGATCTATTTGTATTCTTATTTGAGTCTCTTATATCTCTTATTGCGTTTGCTATTAAAAATGTATTAATTGAATGATATACAGATTTAAATAATTCATTTCCTTCCCAATCTTTTTTATGTTTCATAGGAAAAATAGACTCATCAAAGTCTTTAATGATTCTAACATTTTGGTTATCATCAAAGAAATATCTCCTTGAACCGCAATAATTACTTGGAGCATTTAAAGCATAAATAAAATCTCTAGGAAATAAGTCATCCTTTAACATTTCATCTTCTCTATCATAACTAATAAAAACGTTAGCAAATGGAGTTGCAGTAAATCCTACATAACTATTACGAGTAAATAAAGACAAAATATTTCTAATGTATTTATTAATTTTTGTAGGATCATCGTCTTTTTTGTTAGTATTAATACTAGCATTGTCAGCTTCATCATCTATCATCAACATTGGAAAATTAATTTTACTATTTTCTCCAGTTGTATTTATTAGTTTTAAAGAAGAATAAAGTTTCTTTAAAACAGGCACATTCTTCTTAATAACAAAAATCATTGGCTCCGAAGAATAATCACTTATTTTATATGTAGTATTTTGATTGTCACCAGATGTAAAATCTTTAGCTCTACTTGTAAAAGCCTTAGGCAACTTAACACCTCTACCTACTCCTACATCAACACCATTAACAGAATCATATCCAATAAATCCTTCTTCTACTCTAATTTGTGTTTGTTTTCTTAAACTCTCAATTGTTCCTGTTAAAATAAAAATGACTTTATAACCAGCATCCGCAGCTTTTGATAACAATCCTAAATAATTCGATGTTTTTCCTGATTGTACATCGCCAACAACTAATCCACGTATGGAAAATGTTGTATCCTCTTCTAATGGATTACCCAAATAAGACATAATACTTCTTAATGTCTTGTTCTCTAAAACATCAACAATTGTAGGAGAAAAATGCTTAGCATTTAGTAGGTAGTTCTTATATCTATTCCAATAATACTCATCAAACCCTTCAGTATTTAGTAACTTATTGTACCACTCGTAATCATGATCATAATCTCCAAGGATAACATATCCTTCTTCCTGAAAAATAGAATATAAAGATTTAATCTTATTGATTAGTTCTATCTTCTCATTTTCTTGCAATTCAATTTCAGGAATTATTTGTATAAAACGCTCTCTTGTTTGCTCAAGAGATTCTAAAATGTTACTATCTTTCAACACAAAACTAGGATTTATTAATAATTGAACACTTTTATATGAAGCAAATTGTTGCAAATAAATATCTAATATTTCATTTCTATTTTTCATCTTTAATAATCTCCTTTATTTTCAACGAAATCTCTTCGTTATTAAAAGGTTCATATTTACATACTAAATCTAAAACTTCATCATCACTTAACTGTGTAAGTTGTTTTATATTTTTAAATTGAGCTACGCCTTCTAATACAATTGATTCCACATATTTATCATCTAATTTAGTTTCGTTATTTTTATTGCAAATTGAATTATAAATATCATCATATGGCAAAGATGAAGAAATAACATCAATAAAATGTAGTATTTTAACTTTATCCTTATCATCGAACTCATCTAAAAATCTTTTTATAAATTGAGAATCTCCATTAATGTAAAATAAATCTTTATTATCTCTACTTAATGTTTTATTCCAAATTTTCGAATCATCTTTTTCAAGAGTTAATTTTACTCGTTTAGATGTTTTCTCCTTAGAACGAGTACAAACACTATTAACTGCTTTTCTTAAATTGTTAAGTATTTGCTTTGGAATAGTTGCATTTTGTTTTTTAACATCTATTTCCCACATATCATCTAAACTATTTGGTATGTCAACCTTTATTCTTCCGTATTTGTACAACTCATTATTAATATTACTGGCTGATAGTCTAAACCATGTTCCGTGAATAATTAACCTTTCGTTTCTATATACATAAAAACCTTGTCCATTTCTAAGTGATTCAATGCCCCCAAGTTTTTCAATATCATCATTAGTCAAATCAGTTTGATGTGGTAAAATAAATGGTTGAATTTTAACTATAGAACCATTTACATCAATTTCCTTAGGATTTTGCGAATCTGTCTTACTATGATACTCTAAAAATGGATCAATTGGAGTTAATAGAACTTGATTTATATAAATTTTTAAAGGCTTGAAACTATTACTTAAAAATCTATGAAATACCAACCTTATATGCGATTCAGCGTCATCAATTTCATCACATAAATAATCCCTTATCCTACCACCACTTTTTTTATAACCAATATCAAAATTTTCCCAAACAACTAAAGTTCCTTTAGTTAGCTTTCGTAGGTGTTCTATATTAGGAATATTATTAATCTCATGATTTTCAAGTTTTAAACAGTCCCATTCTCTATTTTGAATAACACTATCCAAATCCCATTGGTATGCTACAATTACATTCTCTTTTTTTGAGGCAACAGTCAAAATTCTACATTGAGATAATGAAGCAGACTTAAGCCCCAATCCAAATCTTCCTAAATCATTTGTGTCATAATATTCTTTGTTACTACCGTATTTCATAGCATTAAAAAGTTCAGAATCATCCATTCCTTCGCCATCATCAAGAATAGTTATGAAAATTTTTTCATCATTAATTGGTGATGAAATATAAATATTTTTCGCTTTTGCAGATATAGAATTATCGATAATATCAGCTAATGCAGTTCTAAAGTTATATCCTATTGAACGCATAGAATTCATTAAAACATCTGGTGATGGTGTATTCTTAATTTTTACTGCCATAATAGTACCTCGTTTTATAGTGTCATATATTTTTATAAAAAATAAATAGATTCTACATTATTTTACCACTTTATTGTAAAAATTGCAAAAATTATGTCAATTATTAATGGTAAAATAAAACTAAAAGTTTTATATGTTATTAAAACTGAAAAAATATATATTTAAAATTAAAGAAAGGCGAATTTACTTAATGTGTAAACTCGCCCAGTTTTGCTTGTGAAAGTAATTTGCTATTTATTTAAAATTTCATTTATCTTTCTAACATATTTTTTATAATTTAATCCTAAAGCTGAAATCCAAGAATCATTCATATATACTTCGTTGGTTTCTTCATTGATTAAGTAAAATACTACAAATGTATTAACATTATTAAAATAAAGTAAATCAACTTTTTTGAATTTTTCTTTCGTTTTACCAACCACAATTAATGTTTTGTACTCTGTAAAATTTGTATTTTTAGTTTTTTCTTCTAAATACTTTAATACTTCTTCTGTTGAATCTTTTTTAATTAATTCATCCCAAAATACTAAGTATCTCTTTTTATCTAATACATAACAATTTAATTCAGAATCAACTTTATTAATTAAGGGATAATTTTGAATGAGTTTTTCTTGAATATTCATATTTCTATTCTCCTTTAAAATAATGGATATAATGGAAGAACTGGCATTGGAATGATAGGTTTATATTTACTCCAATCATTTTTTCTTATAAAATTGACAGTTCCAGATAAACCTGCACCAATTGCAGTTTGCAATAAGATTTTTTGACCATAAGGTTTAGTAAATACACTCCAGAATCTTTGTGTTTGAATCCATCCTCTATTAGTAGGAACCATCTTACCACCTAAATAGTTACCAGCTAATGTAGTTACAAAGTTTAATCCTAAATCAATAAATGTTTGACCAACATCAACTTCTTCACCTCTAATAACTGTTTCTAGTGTATCAACACCTGTTTGAGCAATAGCACTAGCTCCCGCTGCAATAAATAACGATGCTCCTCCTGTTGGCATAGCTAAACATAGCGCCAAAGCATTAACTCCAGCTCCAACGGCGGCTCCAGCAACTCCTCTCCATAATTCACTACCAGTTTTACCAGCCATAGCATTTGATACTAATTGTGCTGTTCCTCCTATTAACATAGAAGCCGCAGTAATTGCAACTAAAGCCCAAATTCCAAAGTGCCCTGTAGGATCATACTTGTTGATTGGATCATTTCCGCAGTACGCATATAGGTTTAATCCATTGATACTTTGAGGATCTAAATATTCGATTGAATCCGGCGAAATCCATCTACATAATTCAGGCGAATAGTAACGTGAGGATACCCAATAAAGCTGAGTTTCTATATCATAATAATACCCTCTATATCTATATGGATTAATTTTACCAATTGTATCCTTTTTGCTTCCTTTGGTTGATACAATATTTCCATATGCATCATATATATAACTTACTACTTCTTTACCTGTTTCATCTATAATTTTTGTAATATCTTTTTGAAGATTTTTTACATAATAATATGTTTCTGTAACACTATCTGTTGTTATTTGAAATCCTACTAAATTTTGCTCATCATAAATATATTCAATCATTTGATTGTCCTGTTTTTCGCCAATCAATAACTCTCCTACATATATATATTCTACTGAATCGTAAGTATTCGTTTCTTCATTATATATTTCCTTTTTTGTTCTTTTTCCATTGCTATCATAAGTAAATCGAAGTTTTATTTGATTGTTTTCTTTTAATGAGATGAGTTTTCCGTTTTCAAATTCTACATCATAATTATAATATTCAAGAGGATTACCATTGATATCATACGTTATTGTAAAAGTTACGCCATCAATACTATAACTTGTTAATCTTGTTTTATTATTTATATCACTATAATAATACGTAATATGAGTTGGTAAAGTTTGATATTCATTCTGCTTTATAGTTCTATTCATACTAATGATATTACCAATTTCATCATATGTATAATTACATTCTAAAATAGTTATATAACCAGTTTCATCATCTTGTTTTTCTACCTTTTCTTTTGTTAACTGATTATACAAATCGTATTCATATAAATATCGCCTATTACTAACTACTTCATTTGTAGTCGTATTTACCCCTATTTCAAGATAACTAACAATATTTCCTAGTTCATCATAGGTATACTGATAGGTATATTTTTGTTCTCCTACTGTAACTTCAGCTTTTTCAATTCGACAAGAGGAAAGATTATTGGTGTTATTTTCCTCAATACTCGATTGTTGCATTGAAGAGTTTTCATCATAGGTATACTGATAAGTTAAAATATTAAGATTATCTTTTTTAACTAATTTCGTAAAATATCTACCTAGAGGATCATTTTCATTTTCTAAAATTGTTTCAATACCCTGATGTTTTATCTTATTTTTATTGCCATCTTCATCGTAATTCAATTCTACTACGCCATTAAGTTCTTCTAATAGATATTCTATTTTAGAAAGATTTGCCTTATCATCATAAAAATATTGAATTTCATTGTGATTACTATCTGATATTTTGGTAAGTTTACCTTCCATATCATAGTTGTTATAATAAATAATATTATCTTTCATATTATAGTAAATTGATACCAAACCTAATTCGTTATATATATATTTCGAGATTAGTTCTTCTTCCTCATTAGGATCATTTTTTTCAAAAACTTTACTGATATTTAATTTATCATCATACTCATATCTTATATATGTACCATTAGGATAAATAATTTTATTATAAAAACCTGTGTATAAATCATTATACATATAGTATTCATAACTAATTATATTTTGATATCCTATATCATTATTTGAAGTACTTGCTATTGAGACTATATCATTATATCCATTATAAGTAAATTGATATTGTATATAATTGGTAAGATTACCTACCTCAACTGTTTGAACTCTTCCTTTTGTATCATAAGTATAGGTGATTTTTCTACTATTAGTTAAAATTTGGGTTAATCTTTCATACTCATCATATATATAATTAGTTGAAGTGTTTTTGGCATCAATAACTTTTTCTAATAAACCACTTACATAATCATACTCATACTTTGTAGTATTTCCAAATTCATCTGTAACTGATGATATATATTGATACCCATCCGAATACTTTGTGCTTGTAACAAAATATTTTTTTGATATATCACCAATAATACTTTCAGCTTCTGGTCCTGCTTGATAACTATAAGAAATATTTGATACATTATGAATGGTTCCCTCAATATTTATTTCTTGCTTATCATAACTTGAAAAATTTGATTCACTAATATTCACATCAAGATTATCATATTCTATTTTGTTTATGTCCCTACCATTTGTTCTTGTTATATGAATTGTTTGATGATTACTTGTAACTTTCGTCGTTTTACCATATTCATTATATTCATATGTATTTTTGTAAACATCTTCAAGTAATACTAGGTTATCAACATAAATACTTGTATTTCCTTCATTAATTATTTCCACTGTAATTTGATGGGCCTCATCCATTGTATCTAATGTTACATTTTCAACTAAATATTGATAGTTACTAATTGTATCATTAAATGAAATTGTATAATAATCGCTAAAGGTATTTGTTAATAAATTGTAAAAACGAATTCGCATTTTAACTTTATTTTGATTTGCTTGAATATAACCACCAAAGGAAAGAGTCGTACCATTTTTGATATGAACATCTATTGTTTGACTAAGTGTCGAATTGCCATTTAACAACATTTCATAATTTCCATATATTTTAGATGGCTCTCTTTCAACAACTTCACCACCTGTCCAAAAATAATTATTTGTACTTTGATAACTGTTTTCAAAAGATGCATCACTTAATAAATTATTACGGCAGTCATTTATACCACAAACGAATGAAACATTATCAAAATAAGCTGTGGTACCATAGGATGTAGTAAGTTTAATTGTAACATCATATGTCGCCATATCATAACCACCAATAGTAAAACTCTTTATATATTGACCATAGTTATCACTTGGAAGAACATATTCCTCCGCAGTTGTTATAATACTACCAGAACTATCCACTGCTTCAATTTCAATATATGCACCTCCACCAGCATAACCATTATTTTCTTTTACTTTTGCAAAATAAGATAATTGATAAGTTTTACCCCCGTTTAATTTTATGGTTTGTGCTACTGAAGGTTTTTTATTTTGATTATCATTTTTAATTCTTAAGGCATATTTTCCATATAAATTATTTGTACTATCTAAAGATACATTTTTAACTAAATTAGACGTACCATTTATAATTTGCCAATTTGGTATTTCATATGCACTTTGGAATTTTTCAAAACTATGATTATTGATAATATTATAGGCATTGTAAATGGCATCACTTGTTTTTAATACTTTATTGTTTAAATAAGTATTACTATTAGTAGATTCATATTGATAAAATTGTGCATATCCATCACTATCATATACATTAATTGTATGCCCATATGAATCAAATATATAGTTTGTCTGATAATTGTTGCTATCTTTAAAAGTGGTCATTCCTTTTTGATAAGTGATATCCATCATTGGCAAATGACTGAGGGATTGATGATTGTCATATTTTTTTATTTCATATTTTTCTACTTTTTTATTTGTCTGATTATAACTAATAAGAACTCCCTCTTTATTAGTTGAATTCATTTGGTTTTGATAATCATATAAAGAATTCAATCTACCATTTACATCATAGTTATATTTAGAATATGCTTTTATATTATTTGTATCTTTCACATGTTCTAAAATAGAAATTAAGTTTTGATTGTTATCATACTCATAAGTTATCGTTAGAGCAGTTTCATATATTGCATTGCCATCTTCTAAAATGCTGTTTCCATTTTCATCAACCTTTTTCCTATTAATTGTTACTTCTTTTAAAAGATCGTTTTCATAGGAAAAAAGAGCACAATTTCCAATGCTATCACTGACCTCAGAAATAACTCTTAAACCACTTGGTAATTCGTTATATGCTATAAATATGCAATTTGACATTCTTTCATCACAAATAAATACCAATTCACCATATACATTATATTTATAAATATATTCGTCTTCTACAATTCTTCGGTAATAATCCGTATAACTTGCCCCTATTTCAATTCTAGCATCATCACCTTCTTCATTTAAATAATATGCACTTCCTGGTATAGTTTCATTTAAGATTCCCTTTTTTTTATAGTAAGCCTTATGCCCTGTTCCATCTATGTATGTATAATAATTGCTACTATTTACTCCAACTACTCCATTTAAATTTTGCATAATTTGAGCATAATTTATTCTCCATCCTTTGCCATATCCTATATTTATATTGGCTTCATTGCTATTATAATAGTGACTAATATTAAAAGATAGTCTTTGGGAACTGTTGGTATAATCTTTTTTTTCAATAACTAAATTACCAGAAAAATCATTTATATACATAACACCAGCACTACCTACATCCACACTATGATATGTCCAATAGTCCTTTAATCCGCTGGTTTCATAATAATTGATTACCAACATTGGTTTAGACGTTGATGAAGGACCATAAAATCCTACCTCTATGTCATTTCCCGTAAAAAGTTGAGGAGAAAATTCCAAAATTATTTCATCATCTTCCCTATTGCGATGGATAGCATCAATGATATCAAATTCATAAAAAGTATCTATAATCTTTTTTTGGTTTGATAAATGCATCTTATTGTAATTTGTTGTTCCGTTAATTTCTTCAAAATCAATATGACTTGTTATTTCATTTAGTGAAACGGTTTGTGAAACCACATTATCATTGATTGCATACATTTTTAATTTTGCATCAAGATAAGTGACATTTTTAGGTAAATCACTAATATCAAGACGCATAATATTTACTCTAGATATATCTTCATTGGTTGCACTATTGATATATTTGCTTATTAAAACATTATTTTGAATAGTTGAAATAAGATTTCCTTTATTAAAACCTTTAATTGTTACTTTATCATTTATCACATTATTATTATAATTAATAGTCGGATCTATTATAACGGGATAAGTGGCTTCTTTTAACCACTCTTGATTGGGTTTTACTTCAACTTTATATTCACCTTGTTTGATTTCATCTATACGAATTGTTAAATCAAAACTACTATTCCCTTTTTGATCTATCATATAATATGGATCAATTTGGTAAATTATTTCATTGCTTTCGTTTAGGAAATAAAAATAATTATTTTCATGAATTAATTTTAAATTGGTAATTTTTATATTATATGAAAAAGTGAAATTTTCAATATATTTTTTCATAATAATATTTTCTTTAACCCCTATTGTATTTGTAATATATTCTAAATCAACACCTTCTAAAATATCATTATACTTTATATGACCTTCTAATCTAGTTAAATCAGTTTCATCATGGTTCTCTTGTTTGATATGAGTGGCAGTTACTTTATTTATATCCTGATAGGTTATTTCTATTTTTGTATTTTGATAACTGAATTTAATCTTTTTATTTTCATGAATTTTTTTTGGCAATTTTACATTATATAGTAAAGCATCACTACTCCATTCATCACCATTATTTTGAAAGGTTGAATCAATTTCTTCAAACCCTTTATCCTCTATATATTCATGTATTGGCCTTTCATAATAATAGACCTCAAGACTTCCATCACTTTTCTTAAAAGTTTTTTCATACGTTGTTCTTGCTTCTTTTACTTCCTCAAGAATGGCAATATTATCTTGATTATTAGGATTCAATATTATTTCTTTTGCTTGATCGTTTCCTAGCTTTGCAGCAAGAACTTTAAAAGGAAAATTGCTGAAAAAATTAGCAAAAAATCCTAGTATAAGAAGTGCTACAAATATTTTTCTAATTCTCTTCTCTATTTTTATTATCATACTTCTCACCTTTCCTTTTTTAATTTAGTAACTTTTTTTGTATTTTTTATTCATTTTACATATAGTCACTCCCCCCTGTTATATATTAAAAAAGAAAACTTCAAACTAATTTTTAATCGTTTGAAGGATGGTTTAAAAATTATAATATTATAATTTTCCCCCCCAACTTTTGTTTTATTTTATCATTTATTATTTTTTTTGACAAGTATTTAATTAAAAATAAAAAAGAAGTAAACTTTTTCTTACTTCTTTTTTATTCTAACCAATAGAATTTTTCATTTCTAACTTAATTAGTTGATTGAGTTCTACCGCATACTCCATCGGTAATTCTTTAGCAAATGGTTCAATAAATCCCATTACAATCATCTCTGTTGCTTGTTCTTCGGTTAACCCCCTACTCATTAAATAAAATAGTTGTTCTTCACTAACTTTAGAAACGGTCGCCTCATGTTCAATGTAGGATGTGTCATTTTCAACAATATTAGTAGGTATTGTATCACTAGTTGATGCTTTATCTAAAATAATAGTGTCACATTCAACATGACTTTTAGCGTTTGTAGCTTCTTTTGTGTGACGTACAAGTCCCCGATAGTTCACTTTACCTCCACCACGACAAATAGATTTAGAAATGATTTGGCTTGTAGTATTTGGAGCTAAATGAATCATTTTGGCTCCTGTATCTTGTATTTGACCTGCTCCCGCAAATGCAATTGAAATGGTTGTACCTTTTGCCCCTTCACCATTTAGAATACAAGCTGGATATTTCATATTGATATTAGAACCAATATTGCCATCAATCCATTCCATATGACCACCTGCTTCAACCAAAGTCCTTTTGGTAACTAAATTTACAATATTATTAGACCAATTTTGAACAGTTGAATAGCGACAATAAGCATTTTTACCAACATATATTTCAACTACTGCCGCATGTAAAGAATCCTTTGAATATTGTGGAGCAGTACATCCTTCAACATAATGCACACTGGCCCCATCATCAACAATAATTAAAGTTCGTTCAAATTGACCCATTTGTTCAGTATTAATACGAAAATAAGATTGTAGTGGTTTATCTAATTTGACATTTTTTGGTACATAGATAAAAGAACCTCCACTCCAAACAGCCGTATTTAAAGATGCAAACATATTATCAGTTGCGGGAACGACTTTAGCAAAATATTTTTTAACAATTTCAGGGTATTTTTTAATTGCAGTATCTGTATCACAGAATAAGACTCCTTGTTTTTCTAATTCTTTGATTGTATTATGATAAACAACCTCTGATTCAAACTGAGTAGATACGCCTGCTAAATATTTTTGTTCTGCTTCTCTAATCCCTAATTTATCAAAAGTTTCCTTAATTGCCTCTGGAACATCATCCCAGCTACTCTCAGTTTTTTGACTGGATTTAATATAATAAATATATTCATCAAAATGAACACTTGATAAATCTGGACCAAAATTAGGCCATTTCATCTTTTTAAATTCATTATAGGCTTTTAGACGAATGGCAAGCATCCAATCTGGTTCATTTTTCATTTTCGAAATTAACTTAACAACTTCTTCATTGATGCCCCGTCCAGTATCAAAAACAGTTTCAACATCAGTTTTAAACCCATATTTATAATCCCCAACAATTTTTTCCAACTCTTTGTTTTGATCACTCATCTTCTTGTTCTCCTTCATTTCCTAAAAGTAATGCCCCCGCAGCTCTCCAAGCAAGAGTTGCACATTTAGCACGAGGGGGAAAATGATGAATATTCACATAAACAATGGCATCTTCCAATCTTTCTTCATCCTTAGGGATATTACCTTTAATCAATTCATAAAAATCATCAATGATTTCGCTTGCTTCCTCTACCGTTTTCCCTATTAAAACTTCACTCATAACTGATGCAGATGAACAACATATTACACATCCTGTACCATCATGTCTTACATCAACAACTTTGCCATCTTTGATATTTACTTGTACAGTTACATCATCGCCACAAGAAGGATTTTTTAGATGAAGAGTTTTATATCCTTCAATTAACCCCTTATTACGAGGATATTTGCGATGCTCATTAATCACTTGATTATACAATTCGGATATATTATTTGCCATTTTACCACTCCTCAAAATATTTGGCAGCTTCTTTAACCGCTTCTACAAATTTATCAATATCACTATAATCATTATATATATATATACATGCTCTAAGAGTTCCAACACATTCTAACCATTTTATAGTCAATTGAGCACAATGATGTCCTGCTCTTAAAGCAATATGATTTTCATCAAAAATGGTAGCAGCATCATGAGGATGCGCTTTATTTATATTAAAAGCGATAATGCCTGTTTCGGTTGTCATATTATAAACAGTAATTCCCTCAATTTGGCTAAGTTTATCTTTGGCATATTGTAAAAGAGTTTCTTCATGCATCTTAATTTTATCATAACCAATCGCTTCAATATAGCGAATGGCTTCTTTAAATGCGATAGCCTCTGCTACCGGTGGTGTGCCTGTTTCAAATTTAAAAGGTGCATCTTTTGTTATATTAGAGTACTTTTCTACAATATCAATCATATCACCACCATATTCAACTGGCTTCATTTTCTTTAAATATTTATATTTACCATATAAAATACCAAAACCTGTAGGACCCATCATTTTATGAGCCGAAAAGGCTAAAAAATCACAGTCTAGGCTAGCAACGTCAATCCTCATATGAGGAACCGCTTGGGCAGCATCAACTACCACAATAATTCCTCTTTCATGGGCGATTTTAGTTATTTCCTCAATCGGTGTAACATAACCCATTACATTTGATACATATGTAAGCGCAACTACTTTTGTTTTACTACTTAATGTTTTTTGAAAAGCCTCGACTGTAATTCTACCAGTAGAATCAAGAGGGATATATTTAAGATTTGCTTTTTTCTTTTTGCAAACCTCCATCCAAGGAAGCACATTACTATGATGCTCAAGTTCAGAAGTAATGACTTCATCGCCTTCTCCTAAATAATCCATACCAAATCCGAAAGCAACCATATTTAACCCATTACTTGCACCCTTAGTAAAAACAATTTCTTTTTCTTTAGCATTTAAAAATTTTGCCGTAAGGGTTCTTGTTTGTTCATATTCAAGTGTTGCTTGATAACTTAAAGTATATACACCACGGTTCACATTCACACCATATAACGTATAATATTCATTTATTTTATCAATAACGCTTTGGGGCTTTAAAGCAGTAGCTCCCGTATCTAAATAGACTAAATCTTTGTTATTTACTAAAACAGGAAAGTCCTTTTTTACATCTAAAAGTTCTGACATCTGCTTTAACTCCTTTCTTTTTAATTTAATAATTTTTTGGCAAATTCTTTTTCAATTTTTTGTTTTAAATCAGCATCATCAATATGATCTAAAATAGGCTTAACATAACCCATAACAACAATTTTTGATGCTTCGGTTTCATCTAATCCTCTGCTCATTAAATAAAATAAATCCTCTTTATTGATAGAACCAATAGAACAAGCATGATTTGCTACTACATCATATTCATCTATATACAAATTTGGAAGGGCTTTAATCTTCGCACTTTTTGATAAAGTTAAGCCTTTCGTTTGTTGATGTGCAACCGAAGATGATGCCAAATGTTTAATTGTAGCATTATTATTGATAGTCATTTCAGCTTCATCTTTAGCAATCGCATAATTGGTTAAATTGCTTGATGTATGACCAACATAATGATAGATATCAATAAAACTATCTAATTTAGCATTTTTGGTACATAGTAGTAAATTAATTACTTCAACATTTGCCCCTTTTTCCATTAAGTTTATCGTCCCTTTAATTGTAGCATCATATTGTGAGGTAACAACATTATAAATTTTTAATATAGAATCTTTCTTTAAATGAGCAACAAAAGAATTATATGAAGAACCTACTTTGCCATAGTCAAAAGTAATATATGTTAAATTGGCATTTTCATCTAAATTGATGTTTATTTCCTTTTGATCAAGTGTCTGATTGATAACAATTTTTTCTTCTGCCTTACCAACTTTAATTTGGGACAGATGTAAAAAATTGCTTTTAAAATCCACCAATTTTTTAATCTTAATTTGACTAGCCATTGTGATCACCAAGAGATTCCTTAATTGCACAAGTACCAATTATACCTCTTTTGCTATCTTCGGTTTCTTCTTGCAAACCAAATTCTTCTTTAATAAAGTCATACCCTTCTTTATCAATTTTTTCAATTAATTCCGCACCGCCTGAGGTAACAATTTTCCCCTGCATTAAAATATGAACCCTATCAACACGCAGATAATCTAAAAGACGTTCATAATGAGTAATAATTAAAGCCCCAAAATCATTAGATTTCATCATATTCACATTTTCACCAACAATCTTTAAAGCATCAACATCCAATCCTGAATCAATTTCATCAAGTAAAGCAAATTTAGGTTTTAGCATTTTCATCTGTAAAATTTCATTTCGCTTCTTTTCACCACCAGAAAAACCAACATTTACATATCGGTGAGGAAGATCTGATCTCATCTTAAGTTCTTCTGTAGCTTTTTCAAATGCTTTAATATATTGAATAAGAGAAAATTTTTCATCTTTATTCATTCTTGTATGAAGAGCTGTTTTAATAAAATCTGAATTGGTTACTCCTTCAATTTCACTCGGATATTGCATTGCAAGAAAAAGACCTTTTCTACTTCTTTCATCTACACTCATTTTTAAAACATCTTCACCATCTAGTAAAATTTCACCTTCTGTTACTTTATATTTATAATGCCCCATAATTGTGGATACTAAAGTTGATTTACCAGTACCATTAGGTCCCATAATAACGTGAAATTCATTCGTATTTAATTCAAGGTTAACCCCTTTTAAGATTTCTTTCCCTTCTACTTCTACATGTAAATTTTTTATTTGTAATTTAGACATCTATATCACCTCTAATTTTAGAATTTTACTATCATCTTCCTAATATATTATTATACCATTTTTTGTTTTTTTACGCACTAAATATGAAAAAAAAGATGTTAACCTTTGTTAACATCAATTTTTAACTTCTTTATGCGAAGTCTTTCATTCCTTGTTCAGTACCATAGTATAAGCATTTTCCAGATTTTTTAACATTAGCTTCTTCTTCATCTTTTGATGCTTTGTATTCATCATATGCTTTTTTTGCTTCTTCAGCATCCTTATAATATAAAGCAACTACAAAATCGCCACCAGTTAACATATTTGCTGCAGCATTGATAGCATTATCCCCTTTAGCAAAAACAAAGAAATTTTCATATTTACTTGTTTCAGTGCCTACAATTGCTTTCGCATCAATTGAAAAATAACCAGCCTTTTCCATTTTTTCTTCTGCTTTATCAGCCTTAGGTGCACAAGCAGTAAGAGTCAAAAGAGCCATTAATACAATAGCTAAACTAGATAATTTTAAAACTTTTTTCATATAACTTACCTCCGAATAAATTTTACAAAAGCATTATATCAAATATATTTTAAAATATCAAGTTAAAACTAACAGAATGCATTTTTTAGCTATTAGATTGCAAGTGAAGGTTCTATTTTCATCCAAAGCGAAACCAATTCTTGATCTCTAATGACAACATAAACATCAGTCATAATTTCAATCACTTCATCAAGTGGAGTAGCTTTTCTTTCTCCAATTAACGTCCAGCCTGTTTTATTGTCATAATATGTATCTTGATTTTTTAATGCTTGCACGACCATCTTTTCATTAAATTCAAATCCGATTGGCTCCAGTTTTATTTTTCCTCTTTTTGCAGTTGGGACTTTTAAGTGTTTTTTGTACCATACTGATCTTGGTAAAACTCCACATAAACCAATTACTTCCTGATTATAAGCTTTTAGTTCGAGCCCTGAAAATCCAACTCCCATTGTTATAATAATCGCATTTGTTTGAGCAAGACCAAGTGAGCAATGCTCCATATCATAATGAGGAGTTTTATCAATAATTTGATCTGTTAATTCATAAGTAACTTTTATTTTATAATCTTTATTCAATTCAATACCTTTAAAGGATTGTAATCTTTTAATATAAGAAACGATTTCTTTAGTTTCATGGTCATAATTTTTGATTTTTTTAATATTTTGTTTTTTAGAAAAATAACTATTATACCAACTAGTTATCGGAAAAAGAATGACTAAAATGTTAAAGGCAATAAAATATCCTAAAGCATATTGTTCTTTAAAAGCAATTTTACAATAGATACTACCTGCTAAAAAAATGACTGAAAAAACCGTATTTATGATAGGTAAAACTATACTTGGTTTATTTTTCTTAAGATTGTTAAGGGTTCTTTGTTCTTGGTTATTGTTCATCGTATGCTCCTTTTATTCTATTAGAAAATTTTCAAATCCACTAGAATAATGGATTTTATTATCCATATCAATCCACATGACATATACATCATTTAAATCTTTAATCAAAGCTTTGCCATCATCTAAACTCAAATTGAATAATGCGGTAGACAAGGCATCTGCTAAAGCAGAATCTTTAGCAACAACACTAACAGATACATATTTATTTTCTGGCATTAAAGTTTTAGGATCAATAATATGATGATATTTTACTCCATCAACATAATAATACCTTTGATATGAACCGCTTGTTACAATCGCAAAATCTTGTAATTCTAATATCGCAATATTATTATTAGTAGCCGATTCATCAGGGTCTTGAATTCCCACTTTCCATTTTTCTCCATTTGCTTTTGAGCCAATTAAACGAATATTGCCACCAACATTTAACATATATGATGAAACACCCAGAGATTGTAATTTTTTAGCAATCTCTTCTGTTGCATATCCTTTTGCAATTGCTCCAACATCAAGCCTCATTAATTTATCTTTTAATAAAACGGTATTTCTTTCATCATCAATAACTATATCTAATATATTTGTATGTTTTGCAGCCTCCTCCAAATCGGACATTAGAGGTAATTTCCCTTCTAAATTAGGATGATAGGAAGCATATTCTCTTTCATCATGCCACAATTTTAAAACAGAACCCATTGCAATATTCATCATTCCAGATGTTTGATTATACATATCAATGGCATAGTTTAATAGATCAATAATCTTTTGGTCTACTACTACTTCGTTTCCTACTTCTTGATTAAGCGTATAAAGATTATTTATATTTACATAACTATCATATATATCATATAAACGATGGTATTCTTTTAATAAATTTTCAATATATATAACTCTTTCATTAAAGTCTTCTTCTTTTTTTTCATAACCAATAATAGTAGTAACTGTATCAAAATAATCAAAATATGTAATAGAATAAGCTTTATACTGATTTTTCTTACATCCATTTAACATTATAATACAAGAAAAAATAAGCATAACTCCTATTAGTTTATTTATTTTCATTTTTTATTTCCTCTTTTTAAAAATAAGAGAAGATTTTATTTGTCTTTCATCTTCTCTTTTATTTTAACTAATTGCTAGATAATTGTCAAATAGATAACAATTTGGATCTTTTTTATTTTTTAAATCGCATTTAATATTGGATATTTTTGGTATATCGAATTGTTAGTACACTTAAAATACCTACCCCAATTCCCGAAAGTATCCCTGTAATGATTAAAACTGGTAACCAAAGGATAATCTCTTTGGTTGCCATAACCAATACTGCAACCATAATTTGACCAATATTATGTAATACAGCTCCACTAATACTTATTGTAATTAATGCTAAACTTGTATATTTTTTTAAAATAATCATCAAAGATAAACTGAATACGGCTCCGACTAAACTATACAAAAAGGTAAGAATTGTACCAAACAAAATACTAGATAAAATCAGTCGTAGTATAGATACCATAATTGCTTCTTTAGCCCCTATTTTATAAAGAGTATAAATAATGGCAATATTAGCAATTCCAAGTTTAATTCCAGGAATTCCAAATGGTAAAACAATTAACGAATCCACATATGATAAAATCAATGATAAGGCTATTAAAATGGCCATCATAGCTATTTGTTTTACTTTATTTTTCATCAACTTACCACATCTACTTCCGAGTTGTCTCCAACTATTTTAATAACGGTTTTATTAGGAAGACAAGTAATAGTTTCACCAACTTTAGAAATACTTTTTTGTCTTACACAAATTTGATCAGGACAACTTGCACTTTTTATACTGGCCTTACCATCTTTTATTACTAAAATATTATATTTATCATCACTAAAAGAAAGTTTTACTTCTATATCTTCCTGAAGTCTATATCGACCTTGTTCTGTTTGATTGTAAATAACAACAACATATTTACCTTCTTTTTGAGTAAGTTTAATTACTAAAACACAAATAAAAGCAAACAGTACAATCGAACCAATGATGATAAAATCTAATCGATGTTTCTTCATCATTGTTCTTCTATATGATGCATTCCTGTTAAATCTGCTTTTATAATGCAATGTGTTGGACAAACCTCAACACACTTTCCACAATTGATACATAAACGATAGTCAATTTGAGCAAGGTTATCCTTTACTGTAATAGCTTTCGTTGGACATGTGTTTTCACATTTTTTGCATTTAATACAAGCATTTGTACATTTTTTTCTCGCAACGGCACCTTTTTCATGATTGCTACAAGTCACAGCTACTTTTTCCTTATCGGCAAATAAAGTAATTAAATGATTAGGACAAGTTTTTTCGCAAAGACCACATCCAATACATTTTCTTTGATCAATATGAGCAATTCCATTTTCTACACAAATTGCATCAACTGGACAAACTTTTGCACAATCCCCATAACCAATACATCCATATGTACAATCTGCCTCACCACCATACAAAGATTTTGCGGCAAGACAACTTTTTAACCCTTCATATTCATTTTTTTTAGTTCTTTTTGTACAATCACCAAAACAATGAATAAAAGCTACTTTTTCCACAACATCTAAAGCCTTAACGCCTAATACTTCAGCAAGTTCTTTGGCTACTTTATCAGCTCCTGGAACACATAAATTTGTTTTTACTGTTGCATCCTCAGCAAGTGCCTTAGCATAACTATCACATCCTGTATACCCACATGCTCCACAATTAGCACCAGGAAGACAGTTTCTTAGTTTTTCTTCTTTTTCATTGGTAGGAACCATCATAAAATGAGATGCTACAACTAGCATAACACTACAAAGAAGACCTGTTAATGTAACTAAAATAATTGCAATTACAATTGACATAAATTACCTCTTACATAAATAAATTTTCTATAATGCCAGCAAATCCAAAAAAAGCACAAGAAACAATAGCAGCGGCAATTAATGTGATTGGCAAACCTTTAAAAGACTGAGGAGCATTTGAAGTTTCTAAACGAGATCTTACTCCAGCAAATAAAACCATTGCAAGTAAGAATCCAAGCCCGCATCCTAAAGAACTAACCATTGATTCAAGAAAATTATACCCATCATTAATATTATTAATTGTAACACCTAAAACGGCACAATTCGTAGTAATCAGAGGTAAATATACTCCAAGAGCTTTATGCAAAGATGGTATATATCTTTTTAAAATAATTTCTACTAATTGAACTAAGGCGGCAATGACTAAAATAAAGATAATTGTTTGCATATAACCAAGATCATTTGGTTCAAGCAAGAATCTTTGAATCGGCCAAGTAACAAGTGTTGCAAGTAACATAACAAAGATGACCGCAACCCCCATTCCAACTGCCTGATTTAATTTTTTAGATACACCAAGAAAAGGACAAATACCTAAAAAACGATTTAATACATAGTTATTTACTAAAACCGATGTCATTAAAATAACAATTAAAGTTTTAAACATAATTAGTTAGCCTCCTTTTCCATATCCATTTTTTGATTGACTTCTTCTTCGCATACATCTTTTTTACAAAAATTTGCACTAGGACAACCATTACAACTAAACTCTTTCTTTTTAATTGCTCTACCTTTGGTTATTTTATTGACAAGAGCAATCATACACCCATAAACAAAGAAACCACCAGGTGCTTGAGTTAAAATAGCAATTTTATAATTTTGTAAAAACGGAATTTCTAAATTAGCAAAACTAGCATTACCAAATACTTCTCTAATTGTTGCAATTACAAATAAAGCAAGAGTAAAACCAATTCCCATTCCAAGTCCATCTAAAGCTGAATTGAGAACATTATTTTTGCTAGCATACATTTCAGCTCTACCTAGAATAATACAATTAACGACGATTAAAGCAAGATAAACACCAAGCATTTGATAAAGGTCAGGTAAATACGCATGAAGAAGCATTTGAACCATTGTAACAAAGCCCGCAATAATGACAATATAACTAGGTATTCTAACTTGATCAGGAATCACTTTTCTAAGTAGTGAGATAACAACATTAGAACAAAGCAATACTAAAGTTGCTGAAACTCCCATAGCTAAAGCCGAAATTACATTTGATGACATAGCAAGAGTGGGACAAGTACCAAGAATTAAAACAAGTACAGGATTTTCTTTAACTAAACCTTTTAAGAAAACAGAAAGTTTCTTTTCATTATTCATTATAATGCACCTCCATTTATCATATCAAAGGCAGTAAACGCATCAGCAATCGCTGCTTTATATGCATTAGACGTCATCGTTGCACCACTAATGCCAACAACTCCATTTAATGATGAATCTTTACCAATATATTGATTGGTATAAGAATCTTCCTCAGTTTTACCACCAATACTTGGAGTTTCATTACTAGACACTGTTGTAACTTTTGTAATTTTTCCATCTGAAGTAATACCACACATAATAACAAGACCACTACTATATCCCGTTGTTTCCATTTTAAAAACATATCCTTTTCCTGTTGTTTCTTTATAAACATTGGTTACTGTTTTAGGCAAGTTATCCACATTTATTTCTTCAAACGTACTAGCATCAGGCATTACTTTATAACACGCCTCATATGCTACTCGGCTTTCATATTCTTTGATGATTGGACCTGTAAAAAAATTTATTCCTGCTAAGATTCCTGAAACAACTAAACATATTAGTGTTAAAACAATAACACTTTTTATACTTGTTTTCATTATCTAACACCTCCAAAAGGTCTTTTTCTAGTCAGTTTATCTATGTATGGTGTCAATATATTCATAAACAAAATAGCAAAAGAGACACCTTCTGGATAACTACCCCACATTCTAATAGCTACTGTTATGATAGCACATCCTACTGCAAAGATTACTTTACCCCAAGCCCTAGATGGTGTCGTAGAGTAATCGGTTGCCATAAAAATTGCTCCTATTAACAATCCTCCTGATAATACTTCATATAAAGCAAATTCTAAACTACCATTTAAAATAAGTGTGAATAAAAAAACGCAACCAACAAAAATAACTGGTGTATGCCAAGTGATTACTTTACGAATCATTAGATAAACGCCACCTAAAATTAAAGCAAGTGAACAAGTCTCACCAATAGCTCCACCTCTTAAACCAATCATCATTTCAAAAAGTGATGGCAAAATACCATAATCTAATTTTAAAATAGTAAGTGGTGTAGCAGTTGAAGTCGCATCAACAATAACCGGTTGAACAGCAGCACCAACGGATGCACTAAAAGCTAGTAATAGTATAATTCTAGCAGTAATTGCAGGATTAGCAAAATTTTTACCAATTCCTCCAAATAAACCTTTCACAACTACTACCGCAATCACACTACCAATTATTGCTTGCCACCAAGTTACTGAAGCTGGCAAATTTAAAGCCAATAAAAGACCCGTGACTGCAGCAGACAAATCAGAAATAGTAATTTTTTGTTTACATAATGCTTGAAATCCCCATTCAGCTAAAACAGCTGATGCCGTACATACTACAACTAAAATAAAAGCTTGAAGACCAAAGATAATAACCGATGCAATCGTTGCGGGTAATAGAGCAGTCAAAACATCTAACATTATTTTACTTGTAGTATCTTTACTAAAAATATGCGGTGAGGAGGAAACAATCAAATCATTTTCTAATTCTTGAGCTATTATTTTATTTTCATTTAAATTTTTAGTTTCTACCATAAAAGGAAAACTCCTTTCTTTTTGAAAAAAGCATTGTTATTATATTTATTACTTATTTTCATTTTGTTTTTCCTCTTCTTTCTTCTTTTTACTTGCTAAAACATTTAAATATTTTTTAAGTTCTGCTTTTGCTAAGCGATTATTTTGAACAAGAGGTCTTTTAGCAGGACAAACATAAGAACATACTCCACATTCCATACAAAGATTGATTTTTAATTTGACTAATTCTTCAGGGTTATTTAATTCAAGAGCTTTAGCAAATGCAGGTGGATCTAAATGTAGTGGGCAATGATTGATACATCTACCACAACGAATACAATTTGATGCTTCTGGTAGTCTTGCTTCTTTTTCATTCAATGCAAGAATTGCATTTGTCCTTTTTGTAATAGGTAAATCGAGACTTGGCAATGCAATACCCATCATAGGACCACCATACATTACCTTAAAAGGAGGTTCTTTAAATCCTTCACAAAAAGCAAAAACATCTTTTATTTTTGTACCTATTGGTACTATAACATTTTGTGGTTTTTTAACACAAGAACCATCAACGGTAACTACTTTCTCCACAAGTGGCATACCTGTTTGAATATATCTAGCAATCCAAGCCAAAGTAGTTACATTAATAATTACTACTCCTACATCAAGTGGAAGTTTACCCTCTGGAACGACTCTTTTGGTCGTATTATAAATTAAGACTTTTTCACCACCTTGAGGATAAAGAGCAGGAAGGACTTTTATTTCGACTTTTTCATCTTGCCCTGCTAACTTATTTAAGGATTGAATTGCTGCTTTTTTGTTATTTTCAATGCCAAAAATAATGTGTTTTACCTTTAGGTATTTCTCAATTAGTTTAATTCCTTCTTCAAGATCTGAAAGATTATCAATCATTGTTCTCGTATCACTTGTAATATATGGCTCACATTCGGCTCCATTAATAATTACTGTATCAACCATTGACAAATCTTTTATTGAAAATTTAACATATGTTGGAAAGCCTGCGCCACCAAGGCCAACAATACCACTATTTTTAACAGCCTCTACAAATGATTCATAACTATTCACTTCAACTTTTTTAACATCTTTAGATATTTCTTGTAAACCATCTGTTTCAATAAAAATAGCAGGCACATATGTTCCATCGGATTCAAGAACATTTTCAATTTTTTTTACTACTCCCGAAACCGAAGAATGAACGGGAGCAGATATGTACCCTCCTGCCTCGGCAATTTTTTGGCCAACTAAAACATGATCACCAACATTTACAATTGGTTTTGCAAAAGCACCAATGTGCATATTCATTTGTAAGATAACTTCTTTAGGAATAGGCATTCTGACAGCCTTCATCTCATCGGTATTTTTGTGATGGGGAACATGTATACCAGGTAACTTAAATAATGGCATAAATTATACTCCTTTTATGAATTAATTATATTTATAATTTATCCATATTTTACCACGTTATACCCTTTTTTGTCAAATGTATCACAAAATCTCTTTATTCCTATTTTTGATATGGGTATGTTTTTGTTATTATTCAAACATATTATCAAACGAATATTTCACTCATTGTTTTATAGTTTAAAACGATAAAAATAACACCTCATCTACTTAGCAAATAGGAAATGAGGTGTTTATTTATATTTATCTAATTATTCAGCAAAGTTCATTGATAGATATCTTTGATAACTCTTATATCTTCTTTGAGCTTCCTCTTTATTTTTAGCAAGAAGCTTTTCGGCTTCTGTAGGATTAATGTTCTTTAATTGAGCATAACGTGTTTCACTCATTAAATATTCATCATATTTATCCCAATCTGGTTCTTTAGAATCTACTTGAAGAGGATTTTTTCCTTCTTGAGCAAGACGTGGATCATAGCGAAGAAGAGTCCAATATCCACATTCAACTGCAAGTTTAGCTTGTTCTTGAGCTTTTCCCATACCACGTTTTAAACCATGATTGATACATGGAGAATAAGCAATTACAATAGATGGTCCATGATAACTTTCCGCTTCTCTCATTGCTTTTAATAATTGAGCTTGACTTGCACCATGTGATACATAAGCAACATAAACATGACCATAACTCATAGCGATTGCGGCTAAATCCTTTTTCTTTCCATGTTTTCCAGCAGCAGTGAATTTAGCAATAGATGCTGTTGGTGAAGATTTAGAAGATTGTCCTCCTGTATTAGAATAAACTTCTGTATCTAAAACTAAAATATTGACATCTTCGTTATTTGCAATAACATGGTCAAGACCACCATATCCAATATCATATGCCCAACCATCACCACCAAAAATCCATTGTGAACGTTTAACAAGATGATCTTTCAAATCTAAAATCGCTTGGGCATGTGGGCAATCTTTCCCCTCAAGAAGTGGTACAAGTTCATCAGCAACTTCTCTTGTCACCTTATAATCTTCTCTATTTTCAAGCCATATTTTAAATAGTTCATGAATACGACCATCAGTATTTTGGCATTCTTTTAAAGCTTCTTCCATATGAGTTGCAATTTGATCACGTAAAGCAACACTTGCGGCAACCATACCAAAACCGAATTCAGCATTATCTTCAAATAATGAATTAGCCCAAGCAGGTCCATGACCATCTTTATTTTTTGTATATGGTGTAGCAGGGAAACTACCACCATAAATTGATGAACATCCTGTAGCATTAGCAATAACCATATGATCACCAAATAATTGTGTTGCAAGTTTTACATATGGTGTTTCACCACATCCACCACATGCTCCAGAGAATTCAAATAAAGGTTGTGCAAATTGGCTGTTTTTAGGATTTGCCATTTTATCTACTAAATAATCTTTATAAGTCACTTCATCAAAGAAATATTTAGCCTTTTCTGCTTGGCCTTTTTCTAAAGCTTCGCTAATTGGAACCATCTTAAGAGCTTTTTCACCTTTTTTACCAGGACAAGTATTTACGCATACCTCACATCCTGTACAATCAAGAGTTGAAATTTGAAGAGAATATTTTAATCCTTCTAAACCTTTTCCAGTTGGAGTTAAATAAAGTGTTCCTTCTGGAGCTTTTTTAACTTCTTCTTCACTTACTAAAAATGGTCTAACTACTGCATGCGGACAAACAAAAGAACATTGATTACATTGAATACAATTATCAGGAAGCCACATTGGTACGAAATTTGCTGTACCACGTTTTTCATATGCAGCACTACCATTTGGCATTGTACCATCTTCATATCCTGTAAAAGCGGAAACTGGTAAGTCATATCCTTTTACTTGATTAACTGGATCAGCAATTGTTTTAACAAAATGAGGACGATTTTCATCAACTGTCACTTCTTCAACAGGTAGATTTTTCCATGCTGATTTTACTTTTACTTCAACCAATCCTTCAGCACCTTTATCAATTGCTTGATAATTCAATTGAACAATAGCTTCACCTTTTTTACCATACGTTTTAGCTGCATATTTTTTCATCAAATCTTGAGCAGTTTCATATGGCATAATTTGCTCATTCAATTTAAAGAAAGCGGATTGTAAAATTGTATTTGTTCTATTACCAAGACCAATTTCTCTTGCAAGATGAACCGCATCAATAATATAGAATTTGGCATGTTTTTGAGCAAGTTGTTTTTTGAAAGCATTAGGTAAATGAGCCTCTAATTCTTTAGCGCTTCTTACTGTATTTAAAAGGAAAGTTCCGCCATCTTTTAAACAACTAAGCATATCATATTTTTCAACATATGCCTCTAAACTACAACTAACAAAATCAGCATGACTTACAAGGTATGGAGCTGTAATTGGTTTAGGACCAAAACGCAAATGCGAACGGGTTACTCCTCCTGATTTTTTAGAATCATACGCAAAGTAAGCTTGTGCATAAAGATCTGTATTATCACCAATAATTTTAATTGTATTCTTATTAGCACCAACAGTACCATCGCTTCCAAGTCCAAAGAAAACAAGTTCTGATGTGTCTTCTAATAATTTAAGTTCTTTACCAACAGGTATACTTAAATGTGTTACATCATCTTCAATACCAACAGTAAATCCATCAAACCCATTTTTCTTTAAATGATCAAATACAGCAATCATTTGAGCAGGAGTTGTATCTTTGCTAGATAAACCATATCGACCACCAATAATAGTAGGAGCTCCTTTTACACCATAATATGCTGCCTTCACATCTAAATACAATGGTTCACCAAGAGCACCTGGTTCTTTAGTTCGATCTAATACAGCCACTCTTTTTACCGTTTTTGGCATTACACGGAATAAATATTCTTTTGCAAAAGGACGATATAAATGAACAGTTATACAACCAACTTTTTTACCTTTTTTATTTAAATAATCCACTACTTGTTTAACTGTTTCTGTAACTGAACCCATTGCAACAATAACATCAGTTGCATCCTCTGCACCATAATATACAAATGGTGCATACGTTCTACCTGTTACTTCACTAATTTTTTTCATATAGTCAGCAACTACGCTAGGCACTTCATTATAAAATTTATTTTGTATTTCTCTTGTTTGAAAATAAACATCATCGTTTTGAGCAGAACCTCTTGTTACAGGATGTTCAAATGTTAAAGCTCTTTCTCTAAACCGTTTTACAGCATCTTTATCAAGTAAATTTTCGAATACTTCATAATCCATTACTTCAACTTTTTGAATTTCATGTGAAGTTCTAAAACCATCAAAGAAATGCATAAATGGTACACTCGTCTTAATTGCAGCAAGATGCGCAACTCCAGCAAGATCCATTACTTCTTGAACAGACGAAGTTGCCATCATCGCAAAACCGGTTTGACGACATGCCATCACATCTTGATGATCACCAAAAATAGATAAAGCTTGAGCAGCTAAACTTCTTGCTGAAACGTGAATGACTCCTGGTAATAACTCACCCGCAATTTTATACATGTTAGGAATTTTTAATAATAATCCTTGGCTTGCTGTGAATGTTGTTGTCAGTGCTCCTGCTTGTAAAGATCCATGTACAGAACCAGCCGCACCAGCTTCTGATTGCATTTCAACAATCTTAACAGGCATACCGAAAAGATTCTTTTTTCCTTTTGATGCCCATTCTTCCGCATACTCAGCCATTGGTGATGATGGAGTAATTGGATAGATACCAGCTACTTCAGTAAAAGCATACGCGCAATGAGCCGCTGCTTGATTACCATCCATAGATTGGAAAACTTTTTTAGACATAAATAATTCCTCCTATTTATCTTTCATACTTATTTATTATACCACATTATGTTAATTTGGTAAACAAAATAACATAAATTTTGTTTTAATACTTCAAAAACTTTGTCAATATTGCTAAAATGGATGAAATGGCAAAACCAATACCACAATAATAACATACAGATGTTCCTTTTACATTCATAACAAAAATACCTACAAAATCATTGATATTTGTTACTTCTGAGGCATTAATCTTTGTTTGAAAAATAACAGGCATTAAAAGTAATCCTGCACTAATTGCAATTCCAAAAATACTAATTCTAAATAATTTATTTTTCTTCTTTTCCAAAATACCTTTAATGGATCTAATAACAACCAAAACAGCACAAGCAAATTCTAATGCAATTAAAATAACAATTGCTAACATTGGAAATGGATTAGCCCAATTATCAAAAAACATTTTCATATCCATCTTTCCGTTATATGCTTGAATGGCTTTATTCAATTTAATATTATAATCAAATTGATTTTTAATACTATTGGCTAAATCAGTATATTTAATGCCTTTATTTTTCAATCTTACAACATCAAACATTATTGCCTCGTTGTCATTACCAGATTCAATCATATTGCCATCTTCATCAAACACTACATCATTTGTACTATAATACATTTGTAAAGCAATACACGTATTATAAATAATCTCATTGATTCCTTCTTCCTTTAATTCTTCATAGGATTTATCAAGATTTTCATTATCTGAAATATATTTTTCAATTTCTTCTTGATGATTACTATATACTTTATCTAAATCAAACTTTAAAATGGGAAAAAACAACAAACTAAAACACATCGCAACTGCTAATACTAATGTTATACCATAAAAGATTTTTTTCACAATCTATCCTCCTAATATCAAAATATAAAATAGCTAACAATATAAATAAAAATAACTCACTTATTCATAAACAACTTTTCTTTAGTTATTATACTAAAATTTTTAAACTTTCACAATAAAAGCGATTAACATTTTTTTTCTTTTCATCTTTCTTTCACATCCATATCAAATAATGAAATAAAAATTAAAATAATTCTAGTATTAAAGATTTTATATTACTTATTAATTTTTTCCTATTTGTAAGCAGTTTATACATTTAAATTTACAAATTTTACTACTATTTAAAAAATACATAAAAGCACTTTTTTCACATATACTACTAATGGTGATAGATATGTTATTAAAAGAAATATATAGTGAATATGATTATAATATTGAAATTACTGGGGTTCAAACGGATTCACGATTTGTTAAGCCTGGTAATTTATTTTTACCAATTCGGGGTAAAAACTTTGAAGGTGATGAGTTTTTTATTGATGCCATTACAAAGGGTGCTGTTGCCATCGTCTATGATAAGGCTATTCACAATTTGACCATCCCTGTTATTATTGTAGATAACTTAGAAAAAGAATTATTCCGATTAATTGATCTCATTTATGAAAAACCATATAACGAATTGACAATGATTGGGGTAACAGGAACCGATGGTAAAACTAGTGTTTCTACTTTAACATCCTATCTTTTAAACCATTTATCTCGATGTGCAAATATCGGCACAAATGGAATTATCTATGATAAAGAAATTATTGATAACGTATTTACAACACCGATTTTAACGCAAAATTATAGTCTTTTAAGAGAGTTTTCAAATCTTGGTATTTCTTACGTTTCAATGGAAGTATCTAGTCAAGGTATTGCAAATAAACGAATTGAAGGTATTTTATATGATTATGCTATTTTTACCAATCTATCCCATGAACATTTAGATACGCATAAAACCATGCATAATTATTTTTTAACTAAATTGAAACTTTTTAAACAATTAAAAAAACAAGGAATAATGATTGTGAATAAAGACGATTATTATGCTAAATTTTTTGAAAAATATTCAAATGTTATCTATTATAGTTTATTTTCTCCCTCAGATTATCAAGCTATACATATCAGATATTATCAAAATCATACCGTCTTTGATTTAAAGGCTAAAGATTTTGTTTTAGAAAACTTAAGGGTCAATAGAACCGAAGAGTACAATATATATAATATTTTGCCACCTATTATCATTGCCTTAAAAGAAGGTCTTGATGTTAATTTACTATATGAACTTCTTCTGGATTTACCAATTATTCCTGGCCGTCTTGAAAAAGTTCCTGTTAAATATCCTTTTGATGTTTATATTGATTTTGCTCATACTCCTAATGCTTTAAAAAATGTACTATCTGCTCTTAGAAAAAAAGCAAAAAGAAATATTATTTTAGTATGTGGAGCTGCCGGAAATAAAGATAAAACCAAAAGACCTTTAATGGGAAATGTAGCAACAGAATATGCGGATTACACAATTTTTACATCTGAAGATCCTCGTCTTGAAGATCCCAATGATATTATCAAAGAAATGACTAAAATGATTGATTTAGAAAACCCTAATTATAAAATTATTATTAATAGGCAAGATGCGCTTTCTTATGCTTTTAAAATTGCCAAAAAAGATGATATTATTTTAGTTACCGGAAAAGGTCGCGAAAACTTTTTTGAAGAAAACAATATTATTTATCCCTATTCTGATTTTGACTATTTATTAGATATTAAAATATAAAAATAAGGAAAGCATACTTTCCTTATTTTTTAAATATGAACGATAATACTTTATCAATTGTATGATTCGCATATCCATATGTATAAATTAAGGTATCTATCATAGCATCATATTCTTCATGAATATAAGGATGACCAAAATCAACAAAGATAACCTTTGTTTCATATTTCATCCAACCATTCATCATATTTCTAGCAATCACTCCTGATAAAGTTATTTGATTTGTACCAAACCAAGGAAAACAACCTATACTACAGATGATATAATCATATTCCTTGCTTCTTGCAATTTCTTTTAATTTTTTACAACCAGGATCTCTTAATTCATCTACACTAGCAAATGATGAAAGTTGTTTTGTAAACTTTTCAATCAAAGAAAAATCATATTGACAGGCAATAACAACATGTGCTATTTTAAGTGGTTTATCTAATTGAATGGGTAATATATGATTGCGATCACGATATATTTTACAAGATAAATCTACCATTTGGTTCGCATAAATTTCAAAGTTTTCCTTATCGTTTTCTGGTAATGTATTGACTTGTGCAACATATTCTTCTAAAAAACAAAGCATCCGATATGCCCTATTTTGAATGACTTCCATCGTCAACTTACCACTTGCAATATACTCTTTCATTTTATCAACGAATTCTTCTGTAGGATGTGCAAATAAAAGACAATCACCACCTGCATTGAAAAAGGCACAACAAGCCTCATAATAGTTCATGTATCCACAAAAACCACTCATTTCGGTTGCATCAGATATAATAATCCCTTCAAATCCTAATTTTTCTTTCAATAAATTTGTTAAAAGAGGATAGGAAAGACTAGCAGGTGGATAAATACCATTGCTATCCTTTTCATCATATGCTGGCAATGAAATATGACCTGCCATAATGACCTTCACACCATTATGAATGAATTGTTGATATATATATCCATAACTATCATCCCACTGTTTTTTTGTTAACGGATTACAAGAAGTTGTTAAATGCTGGTCAAACATCGTATAGCCATCACCAGGAAAATGTTTGAGTGTTGCAATCAACCCAAAGTCCTGAAGACCTCTCATATAGGCTGCTGTATATTTTAAAACATCATCTTTATTTTCTGAGGCACTTCTGATTGAAGTCATAGGCGAAAAATGATTGCCTAAAATATCTACACAAGGACCGAATGTCCAGTGAAATCCGACCTTTCTTGCTTCATAGGCTGCTGCTTTTCCCATCAAATAGGCCAAGTTTTCATCACCAGCCTCACAAGCTGCTCTCATCGAGGGAAATCGAGTTGCACCATCAATGGCACTTCCCGCTCCTGCTTCCATATCAGTCACAAATAGCATTTTATGCTGATTTAAACTCGTGATATTTTCAATTTTTCTTTTCATATTATCATACGTATTAGGATGAATAAAACAAAAGTATGCTTTTGTTACATCTTCTTGTGTAGCCACAATATTAGGACATACTATACAGTTTAATAACTCTTCAAGATTCATTTTATTCACTTTTTCTAATACCATTTTATTTTCTTTTATTATATATTTCATATTTTGGCTCCTTATAAGACCATTATATTATAAATTCTTTTTTTACAACTTGCAAATAAGTCGCTTTATTAGATAAAATTCTTTTTATTTGATATACTATTAAAAAAGGAGAATATATATATGTTAGAAGTTGGAACCAAAGCAATGCATTTTCAATTGTATGATGATAAACACAACCTTGTATCTCTTGATATGTTTAAAGGTAAAAAAATAGTATTGTATTTTTACCCCAAAGACAATACATCTGGTTGTAGTAGTCAAGCAGTTCATTTTAAACATATTTATGATAAACTCACTGAACTCAAAGTTGTGTTAATTGGTATTTCTAAAGATTCCATTCAGTCTCATCAAAACTTTATCTCTACATATCAATTACCTTTTACATTACTTTCCGATCCATCCCTACAAGTCATCAAAGATTATGATGTATGGCATGAAAAAAAACTATATGGAAAAACTTATATGGGAACAGTAAGAACAACTTATATTATTGATGAATCTGGGTATATTATATATGCAAAGGAAAATGTCAATCCTAGTCAAAATCCAAATGATGTTTTAAATTTTTTATTAAAGTAGGTATTTTATGAAAACAACCTTAATAACAGGGGCCGCAAGTGGTCTTGGAAGAGAGTTTAGTTATTTGTTTGCTAAAGATGGCAACAATCTTTTATTAATTGATATTCATAAAGAAGGTCTTGAAAAAACAAAACAAGAAGTTCAAAAGATAAATCATTCGATACATATCGATCTATTAGAAGCCGATTTATCAGATCTAACTTCTTATAAAAAAATCTATGCTTATACGAAAGAAAACAATTATTTTATCAATTATTTAGTAAATTGTGCAGGCTTTGGCGACTGTTGTGATATTGATAAAATGAATATTGATAAACAATTGACAATGACAAATGTAGATTGTAATGCTTTGTTATATTTTACAAAAGTCTTTTTAGATGATATGCTTGTAAGAAATGAAGGGCATATTATCAATATCAGTTCAATTGCAGGATTTATGCCTGGACCTTATATGTGTACATATCATGCTTGTAAAAGTTATGTTTTATTATTGGGTGAGGCTATTTCTTATGAGATTAGAAAAACAAATGTCAAATTGTTGACCTTGTGTCCTGGACCTTTTATTTCTAGTTTTGTCAAAGAAGCGCATAATGATTATACATTTACAAAAATAACACCTGTTTCCGCAAAAGCTGTAGCCCTATATGGTTACAAAAAATCTCAAAAAAGAAAAAAAGTTGCTATTGTTGGATTTAAAAATAAACTTATTGTTTTCGCCACTAGATTTTTCCCCCGTTCCTTTATTACTTCAATTAGTGCTAAAAATATTAAAAAGCATACATAACAAAAACCAATCAATCACTCATATGGTTGATTGGTTTTATTTATATAAAATAAAAACACATATACCAAATATATCCTACCTTTATTTTTTCTTTACTTGTTGATAGATTTGGCTTTTAGAAACACCTCGATCTTTAGCAACCATTTTCATCGCATTTTTTTCATCTAATCCTTGCTCTAAATAATACTGCATATGTTTTTCAATAGTACTAGCAATTAAATCTTCTTTCATTTCCTTGCGTGTTGCTCCTTCAATAACAAGAACAATTTCCCCTTTGATTTCATCTATAACTTCTAAAATTTCATGAGGTGTACCATGTAAATATTCTTCATATGGCTTTGTAAGTTCTCTTGCAAGACAGATGTGGCGATTGGGCATAAGTTCATCTAACATCATTAAGGTTTCTTTGATGCGATGAGGCGATTCATATAAAATAAGGGTTTCTTCTATATCTTTTAGTTTTTCAAGTTCTTTCTTTCTTTTATGATCACCACTATTTAAAAAACCCGTAAATACAATCCTGTTTGATGCAATACCGCTTCCTACTAAGGCTGTAATAAAGGCTGAAGGTCCAGGAACAACCACAACATCAATATCCATCTTAATTGCTTCTCTAACCGCTAAAAAACCAGGATCACTAATAATAGGCATTCCCGCATCACTAACAATGGCAACATTTTGCCCTTTTCTAATAAACTCTAAGACATCTTTGGTAATTTCGTTTTCATTGAACGTATGATAACTTCTCAGAGGTTTATGAATATCGAAATGGTTTAAAAGTTTTTTGGTTACTCTTGTATCTTCGCAATATATAACATCTACCTTTTGCAAAGTTTTTATCGCTCTTAATGTAATATCATCCAAATTGCCAATAGGAACGCCTACCATATAAAGTTTTGCGCAATCATTACCTAACGTTTTTTGCCTTTTCAACACTTTCCATCATCCTTTTTATAATTAAATATTTGCAAAATCTCATCAGTATACTGATTTTCTTCATCATAAACATAAAGTGGTTTTAAAATTTTCAACCCACCACTGCTACCTTTTTTCTTAGCCTCAATTAAAATAGATAATGCTTCGCTTGAGGTTTTTTTAGGATAAACAAAGCGCAATCTCTTTATTTCAAAATGATATTTTTTAAACGTATCTATCACTTCCATCATTCTATCTACTCTGTGAACCATTGCCAAAGTTCCCTTATCTTTTAACAAAATATTACTCACCTTTACTATATCATCAAGATTTGCCATTACCTCATGCCTTGCAATTGTTTGATATACACTTTCATTTACGTTACTTGATGAGGCATATTTGAAGAAGGGTGGATTGCAAGTCACTACATCAAATTTACTTGAACCAACAAGTTTATATATATCTTTTAAATCGTTATGATAAATTGTAATTTGTTTTTGTAAAGCATTGTATTCTACACTTCTTTTTGCAAGATCAGCAATTTCTTCTTGAATTTCTACTCCAATCAGTTGAGCACTCGTTCTTAACGTTAAGAAAATGGGAATATAACCATTACCACATCCCAAATCAATGATGAATTTATCTTGTTTGTTGATGGTAACAAAAGAGGCAAGTAACGTTGAATCAAGCGAAAAATTAAAGATATCCGGCCGTTGAATGATTTTTAACCCTTCATATCCTAATAAATCATTTATTACCTCAATTTTTGGTTTTGTCATTTGTTATTCCTTGTTTTTTCTTTTGATGATGTCTATTTTTTGACTTATTATTTGTCTTTTTATCTTTTGTTAAAACCTTAGTTTCTAAATCATGAAAAGAAGGAATCGTTTCTTCAATTACAATATTGTCTTCTTCATCAATAGAGGCTACAACTTGGGCATTATCTTTCAATTTTGCGTCAAAATGAATTAACTCTACATCTTCTGCTTTGTGGATGCTTAAAGCCCCACTGGCATTTTCGCTCGTTCTAACTAATTTTTTAATATAATCTACTGAAACAACTTTACAACATTCACAACTTGGTGTTTTAACCATTTGTCCAACATTTGGTAATTCTTTTTTTAATTCTTGATAAAGTTCATGTTCATATGCAATACAACACATCAACTTATCACAAATACCACTAATTTTATTTGTATTGAGAGCCATTCCTTGTTCTTTAGCCATTTTCATAGTAACAAAATCAAAATTTGATAAATGCGTTTTACAACAAAGTTCTCGACCACAACTACCAACTCCACCAATCACTCTAGCGGCTTCTCTTGTACCTATTTGCCTTAATTCAACACGAATCTTAAATTCTGGTGCTAACACCTTTAATAAATCCCGAAAATCAATTCGATCATCTGCACTATAATAAAAAATAACTTTTGAAGAATCAATTGTATATTCACAATACAGAGGTTTCATCGCTAGACCAAATTCTTTTACATATTTTTTAAATATTTCAAAACTATTTTTGGCTTGTTCATTATTTTTCTTTTCTTGTTTTAAATCTCGTTCAGTGGCAATTCTAATAACTGGTTTTAATTCATGTTCTAATTGATCATCTTCAACCATTCTATTGCCAATAGAAACATATCCTAACTCTAACCCTCTAACAGTTTCTACAATTGCATAGTCCCCTCTTTTAAAATCAAAATTTAATGGATCAAAATAATATACTCGTCCACCACCTTTAAATTGAATTCCAACAATGGTCTTCATTTTTTCCTCCTATAATTTAGAAAATAAACTAGTATATTGTAAATCAAGGTTTATATGATAATTAAACCGCTCTTGATATAAATTTAATAGTTCTAATTTTCTAATCATTTCTTTCTTATCAATTTCTTCAATTTTAACATTATCTAAAATATCATCAAAATATTTAGCTTCATGAAGCGATATTCTATTCAATAACTCTTGATAAATTAAAATTAAAATATCCAAAAATAATCGATGATAAAATTTATCTTTTTCCTCTAAAAATAATACTTTATTTCTAAAATATTCAATATATGAATCCTTCTTTTTTAAATCTTTATCTACAATTTTTTTGGCAATGTTCATCATATTAGTAATTTTACCTTCTTCTATATATTTCATTGCTACATCAACCTCAGATGTCAAATGACTAACAATATATGATATATCCACTTCCACTCCATAGTCAATCAATTTTTCCATTAAATATTTTTTAGGTATAGGTTTGAAATGGATAAACTGGCATCTAGATACAATCGTATCTAATAATTTTTTATAATTAGAAGTTGTCAAAAAAGCAAAATGGTTAGGGTTTGGTTCTTCTAAAAATTTTAAAAGAGAATTTTGAGCTGCAACATTCATTTTATCAGCATCTTTAATAATATATATCTGTGGCATACCATCAAGACTTGACATTGAAAATTCATGAATCAAATTTTCAATTTGTTCTTTTTTAATCATATCACCTATTGGTTCAATGTATAAAACATTCAAATGTGTATCACTATCTATTCTTTTACAATCCCCACAACTCATACAAGGTGCATTATCTTTTTTGCATATCAGTTTTTTGGCCATATATTTTGCCGCATCTATGCTACCAGTTCCCGCCTCACCATCTAATAAATAAGCATGAACCATTCTATCCTTATCAAAACCATTGATAAGAAGCCTCATCGCTTCATATTGATAATTAAATAAATCTTCATTTTTCATTGTTTTACCTTTTCCTCTAGAAATTTTATAACAACTTCTAAGGCATCTTTTTTTACCTGTTCTTTAGAGGCTTCCCCATTGATAATCTTAATCCGGTTAGGAAATTTTTTTTGAACCTCTAAATACCCCTCATAAACTTTCTTATGAAATTCCATTTTCTCAATTTCTAGTCTATCAAGTGCCCCACGTTGATTTTTTTTAATTCTTTCCATACCTACTTCAGGTTTCACACATATTAAAAGCGTTAAATCCGGAAGTAAATGATCAGTTGCATATGTATTCATATGATATACTTCATCAATACCAATTCCCCTTGCATATCCTTGATAAGCAAGCGAAGAATCCAAATATCTATCGCAAAGGACAATTTTACCTTCATTTAAAGCAGGGAGTAACGTTTTTACAATATGCTCCCTCCTACTTGCGGCATAAAGCAAAGATTCTGTTTTATCATCCATTCCGACATTGTCAACATCTAAAATTACTTCTCTTATTTTTTCCGCAATCTTACTTCCGCCAGGTTCTCTAGAATATAAAACATCATATCCTCTATTCATTAGTTCTTTTTTGATTGTTTCAATCACACTTGATTTTCCACTGCCATCATTGCCTTCAAAAGTAATAAATAATCCTTTCATGACTTTACCTCAAATATATATCCTTTTATTTATATTTATTATAACATATTTTTAAGATTTTATAAAGTAATACGAAAAAAGAAAATATTTTATTGGTATATTGTTTAAAATCTTAGCACAAAATATAATTGAGGTGAAAAGATGAATAAACATGAGTTTAATAAACCTAATCCTTTTGATAATGATATGAAGAAAAAATTTGATGATAATACTGAATTTGCTAAAGAATTTGTCAATCCCTATGATGACTTTAAAAAAGCAATCCATACTGATAATTATAATATAGATGATGAATTATTAGAAGGAAGAAAAAATAAACCTAAAAAATAATAAAAAAGCGCAAATTGAATTCGTTTCATTTGCGTTTTTTTTATTGATAATATACCTTCCATAAATAAAGACCACCCGCAGGAGCAACATAAGGGGCAAGACGCCTTTGTTTTCCTTCAATGATTTTTCCAATATCACTTGGTTGTAATTTTCCTTCACCAACCTTTAACATTAAAGCAATAATGATTCTTACCATATTGTACATAAATCCACTACCAATAATAACAAATTCCAAAATGCCATCTTTGATTATTAAATCGAATTTAGTAATAGTTCTTATACATGAAGAAATGGTCTTATTTTTGGAAAAGCTTCTGAAATCATGTGTACCAACAATATATTCCATTGCTTCTCTAATTTTAGATAAATCTATTCTATCATGAAAAAAATAAAGATAATTGGCTTTAAAAGGATCAAATGTATTAATACTTACAAAATAATGATATTCCTTTAAACGTGCTGATTTTCTACTATGAAAACTTTCATCAACCATTTCTGCTGATGTTATATATATATGGGGATAAACCTTTTTATTTAAAATCTTTTTTAAATTAAGAACTGGTACATATTGACTAGAATCAAAATGAATAACTTGACCAATAGCATGCACACCTGCATCAGTTCTACCAGAAGCATGAACAACAATATTTGTCTTTAAAATTTCTGTTAATTTCTCTTCTAAAACTTCTTGAACTGATACATCATTTTTTTGTCGCTGAAAACCATGAAAAAAACTTCCATCATAACTGACAATCATTTTATAGCGCATAAAGACCACATCTTCCAAGAATGAGTAAAATAAATAACGTCAAAACAACAAATAGTACCACATAATCTAATAAGTGACATTTCATTTTTACCAGTTTTGTACGCACAGCACCCGGAATATATCCTCTTGCTTCCATTGCATCAGCCAAATCTTCAGCACGTTTGATTGAAATCACAAACATTGGTACCAATAATGATACAATTTGTTTAATTTGTTCTCTAAATTTTCCCTCATTAAAATCGACTCCTCTAGAGGCTTGAGCCTTTAAAATTTTATTTGTTTCATTAAAAAGGGTTGGAATAAACCTCAAGGCAATAGAAATCATCATTGCAAAAATACTGGTTTTTATTTTTATTTTTTCAAGCGGTTTTAAAATCCATTCAATAGCATTTGTAAGATCGGTTGGTTTGGTTGTTAAGGTCAAAGTTGTTGAGGCTAGTATAATGACAAAAACTCTAAGAACTAAAAAACTACCATGAACAATACCACTTTCATATATATGCAAATTAACCGAAGTAAAGGGATTACCATATATAGGATACCTTAATAAATATAAAATAAAAAGACAAATCAAAACCAAACATAATAATTTAAAAGGTAAATATTTTCTTACTATAAAATAAGCAATTAAAATTAAACTACTAATAATGATATTGACATATGTGAAATGAATCGGAAAAGTAATCACAATTTTACCACTAGGAGATGCAAAGAGTTGAAAAACAAAAGAAAAAATCATTACAAAAGCAATTTGCTTTAAACTTTTCAAATATTTAAACAAAGAAATTTTAGAAAAAATAACCGCAATCAAAGGAATGAAAAAAGCAATACCAAGTAAAATAAAGTTATCTTTGGGGATTAAAAAAGTACCAATCATCATTATAAATAAGACGCCTAATTTTACTCTTGGATCGAGTTTATGAATAATACTATTTCTATAGATATACTGTCCAAATACAATTTTATCATTCATTTGTCTTGCCTCCAACAATAATATCGTATAGTTCGTCCTTGGTTAAAGGTAATTGGTCATACTGAATAAAACCTTTCGCTTTTAACCCTTTAGCAATTGTTGATATTACCGGTAAATCAAGATTGTGTCGTCTTAAAAATTCTTCATCTGCAAATAACCCTTTTTTATCTCCATCATAAATTAATTTTCCTTGATCCATTACCAAAATTCTTTTAGCATAAGATGCTACAATATCCATATCATGCGAAATCATAATAATCGTTTTATGTGTTTCATTGTGCATATGAACAAGTAAGTTCATTAATTCATCTTTTCCTTTTGGATCTAATCCAACTGTCGGTTCATCTAAAATTAATATATCCGGATTAATCGCCATTGCTCCCGCAATCGCTACTCTTCTCATTTGACCACCACTTAAAGTAAATGGTGATCTTTCTAAAATTTCATCATTGATCCCAATTCGGTGAGCCGCTTGAATTGCTAATTGTTTTGCTTCCTCTTTAGATTTGCCAAAATTTTTCGGCCCAAACATGATATCTTCTAAAACAGTTGATTCAAAAATTTGATATTCAGGAAATTGAAAAACCAAACCAACATGTTCTCTTACTGGTTTAAGTTTAATTTTTTTACTTCTAATGACATTTATATTAAAAACTTCGACCCTTCCACTAGTTGCAAGAAGAAGCCCATTCATATGTTGAACAAGAGTTGACTTACCAGAACCTGTATGACCAACAATCATCACAAATTCATCTTTTTCATTAATGTTTAAACTAACTTGATCAAGTTGTTTATAGGAAGCTTTTTTTGAATATTTAAAATCTACATTTTGAAAGTTAATTCCCATAATTCTTTTATAATTTCCTCTTTTTTATTAATATGTAACTTGCTATCTTGAATCCTATTTAGTAAAGATATGCCATCTATTAATTTCAAACCACTAGCTTCCAAAATGGTTTGTTCTTTTAAGACCTCTTTAGGCGTACCATCTAAAACAATTTTTCCCTCATTCAAAACAATAACTCGATCAGCAATTAGAGCTTCTTCTAAATTATGTGTGATAGATATAATTGTTTTATGATATGTTTTTCTTAAGGTCTCGATCATTTGATGAATTTCCTTGGTTCCTTTTGGATCAAGCATCGATGTAGATTCATCAAAAATAATTAAATCCGTATCCATCGCTAGGGCTCCCGCAATCGCTACTCGTTGTTTCTGACCACCTGATAGGTTTTCGGGATTTTCATCTAAAAAATCTTGCATATTTACAAGTTTGGCATATTTATCAATTTTTTCAATCATTTCTTTTCGCGGTATTTTATGATTTTCAAGACCAAAAGCAATATCATCTCTTACAGTAACTCCTACAAATTGATTATCAGGGTTTTGAAAAATAATCCCCATTTTCTTTCTTAACACATCGACATTATCTTCTGTCAGTTTTTCTCCTTCTATATATATATCACCACTAGTTGTTTCAAGCAATCCCATCATTAATTTTGCAATGGTACTTTTGCCACTACCATTGTGTCCGAGTATGGCAAGCATGCTACCTTTTTCAATTGCAAAAGATAATTGATTGAAAACATATTCATCACTACCATAATATTTGAAACTAACATCTTTGAATTCAATAAACACGCTATAACCTCCTCCTTTTTATACTTTATTTATTATACCACTTTTTACATTTTTTTGCAAACTTATTGTAATTGTTATCCAATCATATGAGAAGAAAAAACAATTATCTATTATAAGATAATTGTTATTCCATTTTTTATCTATCATATATATGATTGTTTCATAGTTTATGCCAAACCAAAAATAATATATACAATTTTTAAGAAAAAATTCGTAATATAGTCTACAGCAATCGATATAAAAGAAACTCCTCCTCCTGCAAGGCTTGATAAAAGTAAGAGTAAAGCAAGAATAATAAAACCATATTGTTGATATTTCATATATTGCTCATATACTTGACCTTTCAAAAAAGAACCCAAGATTTTTGAACCATCAAGAGGCGGAATAGGAATTAAATTAAACACGCCAAGTCCAATATTAATGATGGCTAATATTAACAAAAAAGTATTGATTATATCAAAGATAGCTAATGAAGAATTAGCAAATTTTAAAATAAAACCAATGATAATCATTGAAACAATTGCCACAATAAAATTAGTAAGCGGTCCTGCTAAAGCTACGAGTGCCATTCCTAGTTTGCGTTTTTTATAATAATCAGGATTAACCACTACAGGTTTAGCCCACCCTACATGAAATAAGATTAAACAAATAGTACCAACAGGATCTAAATGTTTGAGTGGATTAAGCGATAACCTCCCTTGTCTTTTAGGGGTTGGATCACCAAGCCAATATGAAACAAGACCATGAGCAATTTCATGAAGCATAATAGCAATTAGAGCAGCTGGTACAATATACAAATATTCGATTAAGTTTCCAAACATAGTTAACTCCTTTATAAATCATTATATATATTATACCCTATTTTTTTATTTTATCAAGAAACTAGCAAAATATCCCCTTTTTAGTTCATCTATTGCAAATTGAAATCACTATACATCTAAATAATACATCAAGTTAATTATCATTTTGTTTATTGATAGAAACGTCACCAGAAACGCTATTAAATTTATAAATAAAACGAGCATTTTTGTAAACAATTTGTTTTTTTGTATATGTTACTTCAAAATTACTACTTATATTTCCACTAACACTATCTAAAACAGCTGAAAAGCCTTCATTTTCTGGTAGTATTAACCGAACCATTCCTGAAACAGTATCACAATGGATTGTTTCGGGAGCCTCATACATCATTAAATCTACATCGCTTGATACGCTATCCAATTCTATATGATTGATATTACCTGAAATATTGATTTTTGAACTGACGGTATCTACTTCCAACTGATTTGTTTCTACTTTTTCAAAATTCAAAGCACCACTAACACTATCAATTTCAATTTCTTTGTTACTTTTGACATCTGCTATATAAATATTACCTGAAACATTTTCAACCTTTATATTTTCAGTTGTTGCTTGTTTACATACAATATTGCCTGAAACACTTTCTAATTTTACATACGTACAATTGTTGTCTTTAGAACCTTGATAATCTATATCAGCACTTACTGACGAAACATCAATTTCATGATAACTTTTCTTTGGCAAATAAATTTCTAAATTTTTGCAATCTCTTATTTTCTTTTTAATATACCATTTAGGTTTGCAAAATTGAATAGTTAGTTTATTATTTTTAACCAAATAACGCATCAAATAATTCGAATTTTCGTCTTTATTATCAAACGTTTCTTTAAACGAAATTGTTGCATCCTCACTATATTTTATTAAAACATTCCCACCGATCCAGTTAACCTCTATTTCATCAATAGTTAAATCTGAAAGTTGTACTTTTTCTTCTGCAACTTTATATTCAGATGCATTGGCATAGAAAAATCCTCCTAAACTCAAACCAGACCTTACTTTTTTATTTGTCAGTCCATATATCAATACCCCAATTAATACTACACCAATAACTGAAAAGATTATAATTTTAAATATTGCCCTTTTTTTCATTTTATCACCTATTTTTTAAGTTCGAATATGGCACGAATAATTCCTTGAATAGCACTGCCAATTAAAAAAATAATCCACGTGATATGCCAAGCCATTGTTAAAAAACTCACAATAAAATATAGAATCGTTATGCAAGACCACATAACTTTAGTAATAGACTGATATAACGTGTTTTTTTCTGTGCTATTTGCCTTCCATTCTTTGAATTCTTCAACAACAGTACTATCTTTTTTTAGATATTTGGGTTTTGTCATATTATTATATAAAATAAGGCCTGTTGCAATTGCTACCATCACAAACATAATAACAACACCCAAGACGCTATCTTCTAAAAGAATGACAGGTACGACACATAAGATATATAACATTACTGATATAGATAATAAAAGCGCAAAGCGTTTTCGTCCTTTATCATAATTTTGTTCAAACAAGGGATTATTTTCTTCTCTTTTTTCAATTTGCCTAATTAGTTCATGAATATCACCAATACTTGCGGTAGCAATATTGTAGGCTGCCTCACTACTTTTCCCACTATCTACTAAATCATTATATTTATCAATTAAATTTTGTAGCATCTCCTCTTTTAATTCAATCGTCTGCTTATTTTTTGGAGCATCCTCAAAAAGAGATTCAATAAAATTTCTCAATTTATCCTTCATTTTTATTCCTCCATATGAATCAATTTATCAATAATTTGTTTGGCCTCTAACCATTCATTTTTCATTTGAGCTAAGGCAACTCTTCCCATTTTAGTAATTGTATAATATCGCCTTCTTGCACCAGTATCACCATCACCCCAATAGGATGTAATATACCCTAAATCCTCAAGTCTTCTAAAAGCAGTATAAAGAGTGGCATCTTTTAATATATATCCTGTTCTTTCTTGAATGGATTTATTTATTTGATAGCCATAACTATCATTTGCTTCTAAATGAGCTAAAATAATTGTATCAGTATGGCCTCTAATAATATCAGATGTTATTGTCATATAAGAAGGCTCCTTTCATCTTAAATATTATACTATAATATACCTCATCTGTCAAGATATATATATCTTATGATATATATTATATTACAAGTTTATCATCTTTAGACCATTTATTAAAATTTGATCTGATATTCAATAAAAACATTCTATTTAGATTTAAACTACATAGGACTTTCACACGATTGTAAAACTCTATGATTAAAATTCTATTCTTATTAGATACCCTTTAGAATAACAATATAATCCAAATACTAACAAAACAGATGAAATCTCAAAAATTTCTTTAGGTTGTTGATAATCTTTAACTATTTTATAAGATGAGAATATATTTTAATCTAGGTGTATACAATTTATCCACTAGCTAAATCAAATTCTCTAACAATTTGACTAGCAGTCATTTTATGATTTCAATATATTCATACTGTTTGTTTTTTCATCAATAGTATATTTTGTAATTTGATTCCCCAATATATATCTATCCTTTTCCTTCTTGATTGAATTGTAAAAAAAACACATTAGATAAGTAATCTAATATAGATTACTTGAGATCTAATGTGTTTTTTTATTTCCCAACTGTTTTAAATCAAACAGATTCTTTTTTGTGTCTACTTTTATTAAGTTTTATTTACTAAATAAATTCAATCATTGCCATTTCACTTGCATCACCACGGCGTGGTCCAAGTTTTAATACTCTTGTATACCCACCATTGCGATCTGTATATTTTGGGGCAATTTCACTAAATAATTTTTGAAGTGCATAGTTACCTTCTTCATCTTTTTCAAAACGAATTAATTCAGCAGCTTGTCTACGTGCAGCAAGATCACCTTTTTTACCAAGAGTAACCATTTTGTCTGCGAGGCGTTTTAATTCTTTTGCTTTAGAGATGGTAGTTTCTATACGACCATTTAAAATTAAATCTGTAATTAAATCGCGAAATAAAGCTTTTCTTTGAAAACTTTTGCGACTTAAAGTACGATATCCTAATGCCATAATTTTTTTCTCCTTCTAAAGATTTTTTGGTAATTCTTTATTCTTCTGAATCTTCATCATCAAATTCTGAATCTTCATCATCAAATAATGTAGTACTATTTTTAAGATCTAAACCAATTTCACGAAGTTTTTGAACCACTTCTTTTAACGATTTGCGACCTAAATTTCTAACTTTCATCATTTCTTCTTCTGTTTTTTGAGTAAGTTCACCAACTGTATTGATATTTGCCCGTTTTAAACAGTTATAAGAACGAACTGATAAATCAAGGTCTTCAATCTTTTTATCAAGTTTGCTATCAACTACCTTTTCCTCAGTTTCAATCATATATTTTCTTTGTTCAATTTCCGTATTCAAGTTTTGAATTACAGAAAAATGTTCAATTAAAAATTTGGATGCAAGAGAAAGGGCGTTGGTAGCTTTAATTGAACCATTTGTCCATACCTCAACAATCAATTGATCGCAATCAAAATTATCACCATAACGAGTTTTAGTTACATCATATTTGCATCTTACAACTGGAGTAAAAATTGAATCGATTGGAAGGCGTCCAATCACACGGTTATTTCCTTCCTTACAAAACTTTTTATTTTCATCAGCATTGACATAGCCAACACCATTTCTAACAAATAGTTCCATTTTTATTTTTCCGCCTGCTGCAAGAGTTGCAATTTCTTGTTCACCATTAATTACTTGGATATCCTCAGTCGATGCAGTATTGATATCTTTTGCTTTAATCACTTTTTCATATATAAGTTCTTCATCAGGAGTTCCCGATTTTTTTTGTTCTTCAATAGTTGGAAGTGATTCAATCAATTCTAAACGATATGTTTGATCTTGGTCACCAAAATCACCTGTTTCATTCTTATAGGCATTAATAGTAAAAACAACCTTTTTTAAATTTAAAATGATTTCAGTTACATCCTCACGGACACCATTAATCGCACAGAACTCGTGTTCAACTCCTTCTATACTAATTGCCACAATAGCAGCACCAGGAAGTGATGACAACAACACTCTTCTTAAAGAGTTTCCAATTGTCATACCATATCCTCTTTCAAGAGGAGATAATTTTAATTTACAATAGTTATCATTAACGTTTTGAACATCTTCATTAATCTTTAATTCTGGTTTAATAAATTCCACTCTTCTCATTTAATCCTCCCATTAGATTTATTTGGTATGTCCATACCTTGAAGTGAATTTTGAATACTATCCACGAGGTCTTTTTGGAGGACGACATCCATTGTGGGGAACAGGTGTAACATCTTGAATTGAAACAATTTCAAGACCAGCTACTTGCAAAGATCTGATTGCTGCCTCACGACCAGGTCCTGGACCTTTAACTGTTACTTCTACTTTTATCATACCATTATCCATTGCGGCTTTTGCAGCAGCCTCAGATGCCATTTGTGCAGCAAACGGAGTGGATTTTTTACTACCTTTAAACCCTACTGCACCAGCACTACTCCATGAAACAACATTACCTACTGGGTCAGTTATAGTTACAATTGTATTATTAAATGTAGAATGAATATGTGCAACCCCTTGAGGTATATTCTTTCTTACACGACGTTTACGAATTACTTTTTTAGCCATTTAATTCACGCCTCCTATTTCTTCTTATTCGCTACAGTCTTAGCAGGACCTTTTCTTGTACGAGCATTTGTTCTTGTTCTTTGTCCTCTAACTGGTAAGCCTCTTCTATGACGAAGTCCACGATAACTTCCAATTTCCATCAATCTTTTTACATTCATAGCAACTTCTCTACGTAAGTCACCTTCAACATGATATTTTGCAATCTCTTGACGAATTGCAGTAAGTTCAGCCTCTGATAAATCTTTTACTCTTTTATCAACGCTAACATTGGCATTTTTTAAAATTTCTTCAGCTGTTGGTTTGCCAATACCATAAATATATGTAAGTGATATTACTACACGTTTATTGTTAGGAATATCAACACCAGATATACGTGCCATATTTTCATAAGCCTCCTATTATCCTTGTCTTTGTTTGTGTTTTGGGTAAGCTGAACAGATTACCATAACACGTCCATGTCTTTTAATAACTTTACATTTATCACAAATTGGTTTTACAGATGGTCTAACCTTCATTGTGTACCTCCTATGTACTTGTTTAATTTGCTAATTATACAACTTATTTATGACGATAAGTTATTCGTCCACGTGTTAAGTCATATGGTGATATTTCAACAGTCACTCTATCACCTGGTAAAATGCGAATCGTATTCATACGGATTTTACCAGAAACGTGGGCTGTAATAATTTGACCATTTGCAGTTAACTTTACTTTGAAAACTGTATTTGGTAAAACTTCAACGACTGTTCCTTCCATTTCGAACATATCATTTTTTGACATTAATCGTTCTCCTTTATTTTAGTTAAAATTTCATAACCGTTATCAGTAATAACAATTGAATTTTCATAGTGTGCACTAGGCGAATGATCGGATGTTATTGTCGTCCAACCATCAGCTAATATTTTTACCTTATATGTGCCCATATTAATCATTGGTTCAATAGCTAGTGTCATTCCTTTTCTCAAAACTGGTCCCATTCCTTCTTTTCCATAATTGGGAACGGCTGGATCTTCATGTAATTTACTTCCAACTCCATGTCCTGTAAAGTCTCTTACAACACCATAATTAAATTTTTTTGCATACATTTCAATTGCATGAGATATATCGGATAATCGATTCCCCGGATGAGCATATTTTAATCCTTCAAAGAATGATTGTTCCGTAACTTCTATTAACTTAAGGCGATCACTTTTTACATTGCCACAAGGCCAAGTTCTCGCACAATCTCCATGATATCCTTTATAATTTGCACCAATATCAATGGAAATAATATCACCATCTTTTAAAATTTGTTTACTACTTGGAATTCCATGAATTACAACTTCATTAATGGATGCGCATATGGATGCAGGATATCCATTATAATTTAAAAATGATGGTATAGCACCATGTGATGTAATAACATCATAAGCAATTTTATCAAGTTCTTTTGTTGAAACACCAGGTTTTATTGCTTTTCTAATCTCTTCATGGGCAAGCATTGCGATATGTCCTGCCTCTTTCATAAGGGCGATTTCGCGCTCACTTTTATATGTTATCATTTCAATTCACCTTATTAATTATTTCATCAATAACCTTAGATGGTTCTTGATTACTATTTACCGGTACTAAAATTCCAAGACTTTCATAATACGTTATAATGGGCTTTGTTTTATTATTATATACAACAAGCCTTTCTTCAATTGTTTCTTTTGTATCATCTTTTCTTTGATAAAGGTCACCGCCACAATAATCACAAATACCTTCAACTTTGGGTTTTAGCGATTTGATATTATAACCTCTACCGCATTTTGAACATATACGTCTATTAACAATTCTTTCTTCAATCACTTCATCTTCAATTTCTAGATTTATTGCAGCATCAAGTTTTATGTTTAATTCATTTAAGATATTAGACAAAGCCTTCGCTTGATTAAGATTACGTGGGAATCCATCTAATAAAAATCCCTTTTGACAGTCATCTTCACTAAGTCTTTCTTTAACAATTTGATTTGTTATTTCATCAGGAACAAGTTGTCCTTGGTCAATATAACTTTGTGCAAGAAGACCCATAGGAGTTTTCTTTGATATTGCTTTTCTAAATATGTCTCCAGTGGAAATGTGGGGAATGCTGTAGTAATTTTTAAGTTCTACAGCACAAGTCCCCTTACCAGATCCAGGAGCACCCATAATAAGTAGATGCATAAGTTTCACCTAATTATAAAAATCCGTGATAGTCTTGAGCTTGACCTTCAGTTTTAATTTGTTTAATGGTTTCAAGAGCAACACCTACAACGATCATAAGTGATGTACCACCAATTTGAACTGATGCTGGAAGCTCTGGAAATATAAAGGTCACAATGACTGGAATTGATGCAAGTATTGCTAAATAGGTTGCACCAAGTAGTGTTACTTTAAATAATACTTTTGAAATAAATACAGCAGTTTCTTCACCTGGTTTTACACCGGGAATATGAGCATTTTGCTTTTTCAAATTATCTGCCATTTTATCTGGATCAATTTGCAAGAATGAATAAAAGAATGCAAATATAAAGATTAAAATAATATATATTGCAAATCCAATTGGTTTTTGATAACTAAATATGGTATACCACCATTCACTAATTGTTTTACCACTCGTTTCAACAAATTGTAAAATTGTTGTAGGAAGTGATAAAAGTGTAGATGCAAAAATAACTGGAATTACAGATGCAGAATTTAATTTAATTGGAATATTAGAATCTTGTCTTCCCACAAGTTTAGCTCCTGCTGGTCGATTGGTATAGGTTACAGGAATTTTTCTTTGTAACCCTTCCATCCATACAACTCCAATGACTATACCAATAAAAATTAACATCATTACAATATACAATACAATTCCTTGCCAACCAAGAGCATTTGTATCTGCATTACGATATGTATCTCCACTAATGAAATATTGCCATAATTGATACATCATTGTTGGTAAACTTACAACAATACCAGAAACGATAAGCATCGAAGCACCATTACCAACACCACGCATTGTAATTTGATCTGAAAGCCAAAGTGTAAATGCTGTACCTGCTGTAAGTACGATTGCAATATATATATATGTAAATGCGTTAAACTCTGAAATATCTCTAAAATATACATTACTTGTAGCCTTTAGACCAAGAATTAAAGCAAGAGCTTGTACAAAGGCAATAAATAAAGCGATATATCTAGTCCAACGATTTAATTTTTCTCTACCTGCTTCTCCTTCTTCAGCCCATTCCTTAAAGGCAGGAATAATATCTAGTTGTAACATTTGTACAACAATAGATGCTGTAATATACGGGCTAATACCAAGTGACAAAATAGAAAATTGTGTTAAACCTCCACCCGCAAATACATCTAAGAAACCAAAAATATTTCCTCCACCTGTTGATGGGATAGAATCATAATTTGCAAATGGAAACTTAATGTGAATTCCAATACGCCAAACGATTAAGCAAAGAAGGGTAAAAAGAATCATTCCTATTAATTTTTTATACTTCCCGAAAAACTTTTTCATCTTAAGCCACCTCTACTGTTCCACCAGCTGCTTTGACTTTTTCCTCAGCAGCTTTTGAGAATTTAGTTGCTTTAATTGTTAAAGCTTTACTAAGTTCACCGTTGCTTAAAATCTTCACTCCTTCATATTCTTTTTTAACAAGTCCAGCTTCTTTTAAGCTAGCTAGGTCAACAACTGCACCTGCTTCAAATTTATCGTTTAAATCACCTAATTTAACTAAGGCATATTCTTTACGATTTACATTTGTAAAACCACGTTTTGGTAAACGTTTGAATAATTGAGTTTGACCACCTTCATAACCTGGTCTTACACCACCACCACTACGAGCATTTTGTCCTTTATGACCACGTGTAGAAGTTTTTCCCATTCCACTACCAATACCACGTCCAACACGTTTTTTAGCGTGTCTTGCACCGGCAACTGGTTTTAATTCATTTAAATTCATAAATGCGCCTCCTATGCTTCAACAACAGTTACTAAATGCGAAACTGTTTTAATCATACCACGAATGGCATCATTATCCGTTTTAGTAACCATTTGTCCAATTTTTGATAAACCAAGAGCTTTAAGTGTTGCTCTTTGATTTTTAGGATGAGCAATAGGGCTTTTGACTAATTTAATTGTTACTGTTTTTTCCATCTTAGCACCACCCTATAAAATTTCTGATTTATCTTTTCCACGCAGTTTAGCAACATCCTCTATTGTACGAAGTGCTTCTAGCCCTTTAAATGTTGCACGCACAATATTAATTGGTGTACTTGAACCTTGTGATTTAGATACGATATCTTGAATACCTGCAAGTTCAACAACATTACGAACAGGTCCACCAGCAATAATACCAGTACCTGCTGGAGCTGGTTTTAAAAATACTTGTCCAGCACCATGAATACCTGTAATTTCATGTGGAATAGTTGTTCCTACAATTGGTATTGTAACGATATTTTTCTTAGCATCTTCGACAGCCTTTTTAATAGCTTCAGGAACTTCTTGAGCCTTACCACTACCAAATCCAACATGGCCATTATAATCTCCTACTACAACTAAAGCCGCAAAGCGGAATCTTCTACCACCCTTAACAACTTTCGTTACACGATTAATCACAACAACGCGTTCCTCATATTGTCTTTCTTCGGTTGTAGCAGTCATATTTTGTGTCATTTCTTTTACTTGATCACTCACGAAAAATACCTCCTAGAACTTTAGTCCGGCTTCACGAGCCGCATCAGCTAAAGCTTTTACACGTCCATGGAATAAAAATCCACCACGATCAAATACAACAGTTGTAATTCCAGCTTCAAGAGCTTTTTTAGCAACCATTTCGCCAACTTTTTGGGCAGCCTCAATATTTGAGCCATTAGCAAATTTATTTCCACTTTCAAATGTAGATGCAGAAACTAAAGTAACTTGTTTTTCATCATCAATAATTTGAGCTGATATGTGTTTATTTGAACGATATACAGCAAGACGAGGTCTAGCGGCAGTTCCTTCAACAACTGCTCTTACACGATCATGTCTTACACGACGTGAAACTTTTTTAGATTTTTTAACGATCATTTCCTATAGTCTCTCCTTTCTACTTAGCTTTCTTTCCTTCTTTACGACGAACATATTCACCTTGATAACGAATACCTTTTCCTTTATATGGTTCAGGTTTACGAATCTTTCGAACTTCCGCCGCAAATTCACCTACAACTTGTTTATCATATCCACTGATTTGGATTTCTGTAGGAGTAGGACAAACTACCTTAATACCTTCAGGTAATTTCATTGGTACAGTGTGTGAATATCCTGCTGAAACAACAAGAGTATCTCCTTGCATTTGTGCACGATAACCTACACCATTAATCTCTAATACTTTTGTAAATCCACTTGATACACCAACTACCATATTGTGAATTACTGCACGAGTTGTACCATGTAATGCACGATGATTTTTGTCATCACTTGGACGTGTTACATATATCACATTATCTTTTACTTCAACACCTAGATCGTGATTAAAGTTAAAACTTAATGTTCCTTTCTCACCTTTAGTAGTGATGCAATTACCTTCAACCTTTACTTCAACACCTTGAGGAATATCAATATGTTTATTACCAATTCTTGACATATATATACCTCCTACCAAACAAAGGCTACGACTTCGCCACCAAGCTTATTAAGACGAGCTTCACGATCAGTCATAATCCCATTTGAAGTTGAAATAATTGCAATACCTAAACCATTTAAAACTTTAGGAAGTTCATTTGCTTTGGCATAAACTCTAAGTCCAGGTTTAGAAATTCTTTTAATACCTTTAATAACACGAGTTTTTTCAGCATACTTTAAAGTTACTTTAATTACTCCTTGTTTGCCATCTTCGATTTTTTCATATTCACTAATATATCCTTCATTCTTTAACACATTTAAAATTTCTAATTTTAAACGTGATGCTGGCATCGAAACAGTTGCATGTTTCATTTGATTAGCATTGCGAATTCTTGTTAACATATCAGCAATTGGATCAGTCATCACCATAGAATAACCTCCTTCTACCAGCTAGCTTTCGTAACGCCTGGGATTAGTCCTTCATATGCTAATTCTCTAAAGCAAACTCTACATACTTTGAATTTGCGATATACAGCATGAGGACGTCCACAACGTTCACATCTAGTATAGTTTCTTGTTGAAAATTTTGCTGGACGAGCACATTTTACTTTTAATGATTTTTTAGCCATTATTTACCTCCTACTTCTTTGCAAAAGGCATGCCTAGATAACTAAGTAGAGCACGACCTTCTTCATCAGTCTTCGCAGTAGTTACGATAACGATATCCATACCACGGATCTTTAATACTTTATCATAATTGATTTCAGGGAAAATTAATTGTTCCTTAACACCAATTGTATAATTTCCTCTTCCATCAAATGAGTTAGGATTTACACCACGGAAATCCCTAACTCGAGGTAATGCAATTGAAATTAATTTATCATAGAATTCATACATTCTTTCGCCACGTAAAGTAACTTTTGCACCAATTGACATACCCTCACGAAGTTTGAATACGGCAATTGATTTTTTAGCTTTTGTAACCAAAGGTTTTTGTCCTGTGATTTGAGTTAAATCTTCAACTGCAGCATCTAATAACTTAGAATTGCTAATTGAATCTCCTACACCCATATTAACTACAATTTTATCAATTTTAGGAACTTGCATAACAGTTGTATAACCGAATTGTTCAGTTAATTTAGCCATTACTTCGTTCTTGTAATGTTCTAATACACGATTCATAATTTTTGCAAGGCTCCTTTCTAATTATTAATGACAGTACCAGAAAGTTTACAATAACGAACTTTCTTACCATCTACTACTTTATAACCAATTTTTGTTGGTTTCTTTTGAACAGGATCTAAATATGCAACATTAGATACATGAATAGGTGCTTCCTTTTTTGTAATACCACCATCAGGATTAGCGTTTGATGGACGATTATGTTTTGTAACGATATTAACACCTTTTACTACTACACGATTCTTTAAAGGATATACTGCAAGAACTTCACCTGTTGTATAAGTTCCATGATTTGGTTTATTTTTTCCTGTAGTAACTACTACTACATCACCTTTTTTTAGTCTCATATACGCGTTTTCCTTTCTATAGTACTTCTGGTGCTAAAGAAACAATTTTCATGAAATCTTTTTCACGTAATTCTCTAGCAACTGGACCAAAAATACGAGTACCACGAGGATTTTTATCTTCTTTAATAATAACTGCAGCATTATCATCAAATTTAATATAAGAACCATCTGGTCTTTTTACAGCTTTTTTGGTACGTACTATTACTGCTTTTACGACATCACCTTTTTTTACCATACCACTAGTTGTTGCAGATTTAACTGAACAAACACAAATATCTCCAATAGTGGCAGTTTTGTGGAATGAACCACCTAAAATTTTAATAATCAAAAGTTGTTTTGCGCCAGTATTATCGGCTACATTGACTCTAGTTTCTTGTTGAACCATAATCTACCTCCTGATTAAATAATTACAGCTTCTTGAACTATCTTCACTAAACGGAAACGTTTGGTTGCAGAAAGTGGACGAGTTTCCATAATTTCTACAATATCTCCTTCTTTAGCAGTATTTAGTTCATCATGAGCTCTAAATTTCTTTGAATATTTTACTCTTTTTCCATATAAAGGATGTTTACGATAAGTTTCAACTAAAACAGTAATTGTTTTATCATTTTTAGCAGAAACAACTCTACCCACGTAAACTTTACGACTATTTCTTTCCATCGTCTACCTCCCACTACTTAGATGTGCGTTCTGTAAGAACGGTATAACATCTAGCAATTTCCTTTTTTACTTTCTTTAACTGAGCAGTATTTTCTAATTTACCAACTTCAGCTTGAAAGCGTAAATTAAATAATTCTTGTTTTAATTCGTTAATTTTTGTTTGGATTTCAGATTCGCTTAAATCGCGAAGTTTACCAGCAGGTGTTTGCTTTTCTGCAATTTTTTTTGCAACTTTTTTATCAACTTTAACTTTTGCTGCCATTAACGATCACCACTTTCTCTTGTTACAAATTTTGTTTTAACTGGAAGTTTATGCGCAGCAAGTCTTAATGCCTCACGTGCTGTCTCTTCTGATACTCCAGCAATTTCAAACATAATTGTACCATCTTTTACTACTGCTACATAGCCGTCTGGAGCACCTTTACCAGAACCCATACGAACTTCTAGCGGTTTTTTAGTTCTAATATTGTGAGGAAAAATTTTAATCCAAACTTTACCATCACGTCTCATATAACGAGTCATTGCAATACGAGCTGCCTCAATTTGACGATCAGTAATCCAAGCACCTTCTAAAGATTGTAAACCATATTCACCAAATGCAATAGTCTTTCCACCTTTAGCCTTGCCTTCATAACTTACACGATGAGGACGACGATATTTAGTTCTTTTAGGCATTAACATAACTACTTATCCTCCTTACTTGGAACAGTTTTTTTGGCTTCAGGTAAAACTTCACCCTTATTAATCCAAACTTTAACTCCAAGTTTACCATAAGTAGTTGCTGCTTCTGCAGTTGCATAATCAATGTTAGCACGGAAAGTATGAAGAGGAACACTTCCTTCTGAATACCATTCACTTCTTGCAATTTCAGCACCACCAAGGCGTCCTGAAACCATTGTTTTAATACCTTTGGCACCAGCTTTTAGAGCTTTTTGGATAGCCATTTTTTGTACACGTCTAAATGATGCACGATTTTCTAAATCTTCTGCCATCTTGCGAGAAACAATTCTTGCATCTTTATCAGACTCTGCTTGTTTTACTTCAACAACAGTTAAGAAAATTGTTTTACCAGTTATTTTTTCAAGTTGTTTTACAGCTTCATTTTTCTTTGAACCTTGTGATCCAATTACAAGACCAGGTTTTCCAGCATGAATTGTAACAATTACTCTTTTACCTGTACGTTTTGTTTCAATACGTGAAACATATGCAGATTTATAAAAAGTATTTAAAAATTTACGAATCTTTAAATCTTCGTGTAAAAGGTCTGCAACTTTTGTTTTAGGCGCATACCATTTTGCATCCCATTCACGGATAATTCCGATTCTTAACCCGATTGGATTTACCTTTTGACCCATATGTTTCCTCCTTCTAGTTATTATCTGCCACTACAACTGTAATGTGGCTAGTTCTTTTTAAAATTCTATTGCCGCTTCCCTTCGCACGCGCTCTCATTCTTTTAAGGGTTGCACCTTCATTAACATAAATTTCTTTTACAACAAGTTGATTAACGTCCATACCATAATTATGATCAGCGTTTGCAACTGCTGAATTTAAAACTTTTAAAATAGACTCAGTTGCAGTACTCTTAGTACCATGTAAAATACCTACTGCTTCTCCTACTTTTTTACCACGAATTAAGTTGACTACTAGTCTTGCTTTTCGAGGTGATACTCTAATTGATTTTGCCATTGCTTTTGCTTCTGCCATATTTTTCACCTCTACTTCTTAGCAGCTTTCTTATCCTTGCCGTGACCACGATAAGTTCTAGTTGGTGCAAATTCACCAAATTTATGACCTACCATATCTTCAGTTACATATACTGGTAAATGCTCTTTACCATTATGTACTGCTACTGTGTGTCCCACGAATTCAGGATAGATTGTTGATCTTCTAGACCAAGTTTGAATTACTTTCTTTTGATTGGCTTCATTTAATGCAACAACTTTTTTCATTAAATGTTCATCAATAAAAGGACCTTTTTTAAGTGAACGTGACATATATTTGGTTCCCTCCTATTTATCATTTCTACGACGAACGATAAGTCCGTTAGATTTATTTTTTGTTTTTCTAGTCTTAAGACCAAGAGCAATTTTGCCCCAAGGAGTCATTGGTGCTTTTCTACCAATTGGTTGACGTCCTTCACCACCACCATGTGGGTGATCATTAGGGTTCATAACAGAACCTCTGACTGTTGGGCGAATACCCATATGACGAGTGCGTCCTGCTTTACCAATATTAACAAGTGAATAATCTAAATTTCCTACAACACCAATTGTTGCACGACATTCATTTAAGATACGACGTACTTCACCACTGCCAAGGCGAACTAAAACATAACGATCTTCACGACCAAGAATTTGGGCATTTGCACCTGCAGCTCTTGCAAGTTGTCCTCCATGACCTGGATGTAGTTCAATATTATGAATAGTTGTACCAACAGGAATATTTACAATAGGAAGAGCATTCCCAACTGTGATATCAGCTTTTTCACCAGACATTACAGTTTGACCAACCATTAAATCTTTAGGCGCTAAAATATAACGTTTTTCTCCATCGGCATATGCAAGTAACGCAATATTAGCACTACGATTTGGGTCGTATTCAATTGTCTTTACTACAGCTGGAATATTATCTTTGTTACGTTTAAAATCAATTAAACGATATTTTCTTTTTTCGGCTCCACCTTTATGACGTACAGTTATTACACCTTGAGCATTACGTCCTGCTTTTTTATTAAGAGGAACTAAAAGGCTCTTCTCAGGAGTATCGGTTGTAATTTCATCATAAACAAGTACTGTCATATTTCGTCTACCATTGGTGGTAGGTTTATATTTTCTAATAGCCATATTTTCTTCCTCCTATCCTATAGTTCAAATACATCGATTGTTTGGCCTTCTTCAAGTCTTACAATTGCTTTTTTGTAAGCTGCTTTAAAGCCTTCATATCTTTGTAATCTTTTTGCTTTTCGATGAACATTGATTGTTCTAATCGCTTTCACTTTTACATTAAAAATAGCTTCAATTGCTTTTTTAATTTCTACTTTATTTGCATCTACTGCTACTTCAAAGGTATATTGAAGTTTGTCTACTAAACCACTTGACTTTTCAGTGATGATTGGTCTTTTAATAATATCATAATGTGACTTCATTATTTAAGAACCTCCTCAAATTTTTCTACCGCTGTTTTAGTAATCACTAAATGTTTAGCATTCATCATTTGATAAACTGAAATATGATTATATTGACCAACTAAAACATTAGGTAAATTGCGCCCTGCAAGTTCAACATTACCATTTGCTTCATCAAGTGCTAAAACTACTTTATCATTTTCTAAATGAAATGTTTTTAATACTTCAACTAAACCTTTTGTTTTAAAAGTATCAAGGGTAAGTTGATCTAAAACAACAATATGGTTATCACGTACTTTTGAACTTAATGCACAACGCATTGCAAGTCTAACAACTTTTTTATTGATTTTAATAGCATGAGATCTCGGAGTTGGTGCAAAAACAACACCACCACCACGCCATTGTGGAGAACGAATTGAACCTTGTCTTGCACGTCCTGTTCCTTTTTGACGCCATGGTTTGCGACCACCACCACGTACTTCTGAACGCGTTTTAGCTTTTTGGGTACCTTGTCTCATTGCTGCACGTTCAGCAATAACTGTATCATAAATTACTTGTTGATTGTCCTCAACTCCAAATACATGATCGTTTAATTCAAGTTCACCAACATTAGAACCATTTTGATTATATAATACAACTTTTGGCATGTGTTAACTCCTTTCTTTTAAGCTAATGCTTCAGGGTTAAGTTCTGGCTTTTTAGCTTTAACAGCATTTGTTACAACTACATATGAGTTTTTCGCTCCAGGAACATTCCCTTTAATTAAAATTACATTATTTTCAGCATCATATTTAACAAATTCAAGATTTTGAACTGTTTTAGTCACACCACCCATACGACCTGGTAATTTTTTACCTGGTTTAATACGAGCAGGTTGAATGGAACCCATTGAACCAGTTCCGCGATGATATCCAGAACCATGAGCTGCAGGTCCTAAATGATAGTTCCAACGTTTAATTACACCTTGGTAACCTTTACCTTTAGAAATACCTGTAACATCTACAAGTTCACCAACATAAAATATATTTCCTTTAACCTCTTGTCCAACTTCAAACGCTAGCATCTCTTCCCCAGCGATTTCTTTAACGAAGCGCTTAGGGGCTGTTGAAACTTTTTTTACGTGTCCAAGTTCAGGTTTAGTTGCTAAATTTTCTTTTTTATCAGCATATCCAAGTTGAACTGCTACGTAACCATCAGTTTCAATAGTCTTTTTTTGTAATACTACGTTCGGAGTTACTTCAATTACTGTAACTGGGATTAAAGTGCCAGCATCAGTAAAAATTTGTGTCATTCCGATTTTCTTACCTAAGATTCCTTTGGCCATGAGTCTACCTCCTATTTCTCAATTATTTTAAAACGATATCGACACCAGATGGAAGTTCTAAATGAACAAGCGCATCCATTGTTTTAGGAGTCATATTTACAATATCAATTAAACGTTTATGTGTACGTCTTTCAAATTGTTCACGACTATCTTTATACTTATGAGGTGAACGAATAATTGTAAATACTTCCTTTTCTGTAGGTAGCGGAATTGGTCCAGATACTTTTGCACCAGTTCTCTTACAAGCTTCTACAATTTTTTTCGCAGATTCATCAAGTAATCTGTGATCATAAGATAACAATCTTATTCTTAATTTTTTTTCTTTTGCCATGTTTATCCTCCTAGCTTGATTTTAATAAGCTTTCGGCTCCATACGAATTACCTGACTACACATATCCATGACAACTCTACCGTGTGTGTCAGCAACCTCGCATATCTATGCCTTCTTTTTAGCCTTTTATATTATACATATTTTCCATTTTTTTGCAAACCAGATGCATTTTTTTTATAAATTCTTTTATTTTTTTGTTTCATTTTTTTAATTATTAAATCATTTTTTCCTATTTACAAAAGCCAAACAAAAAAACTAGTTTGTTATATTCAAACTAGTTTTTCTATTTGGTTAACTTTAATTTTACTTTTTCTTCCTTAATAGTACAATTGCCCCACTGAAAAGCCCTATCCATGTTAGCA
>OKWJ01000066.1_pt1 | contig 158339 bp, 136 predicted proteins | sample 1607121 | NCBI WGS metagenome assembly OKWJ01 (sample SAMN04414080, study PRJEB24778) | human gut metagenome | material: faecal | host: Homo sapiens | reverse complement strand
TTCGTAAACTTGGGTAAGATTTTATAGATATTGTTTGGAGAGGACTTAGAATTCACCCTCCCCATAACCGTAATATTTCCTTTGATGGTGAAACGCTTATAATGTAACTCCTGTTTTAAAGATGGCAATTTCACGATAACCTTTCTTCTCGTTATTAACGAACTCACCGCTTGCTACTTTAATCACATACTCGATAAAGCGTTCGCAAGTCTTTTCCATCGGTTCGTTCTCAACGATGACTCCGGCATTGAAATCAATCCATCCCGGTTTGTTTTTAGCCAAAGTAGAATTGGTGGAAATCTTCATCGTCGGAACGAAAGTGCCGAAAGGAGTACCACGTCCGGTGGTAAAGAGTACCATATGGCATCCGCTTGCGGCAAGGGTAGTAGCAGCTACCAGGTCATTGCCCGGGGCGGAAAGCAGGTTCAGTCCTTTCTTTTGCAGACGTTCTCCGTAAGGCATCACGCCGGATACATAGCTTTTACCACATTTCTGTGTACATCCCAGTGCTTTTTCTTCCAGAGTGGAGATGCCGCCGGCTTTATTTCCCGGAGATGGATTTTCACCCACAGGCTCGCCATGGGACAGGAAATATTCTTTGAAGTCATTGATCAAGTGTACGGTCTGTTCGAACAGGTCTTTGTTCTCGCAACGGTTCATCAGAATTGTTTCCGCACCAAACATTTCCGGAACTTCAGTCAGCACGCTTGTACCGCCTTGTGCAATCAGGAAGTCTGAGAACATACCCAGCAACGGATTGGCAGTGATACCTGAGAAACCGTCGGAACCACCACATTTCAGTCCGACACGAAGTTCTGACAAAGGTACTTCCGTACGTTCATCTTTGGATGCTTTGGCATATAAATCGCGCAGAATATCCATTCCTTCTTCGTATTCGTCACCAACTTTCTGGGTTACCATGAATTTCACACGGTCCTGATCATAGTCTCCTAAGAATTCACGGAATACGTCCGGCTGGTTGTTTTCGCAGCCCAAGCCTACTATCAGTACTGCGCCTGCATTCGGGTGAAGTACCATATCGCGAAGAATCTTTTTCGTGTTTTCGTGATCGTCGCCAAGCTGTGAGCAACCGTAGTTGTGCGGGAAAGCCACGATGGCATCTACCCCTTTTCCTTCCGTTTCACGGCGCAGGCCTTCGGCCAGTTGTCCGATGATGCCGTTAACGCAACCTACAGTCGGGATAATCCAGATTTCATTTCTTACGCCGACATCACCATTTTTACGGCGGTAACCTTTAAAAGTGAGGTTTTTATGAGGGATATCCAGAGTAACCTGAGTCGGATGGTAGGTATACTCCAACAGTCCGGCAAGATTAGTCTTGATATTCGTTTCATTCATCCAGTCTCCTTGTTTTTTTGCCATACGGGCATGACCGATAGGGTAGCCGTACTTGATTACGTTCTCGCCTTCTGCAAAATCTTTTAATGCAAACTTATGTCCGGCAGGAATGTCTTCGTTTAGTGTAATCTCTATTCCATCTACGGATAGATGCTCTCCTGCCGGGAGGTTAACAATGGCAACGGCAACGTTGTCGGCAGGATTAATTCTTAAATACTTTGTTTCCATGTACTTGTTTAGTTGGATTTTGTTGTTATTTGCTATGGTAATAGTCTATTGTTTCTACAGTCAACAAGTCAATCGGCATATAGTTGATGCAAGTCACGTCTTTCTTGAAAATGAGGTGATCGCAGAGCGCCTTGATGCCGTTGAGGCCTTGCAGCTCCGGTTGCTGGGCGATGAGGAAGGAAACGCTTCCTTCTTTCAGGCAAGTGACATTCCGTTCCAGAAGGTCGTAGCCTATCAGATTGAAATCTTTCTTTCCGCGACTTTGCAGGTATTCGCCGATAATGTAGACTTTTGAATTGAAAGTGATTCCATTCTTTACGTTCGGGTGAGAACGGAAGAATTCATCCAGCATTTCGTTATCTTCATCATTGCGTTCGGCATGCAAGTCAAGCTCCAGTATAGTACAAGACGGATGATGTTCCTCCATGTACTGCCTGAATCCGATTTCCCTGTTCTCTTGCTGGTTAGAACCGACAATTCCTTCATGTATCTTACGGAAAATAACGATTTCCTTTTCGTCTCTGGCAAGCAGCATTAGCATACGGGCGGCAAAGTATCCGCTTTGGCGTGAGTTCTGACCGAAGAAGGCGAGGGGAGGCACGTCTTTGATATTTGAGTCTATATATATATAAGGTATATCCAACGTTTGCAACTGATCAGTAAAGCCTTTCGTATATTGCGGAGCCGTAGGGGCCACCATCACTCCGTCCGGTTGCTGAGTCAGGATAGCTTCGCTGGCGTCTACAAACGAATGATAGTCGTATGGATCGTAATAGTTGATCTTTACCGAGGTATTGAAGTCCGAGTAGGTCGCGATAGCTTCGTGGATACCCAGTTCTACTGCTGTCCAGTATTCGCCTTCCAGATGTTGAGGCAGAAGACAGATGAATGTGTACTTCTTGTTGGAAGCCAGGGCACTGGCATACATGTTAGGTTGATAGTCAAGCTGCTTCAGAATTTCTTCCACCCGTTTTTTGCTTGCTTCTGATACTCCGCTGCGTCCGTGAATGACGCGGTCTACTGTTCCTACAGACACGTCTGCTAAACGGGCGATGTCTTTGATTCTGATTCTTTCGGGCAATTTATTCATACGATCACCTTATTTATATAGGTTTATGTGCTCGCACACAATAATAATCTTAATATTTTCGATACAAATATATAACAATTTTTGTAATTACGAAAATTGTTGTATCTTTGTGCCCGCACACGAAAGGTGTGTGGTATAACTCTGTTTATGTATTAATAGTCATGTAATCAGTAGTTTAACTCATAAAATGGGGTAAAAATGATAAATTGAAACTTCATAATATTAATAACTTAGAATTTAAAACATAAGATTATGGGAAAGAAAGTCGTTACATTAGGCGAAATCATGCTTAGATTGTCAACTCCGGGCAATACCCGCTTTGTTCAGTCTGACTCTTTTGATGTAGTATATGGTGGTGGAGAAGCGAACGTTGCAGTAAGCTGTGCCAACTACGGACATGAAGCCTATTTCGTAACCAAATTGCCGAAACATGAAATCGGACAGTCTGCTGTAAACGCATTGCGTAAATATGGTGTAAAGACAGACTTTATTGCTCGTGGTGGCGACCGCGTAGGTATCTACTATCTGGAAACAGGCGCTTCTATGCGTCCCAGCAAGGTTATCTATGACCGTGCTCATTCTGCTATCGCTGAAGCTGATGCTGCCGACTTCGATTTTGATGCTATTATGGAAGGTGCTGACTGGTTCCACTGGTCCGGTATCACTCCGGCTATTTCTGACAAAGCTGCCGAACTGACTCGTCTGGCTTGCGAAGCAGCTAAGCGTCATGGCGTAACTGTATCGGTTGACTTGAATTTCCGTAAGAAACTGTGGACAAAGGAAAAAGCACAGTCTATCATGAAACCGTTGATGAAGTATGTGGATGTATGTATCGGTAACGAAGAGGATGCGGAACTGTGTCTGGGCTTCAAACCGGATGCTGACGTTGAAGCAGGCCACACAGATGCTGAAGGCTATAAAGGTATCTTCCAGCAGATGATGAAAGAATTCGGATTCAAGTATGTGGTTTCTACATTGCGCGAATCTTTCTCTGCTACTCACAATGGCTGGAAAGCTATGATATACAATGGCGAAGAATTCTATACTTCCAAACGTTATGATATCGATCCGATTATCGACCGTGTAGGTGGTGGTGACTCTTTCTCCGGCGGTATTATCCACGGTTTGATGACTAAGCCTAACCAGGGCGCAGCTCTTGAATTCGCTGTTGCTGCATCTGCTTTGAAACACACAATCAATGGTGACTTTAACCTTGTTTCTGTAGAAGAAGTGGAAGCATTGGCTGGTGGTGACGCAAGCGGTCGCGTACAGCGATAAGTTGAGAGTTGAGAATGGAGAGTTGAGAGTTTGAAAAATCAATTCATTTAAAATAAGAAATTAAAATGGCAAAATTCGATAAAATAGCCGTATTGAATAAAATCGGCTCTACAGGTATGGTTCCTGTATTCTATCACAAAGATGCGGAAGTGGCAAAGAAAGTAGTAAAGGCTTGTTATGACGGTGGTGTTCGTGCTTTCGAATTCACCAACCGTGGTGACTTTGCACAGGAAGTATTTGCTGAAATCGTGAAATACGCAGCAAAAGAATGTCCTGAAATGGCTATCGGTATCGGTTCAATCGTTGATCCGGCTACTGCTGCTATGTATCTTCAGTTAGGAGCTAACTTTGTGGTAGGTCCGTTATTTAATCCGGAAATCGCTAAGATATGTAACCGTCGTCTGGTAGCTTATACTCCGGGTTGTGGTTCTGTATCTGAAGTAGGTTTTGCGCAGGAAGTAGGTTGCGATCTTTGCAAAGTGTTTCCGGGTGATGTATATGGAACTAACTTTGTGAAAGGTTTGATGGCTCCGATGCCATGGTCTAAGCTGATGGTAACTGGTGGGGTAGAGCCTTCCAAGGAAAACCTGACTGCATGGATTAAAGCAGGTGTATTCTGTGTCGGTATGGGATCAAAACTGTTCCCGAAAGACAAGGTAGCAGCAGAAGACTGGGCTTATGTAACTGCAAAATGCGAAGAAGCTCTTGGCTATATTGCCGAGGCTCGCAAAAAATAAGATTAGAGAGCGAAAGCTATCTATAAATAAAAAAGAGGCTGATGCGTCAGCCTCTTCAAAATATGCCTCAAAGGGTTAGTTAGTTTAGTTAGTAATGAGGCATATTTTCCATTTTGTTTAAAGGTGTTTAAAGGGGATAAGTCATCGGAATGAGTGATCATTTCGGTGACTTGTTTTTTTTGTTGGTCGTAAGCGCTTCTTTTAAGAATGATGTGGCATTCGCATTTTGATAATCCGTCCGATAACGAGCGCTGCAATGTACACCACGGCAAAGCCTACGATTGAAAATACAAACGGTTTCTGTTCATTGAAAGTGCGGCGTGGAGGTACAGCGGTATAAGCCTCGTTGGCTGTAGTCTGATTGTCAGACTTGGTGGCTGCTGTTACTTGCAGTGTTGTTTCTGTTGCTACCATCTGGCAGCTATCTGTAGTTGTGGTTACAGTATCCACTAATATTTCTGTAGACATCTTTCTTACCCTTTTAAGTTATACGTAAATTCCTGTTATGGTTTCAACACAGTACTTATGGTTTAGTTCAAAGGGATTCTTAAAATCGGCGCAAAGGTAACTAAAAAAGTAAACGATGGAGCATGAGAAGCATATTCTTTTCAAATGATTTGATGTAGATCAATTATACAGGCAGACAAGGCACATGCAATCGGGGTTATCGCTGTTGTGCAACGCCATACCAATGATAAAAGTTGTATGTGTGTTGTGCTAAAGAAGAATCTCTTCTTCTGTACATACAAAGAGGAGATTCTTCACGATGTTAATTGTTCGGACGACAAAGATGCCTTAATTAGTTATTCAGGTACATAAATGATTTCACCGTTATCCAGTTCATAGGCAATGCCTACCTTTTTCCCACGTTTACCTTCTTTCTTGTCCTGATCTTCGGACGGGGTATACCGGTTGATTTTATTGCCTTCCTTGGTAATGATTTCCATATTCTCTTTACCCGGATTCTTTACCATCGTATAGTCTTCCTGCGAGAAAACCTCTGTCATGTTATACCGGCTGACAAGTGCTACCATCAATGCAACGGCAAAAACCATCGCAATGTCGAACAGATTGGATACTACGCTGATCGGGTCGGAGTCTTCCTCTTTTCGCAATAGGTTATGTTTCATTTCTCTGAGGTTTTATGGATGGAACGTTTGTCATTGAGCAATTCGGATATGAATTCAAGGTTGGTCATATCCTGCAGGTACCAGCGTTGTTTCACTTGCTGTGTAAGGAAGCCTACGGCACCGGCTACCAGTCCGACTACAGTGGTGGCGAAAGCGATCTGCATATTGTAAGCCATGGAAGCAATATCTCCGCTGGCCAGTCCTGCGAGGGCGGGTCCCATTGGAATTAATGTTCCCATCAGACCTAAGATCGGTCCCAGTTTGGTCAGGGTCTTGGAGATGGCTAAGTCTTTGTCCGCTGCGATTTCAAAATTAGCCAATAAACGTTGTACCTGTGCCGGAGTATCACGGGCGTCCAATACCTGACGCATATAGGTAATGACAAGTGATCTAGAATTTTCCGGAAGTTTGGAACTCAGTTCTTCTACTGTGTCCGGAGTCAGCTTGCTCAGCTCGTTGCGGAGCAGGGTTTCCGTTTTATGAATGGACAGATATTGACCATAGAAACTACCGGCAAGTAAAATCGCGCGGCAAAAGAGGATGATTAATAAAACGATGACAGGAACGAGCAAGCCTGTTGAAATCCAGTATAAAATATCTGATATAAAGTTCATTGTTATTGATAATTTGAAGAGTTATTTATTCTATTATTGTTTCACACTTTTTTCTTTGTTTCTGTTTCGGATGTTCCACCAGAGAAGTCCGAGAATTCCGCCAGCCAGTGCGATGACTATGACGCCTGTCAATGCTTTCCAGTCTATTTCACTGACACCTGCTGCGGAAGTCTTTCCGTTGACTGTGGCAACAATTCCCAAAACGGCTACCAGGGCATTGGTCAGGAAAAATAGTTCGAGGCGCAGTTCTTTTTCCGGCAACAAATGGAGCAGTATAAATCTGCCGCAAGGGATGGCTGCCAGGATAAAGGCTGCATAGCTCCATGCTATCGTTTGAAATGAAGTACCCGGAAAAGCAAAGATGAGATATACCAGCCCGCTGAATAAAACCGGGAAAATCAATAATCCCGGAAACCAGCGGAGAAAACGGTACATGAGTATCATGCGTGGCTTGACCGGATAGTCATTGGCTACGTGGACGGCAAGCATGGCATAAGCCATTTGTATGCAGACTTCCACACTGAGGAGTACGGAAGTATCTAGCATCAAGGGCTGATTGCTTAGCCAATTGGCTATCTGAGTCTTCGATTGCTCGATAGCATACGGCCACATCAATCCGGCGAAGACAGCGCAGATAGCGGCGATAATACCGACCGCTATCAATTTCCAGAACGTTTGCTTCAACAGAAAGTTAAATGCTGTAAGAAGCATAAGTACAAGAACAACTGTATCCATTATATGATTTTACAATTTACAAGTTACGATTGATAATTCACAGGACGTGGGTTACATCTGACTGCTTTTGCGGCGCTTGCGTACAAAGAGTATCAGAGCAAGAATAACGATAATGACAGCGATGCCTACGGCTACATTGCTTAATGTATTTGTCTGATTTTCGGCTGTCTGATTCATCTCTTCTTTTTTCATCACCACTCCCTTGTTGCTGCCGCTTGCTTTTGCTTCACGGATTTTAGAGATATTTTCTTTGTACTGTGTAGCGGTTTGTGCGTCTGCTTTCGATGCAATGAAGTCACGGAGCTTGGCATTGTCACAAACAAATCCGGAACAAGACGGGCGGTAAGTATTGACAATCTCCGTATGAAGTTTGCTAAGTTCCGCTACCTGTTCTTCACTTGCTTGCCACAATCCCTTACGGGCGCTTTCGAGCATGACGGCAGTCATCTCTTCCAAAGCGGCAGGATTCTGTTGTTCGAAATATTGTTTGACTCCCAAGTTCAGTTCATCCTTCACATATACATTATATATATTATCCCAAAGCTCTTTGTCGATTGCAGCCGGTTTCATCACATTCCATCCATAGGTATTGGTGATCACTTCTGCAAATTCACTTGCCGAAGAAGCCCCGCCTTTCATTTTCTCTTTGATGTAAGTTGGGTTCAGGATAGTGGTGCGACTTTCTACGCCGACAGCCTCTTTCAGTTCCTGCATCTTCATATGGTTCCGGTTGCGATAATCACTGAGGTAGGCATCCGGATCTTTGCCGGTCACATTGCGTACGGCGAGATTCATACCTCCCATAAATTCGTATACATGGTCAAGGCTTAAGGCTCCCCAGGTATTACTTTGTCGTGGTTGTACGACAACATCCGTCCGGGTCAGTGCAGCTTCGAAAGCGAACTTTTGGAATACTTCCCAATTCTTCTCACTGCCGTAATACGCGCCCATATTATTGAGATAAGTATCGGCGATTTCCGATTCATTCTCCCAGCGGTCGCCGGATTCTACCATTTCCTGAATACCGGTTCCATACATACCGTTGGCTCCTCCGAATACCCGGAATGTTGAAATTTCGCGGGCATCTTTCGGGCTTAATCCTTTTTCGGTCAGCACCCGTTCGGCTTCTATTACGCTGGAGGCAACCTGATTTTCATATTTGTCGTCTTTGGCGGCGGCAGCCATTTCTACTGCACGGTTGATGAGGAAGAGACGGGAGGCGGCAAGATCACGAAGTTGTCCGGAAGTCTGGACTACCACGTCGATGCGCGGACGTCCTAATTCGGCTGAAGGAATCAGTTTTAAATCGCTGACACGACCGAAAGCATCACGGACAGGCTCAACACCTAACATATAAAGTACCTGTACGATGGTTGCCCCTCCGGTTTCAATAAACTCGGATGACCATAGTGTATAACTGACCTTGCGTGGTATGGAGTCGTTGTGACGTTGCTTGTACCTATCAATTGTCTGCTTGGCCAAAGCAATACCTTTTTCCCAGGCAGACTCTGTCGGAGTCGCTTCGGCATTAATGGCATACATATTACGTCCAGTAGGTAGCGTGTTCGGATTAGCGATCGGGTCACCACCGGGTGTGGGAGCTGTGTATCCGCCTTTCAAGGCATTCATCAGACTGCTCAGTTCCTCTTCCGGACTTGTCAGAAGTGCATTTTTATAATTGCCTACATTCTTGATGGTACGTTCTACTTCAGCTACTGCAAGCGCAAATTCCACCTCTTCTTTGCTGTATTCTTTCGGAGCCTTTCCCATAGCTGCCATCATTGCTGACATACCCTGCGGCTTTTCAGTCTTTCCAGCCATTGCCGGTTTGCCCGAAGCGTCTGTGGATGTATCCTTATTAGCCTTCATGCTGGCTTCCATTTTCTTTAAAGCTTCCGGACTGGCACCCATTGATTTGGCCATTTCCATCGCTTTTTCCGGGTCCATGTTAGCACCCATTTTCTTCATGGCTTCTTTCATGCCTGCAGGCATTTTACCATGAGGTCCTTTTTCCATTTTTGCCGAAGCCGGATGACCATTGCCCGACGGCTCATTATCAGCCTGATCCTTTTTGGCTGCGGCAGCCATCATCATTGCCATCATGCCTTTGGGGGCATTGCGCTCGGCTTCTATCTGTCTCGCTTTTGCCAACTCTTGCGGAGTGATTCCGGCTGTGTGGCAAATCAGTTCGTCGGTTGCCAGTGAAGGGTTAGCCATCAGTCTCTCTACGAGAAGGCGGGCAGGCATGAGATATTGCTGGGTAAAGACACTTCGGTGTTTTTCGGCAGATTCTGTAGCTTTGCCGCGTTGCTTGTCAAGAGCAAAAAGACTATAGGCAATCGGTTCTGTTGCCATCGCGTAGACAGAAGAAGTTATTCTTTCCGGTTCGTAAGGAACTCCCATTGTGTAAAGCTGCCCCGTGATTTTCTCTGTAGCCAGTTCTTCGGCAAAGTTTTCTACACGGGCGATTTCATCTTCCGTATACGGTTTATTAGCCATACTGTCCAGTCCTAAATCACGATGGATTCCCATCTTCACAGTCAAGGTTTTCACAGCCAGCGACTCCTGATCTTTGTTTGCCTTCTGGGAGTTATTATAGATTTTGATCTTTTCCATTAATTCCCGGTAAATGCCGCGTACGCTGCTTTCAAGGAAAGGAGGAGTGAGATATGATTGCAAGGTAGCATAAGAACGGCGTTTGGCCATCATACCTTCTCCGACGTTTCCGATAGAGTAGAGGTAGTAGTGGGGAACGGCTCCTACCAAACGGTCCGGCCAGTCATTGCTGCATAATGCGACTTGTTTTCTCGGAGTGAATTCGAGACTGCCGTGTGTACCGAAGTGAATCAGTGCATCGGCTTTGAAGCCATGTTGCATCCACAGGTATGAGGCAATGTAGGTGTGTGGCGGAGCCATGTCGGTGCCGTGCACCACCTGGAAGGAGTTGTCACCGCTTCCGGCAGCGTTTTGTGGCAATAGCACAACGTTACCGAACTGTAAACGGGCAATACCTAATTTGCCGTCAGGAGTCACCATATAGTTGCCGGGAAATTCTCCGAAAGCATCTACCACCTCCTGATACTTTTCGGGACGAAGCGATTCTTTCACCCAGCTTTCATACTGTTCTTTGGTGATCAGTTCGGGATGTCCGTTTTGCATGAAGTCGTTGAAAGCTCCTTCTGCATAAGCGTTGAATACCGCCCCTTGGGCTTGTATCATTTTTCCCAGTTCCTGAGCGTTGACAGGCAGACCGGATATATTGTATCCCTCCTGTTTCATACGAAGCAGAAGATTGTAAAGGGAAGGTACTACTTCCATGCCGGCAGCGGTCAATGCGTTCTGACCGGGACCTTTGTAATAATAGATAGCTACTTTCTTCTCAAAATTAGGTTTTGTTTTCAGATTCAGGTAGTTATCTATTGTAGATACAAAAGTCTTCAGACGTTCGGGGACGGCATACGAATGGCGCAATCCTTCTTTATCTTCATATTGTGCGAAAAGGGCGAAAGGGCGGATAGCTCCGTCTATTTCCGGTGTTACGATGCTCTGTGACATAAAGCCTCCCGACATACCCATCGGATCGTTTTCCCATTCATCCACAAGACTGTTGATTGTGAGCGGAGCGAACAAAAGGATATTTCTGGCTTTCAGATAATCCACCATTTTATCTCCCATACGTCCGTGTGCCATATTGATGACGGCATCGGGCTGCACTTCCTCAATGAATGACATGAATCTTGTCATGGATTGAACGGGATAAACATTATATCCCGCATTTTCCAGTGCTTTTATCAGATCGGTGGCATCTGCCATTTGTCCGGTAATCATGATTTTTCGTGCCCCTTCTTTATAAAGGTTATTCTCTTGCATGAATTTCTCATAATCGGCAACGGTGAGGAACTCCTGTTCATCATCCGGATTACTGATTCCGGCATGATAAAGCATATCGCTCGGTCTTTCTGTCGGATCTTCCACTTCGGGTACAACGGAAGCCTTTCCGTCAATGGCTTTACGGATATAGTTCAGCATATTGCGGTAGTTGGTCTTTCCGCCGTTGCTCAGATAGCCGCGTATGAGATTCTGCTGTATACTGTCGAGGTTGCAGATGTTATTGGCAGGGTTGGTAGCCATAGAAGTGTATACGGGGATACCCTTATCTGCTGCCTGCTGTATTTGCTGACGTTGTTCTTCGACAATGCGCAGTCCCATGCCATTGATGAATACCATGTCATAACTGGTCAGACGATCGAGGTTGTCAAGAGACACTTCGCTGAGTTTGATGAATGAATTGTCGTTGGCTTTCGAGATGCTTCCCTGCTGTATGGTCTGGAAGTTGACGAAAGCTATTTTGGTAGCGCTGAACCAGGCATTCCATGCGGATAGACCTATCAGGGCTGCTACAACGATGCATCCACCTAAAATGATTTTACTTTTCTTTTTCATTTCTCTTATTTTTAGCTTTGTATGTAGTTCTATTGTTGCCGTTTATTTTTTGAAGAGCCTGTCTATATCCAGTGATAGTCCTAATGTCAGGTTGGTTCCCGTTGTGGTAGGAGAGTTGAAATAATAATAATCCGGCACATAGTCGAACAGGTTGTTTACAGCCAGATTCATATTGATTCCTTTTATAATTCCCAACGAGAAAGTAAGATCCCATATCATATATCCCGGGTATTCGACTGCCTGGCTTCCGGCAGACGGGTTGTTGAAACTATCGTTGTAGATGTTTGTTTTAACTTTTGACAGCAAACGTCCGTTGAGTGAGTAGTTGAAATCTATTTTGTTCAGAGTCTTGCCCCAGTCGATTCTTACAGTTGCCGTATGGGGACGTGTATCCGTGAATTTCTTTTGACCGTCGCGCATGAACTCATGAATATATGTGTATGACAGACGATAGCCGAGTCCGCAAGGATACTTGGCGGAAACGTTGGCGTCAATTCCTGCAATATCCATTTTGTCGGTATTGGTATAGATTTGTCCTTTGGGGTCTTCGCTGTAAACGGTATTGATACGATTGTGTACCAGGTTATAATATCCTGTAATAGAGAAGTTATAACGACTCTTGGTATATTCGGCAGATACAGAGAAATTATGGCTTGTTTCCGACTTAAGGTCCGGATTACCATAAATCATCATCATATTTGCCATATTGAACACCATATACATCTCCTTCAGGGTAGGAGAGCGGAATCCTTGCGAATACGATCCTCTTAATGAACAATTGCCTATCTTATACATCATTCCCAAATGTGGAGACAGATGGCGTACATTGGAGTCGGAGAAGTAGTCGAACCGTAATCCGGCTATCACATTCAGTCTTTCTGTGGGGTTCCAGTCGAACTGACCGAACGCATCTGCCGTATGCATGGTGTGGTCTGCGTTATCAGTGAATTGGTAAGACATCAGATAATCGCGCAGGTAGTCGGCGCCGACAGTCAGCGTATGCTTTCCGTTGAAGGTATAATTATAGAGTGCATGCACATTGTGCTGTACATTACTGTAATCACGCACGTCATTTTTATAAAGAGACTGATAATCACTCTTATCATACTGGTCGAAAGTATAACCGACTTCAAGGTTACTCATTATATTGAAGGTGTAGTTAGCTTTCATTCCACCGCTGAATCCACGGTATCTGTCCTGGGTATCCCCCGGTTTATTGCGTTCACGGAAATAATAGCCGACTCTTCCCGTCAGTTTGAGCGTTTCCAGCGGACGGTATATTAAACGTTCTTTGAAGTTCCACACCCGGCTTCCGAACACTGTAGAGAAATCTCCCGGATTGTCTACGGCATAAGTGTCTACATTATTATACTGCACGTTGGTCAGGCTGTTGAATTTACCTGCATTAAATCCTGCAGTGCCACCACACCGCTGGTCGTTGTGTTCGGAGAAACGTGAATTAAGATTTAAGTTCCATGGATCGTCCGATTCGCGGGTGATGATGTTAATTACTCCTCCGATAGCACTGGAACCGTAAAGGGTAGATGCAGCACCTTTCACTATCTCTATGCGTTCTACATTGTCGAGATTCAGACGTTCGTAGTCTACATTATTCAGTGTTTCCCCTGCCAGCCGTTCGCCATCTACCAGAAACAGTACGGAATTACCGCCGAAGCCTTGCATATTAATAGCGGTTTGCTGATCCATAGAGAAGGAAAATTCGATACCGGGCAACTCTGTTTTCAGCAGGTCGGCAACGTTGTTGGCATTAACTTTCTTAATATCGTCTGAGGTGATAACCCGGGTGATGATGGGAGCGTCCTTCAGCAATTTGGGAGTACGGGTACCGGTTACAACGACTGTTCCGAGGTCGAACTGATCTTCGGATAAGCTGAAGTTAACTTTCTTTCCTTTCTCGGTGGTTATTCTTTTTTGTTCGGTTTGATAACCTATGTAAGATGCAGTAATGATATATGAACCGATTCCCGGCAGTTGTAATGTATAGGTTCCGTCAACACTGGTGACGGCTCCTGTTTCTTCTCCTTTTATGGAAATGGTCGCACCTGGTAGGGGTTCACCATTGGTATCAGTAACACGTCCGCTGATGTGCTCGGTTGATTGTTGTGCGAATGTGGAACAGGTTACTATAAAGGAGAATATCAAGATTGATGCTATAAATGTAGGTTTCATTCTTTGTAATTGGTTTCTTAGTTGTTTTCTTCGAAATCAAGTGGATATAGGAAATCGAAGTCGATATAGCCTTTTATGCCTCTGGCATTGGTATAGTTGGTAAAACGAATGGCCGCATAGGTATTATCCTTCAACTGTATCAGATAGACTTGATTGGACATGGTGTAAATAGGAGGCATACTTGAAGTGTCTACGTTTAACCAGCCGGATAAAATATCATTACGATAGTCTTCTGTATATTTAATGTTTCCTTCCATCATACCGGACATATCGATTGCTATTTTATCTGTCGTCCATTCGTCTTTTACAAAATTTTCTTCGGCGGGAAGTTTTCCACTGGCCTTCAGGTCATCAATACTTGTATAAGTTGTCTGAAAGGCTGCACCTTCATTGGTTTTGATGTCGTAGCGGTGGATGGCAAGGTCCCATTTTGCTGGTATCTCGCTCTTATGTTCCTCTCCGATTTCAACAGTCGTTGCTTTACGTTCGGATAGGTCGATATAGACCCAGTTAGTGTACTCGGTAGCATTGATTTGTGAAAAGCTACTTTCTTTAATCTCCATTTCCGCTTCAATGGGATCGTCATAAATCCCTTCAAACATTCCATTACAAGCTGAGAGCGACATAGCCGCTCCCAGTATCATTATATTTTTGAAAATAGCGTTACTGCTTCTTCTCATTTTTTCTATTAGTTATTTATTGTGCACTAGTTTTTTTGACGTTTCCGGTGAATACTGCGGTGATTGCCATAGGCATGGCTCCTGGTTTGAAGGCTACCGTAATATTAGCTTTACCATTTGCTGTAACTGTACCTTCCAGACTTTCACCTGTAATTGGAGTAGTACCGCTTGCGGATTCGGCTGCAGATTCAAATGCGCCTAAACTGAGTGTGTAGCCGTCATCTGCTTTTTCAACGTTTACTCCGCTAATCGTGAAGTCTCCCAAATTCATATTACCGCCTCCGGTCAAATTGCCAAAACCGTTTAGGGTGATATCTACTGTCGTTTCGGATGCACGTTTAATGACTGCTTTACAATCTTCGGTAGAACCATATGAACTTCCCATAACGCTGATAGCAAGATTAGTATTATACTTATAAGTAGCGGCTACGTAATAAGCAATCGGAGTTTCTGCCTGAATGAAATTGATATCGATGCCACCCATTGGCACAGGAACATTGGCTTTCAGGGTTAGTACTTTAGCATCGCTGACACTACCTTCCAGTGTATATTCGTAGTTGGCAGGTTCACTTCCTTCCATAGCTAGGGCAACTTCACCTTCGCCTTTAAATGATTTGGAAGAAACTGTCAGGTTATTCAGGATAAAATCTCCGGATCCTGATTTATAAACCAGATTGACGGTACCATCTGTATTGGCGGTAATTGTTGCGCTGGCATCGTCGCCCATCAGATAATCAGAGAACATTCTGCTTTCGCCAATAGAATAACCTTTGTAAGTGCCGGCAATGGCTTTTGCTTGCTCTGTATTGTCGGTATCGTCGTTATCGTCACTGCAAGATACAAAAGTGAATGAGAATGATAGTGCCATTAGAGCAACCATCCATAAGTTTAATATTTTCATACTTAATTTTGATAGATAATGATTAATTTATTTTTCGTTTGCAAAGTTAGGGGGATATATAAGCAGGGACAATACCTAAAAGAAATGAAAAAAAATGGGCGTTTAATCATATATAGGTATTGAATAGGGAAGGATAAGTCCTTATTTTTGCAGTCATTTACTAATTAAATATTAAAAATACGAAATTGAGAAGAGAATGAAAGGTGGCTACAATAGAAAAGTGTATTGACAGGGATTACTTATTTCCTGATTGTATTGTTTACTATGTCTTTAGAGCATGCATTGATGATTTTTATGGAGCACGTGCCTCTATCGTAACTTTCATGGAACTGAATCTCATCATGTGGACCAGCTATTTGGTTTTATTGTTTTGTTATGATGAAAACTTTATTGGTGAGCACAGCCCTGTCACCGCTCTTGTTGCATTCTTGATGTTTGAGAAAAGAGTGAACTAATTTCTTAGATAACTGTTTCCTAAATATATGATATAAACCTATTTAGAATATGGAACCTCATCATCACGAACATAATCATCGGGTAACGTCTCTTAATAAAGCCTTTATAATAGGTATCGTTCTGAATATCTCTTTCGTTATAGTCGAGTTCGGAGTTGGTTTTTATTACGATTCTCTGGGATTGCTCTCTGATGCCGGACATAATTTGGGAGATGTGGCAAGCCTGATTCTTGCTATGTTGGCTTTCCGGTTGGAGAAAGTACACCCGAATAGTCGTTATACCTACGGATATAAGAAAAGTACCATCCTCGTTTCTTTACTAAATGCAGTCATATTATTGGTTGCTGTCGGGATAATTATCGCTGAAAGCATAGACAAGCTGTTTCATCCGGTATCAGTTGACGGTTCCGCCATTGCCTGGACTGCCGGAGTGGGAGTGGTGGTCAACGCACTTACTGCCTGGCTTTTTATGAAGGATAAGGATAAAGACCTGAATGTAAAAGGAGCCTACCTGCATATGGCAGCTGACGCACTGGTCTCTGTCGGAGTAGTTGCTTCCGGTATTATTATCATGTATACGGGATGGAGCATCATCGATCCGATTATCGGACTGGGCATCGCTGTGATTATTATTGTTTCTACCTGGGGATTACTTCATGACAGTCTTCGATTATCGCTGGATGGTGTTCCGGTGGGAATCGATACTCAGCAGATTCAGCAACTGATAGTGGAACAGCCGGGGGTAGAAAGCTGTCATCATCTGCATATTTGGGCCATCAGTACTACGGAAACGGCTTTGACTGCACACGTTGTAGTGGATGATATAGCAAAAATGGAGGAAATAAAACATCGTATAAAGGAGGCGCTTGAAGCAGCAGGTATCCATCATGCTACATTAGAGATAGAGGGCGAGGAAGTGACTTGTAGCACAGAATGTTGTGAGGATTGAAATAAATCCGTACCTTTGCGCCCTTAAACTAACTAACCTTTAAAAAACATGTTTACTGACTTATTGCATTCCTCTTATTTCTCGCTCTTTCTGATAGTAGCGTTGGGATTTATGTTAGGAAGAATTAAGATTAAGGGGCTATCGCTTGATGTGTCAGCGGTGATCTTTATTGCTCTTCTTTTTGGACACTTTGGTGTTATTATTCCTAAAGAATTAGGAAACTTCGGTTTGGTACTTTTTATTTTTACCATCGGTATTCAGGCCGGTCCCGGATTCTTCGACTCTTTTCGTAGTAAAGGAAAGACGCTGATTCTCATTACTATGCTTATTATCTGTTCTGCCTGCCTCACGGCAGTAGGTTTGAAGTATGCGTTCGATATTGATACGCCGAGTGTAGTCGGATTGATTGCAGGAGCTTTGACCAGTACTCCGGGATTGGCGGTAGCAATTGATAGTACCCACTCTCCGTTAGCATCCATTGCTTACGGTATCGCTTATCCGTTTGGTGTAATCGGAGTGATTTTGTTTGTGAAGCTGCTTCCCAAAATCATGCGTGTAAATTTGGATCAGGAAGCCCGTCGCCTTGAAATAGAGCGCCGCGGACAATTTCCGGAGTTGGGCACTTGTATCTACCGTGTCACTAATGCAAGCGTATTCAACCGTAGCTTGATGCAGATCAATGCACGGGCAATGACAGGTGCTGTTATTTCCCGTCTGAAACATAAAGATGAAATATCCATCCCCACCGCGCATACAGTATTGCACGAAGGAGACTATATTCAGGCAGTAGGCAGTGAGGAATCACTGAATCAGCTGTCTGTATTAATTGGCGAACGTGAAGAAGGCGAACTTCCTTTGGATAAAACACAGGAAATCGAGTCCTTACTATTGACCAAGAAAGATATGATCAATAAGCAACTGGGTGATCTGAATTTACAGAAAAACTTCGGTTGTACGGTGACCCGTGTTCGTCGAAGCGGTATTGACTTATCTCCGTCACCGGATTTGGCTTTGAAGTTTGGTGATAAACTGATGGTGGTAGGAGAGAAGGAAGGCATCAAAGGAGTAGCCCGCCTACTGGGAAACAATGCGAAGAAACTTTCCGATACTGATTTCTTCCCCATCGCGATGGGTATTGTGCTGGGGGTCTTATTTGGTAAGTTGAATATTTCTTTCTCCGATACACTGTCGTTTTCACCTGGATTGACCGGAGGAGTATTGATGGTAGCGTTGGTTTTGAGTGCCGTTGGTAAGACAGGGCCTATCATTTGGTCTATGTCCGGCCCCGCCAATCAACTGTTGCGGCAGTTAGGTCTGTTGCTTTTCCTTGCTGAAGTCGGAACCTCTGCCGGAAAGAACCTTGTGGCTACTTTTCAGGAAAGCGGATTACTGATGTTCGGAGTGGGTGCAGCTATCACAGTAGTACCGATGCTGGTTGCGGTAATTGTAGGACGCTTGGTATTCAAGATCAACATACTTGATCTACTGGGAACCATTACGGGAGGTATGACCAGTACTCCGGGACTGGCTGCTGCCGATTCGATGGTAGACAGTAATATTCCAAGCGTGGCATACGCGACTGTTTATCCGATTGCTATGGTATTCCTTATTGTATTTATACAGGTGATATCTTCAGCTGTGTATTAATGAAAATCAGTATATATAGGTATTGATTGTTAAAATAATAGTTTGTATCTTTGCCGCCTCAAAATTTAAGATGAGGTGAAACGATTGTCATTGAATATCATGCGCTGTTTCTTGCCGGTACTGTTTGTATCGTATTTGGTAAGTATCACATTCTTTGCTCACATACACGTGGTCAATGGCGTGACAATCGTCCATTCGCATCCTTTCAAGAAAGGGGCGGCACATAAGCACTCAACAGTCGAACTGTTATTAGTTCATTTCCTGTCACATCTGACAACGGACGGTGCGGCTGTTGTGTTTGCTCTCTCTCTTTTTATTCCATTCCTCTTGTGGCGGTTGCATGGTATTACGCAGCATACGCACTACTATTCTCCCTATCATGGGGTGGTGGCACTCAGAGCCCCTCCTGCTATTCGTTTTTCCGTCATTTGAACCGATGGTATCCTGCTTTATAGTAAAGCGGGAAGTCCTCATCTGTTTGTTCACATCATCACTTAACGAAAACGAATAACAAACGAAAAATGAAGAAATACATCTTTTCGCTTGTCTGCTTGTGCTGTGCATTGTTGCCTGCCCTCGAAGGACAAGCTGCTCTCCATGAGCATCCCGAATATCCGGATTTACGTAAATCGGATGCAAACATCGTAGGTCATATCCTTGATAAAAACACCAAAGAACACCTGCCTTATATTACTGTGGCATTGAAAGGTACAACGATCGGTACTGTGACCGATGCTACCGGACACTACTTTTTGAAGAACCTCCCCGAAGGTAACTTCGTGCTTGAAGTCAGCTCAGTAGGTTATAAAACCGTAAGACGCAATGTAACACTGAAGAAAGGCCGTACGCTGGAAGAAGATTTTGAAATAGAAGAAGATGCGGTTGCCTTGGACGGCGTAGTTGTTTCCGCCAATCGTAACGAGACCACCCGTCGTTTAGCGCCTACTTTGGTGAATGTAGTCGATATGAAAATGTTTGAAACGACCAACTCCACTACTCTGGCACAGGGATTGAGCTTTCAGCCGGGAGTACGCGTAGAATCCAACTGTCAGAATTGTGGTTTCCAGCAAGTACGTATTAACGGTTTGGATGGTCCTTATACACAAATCTTGCTTGATTCCCGTCCGATTTTCAGTGCACTTTCGGGTGTATATGGCATTGAGCAGATTCCTGCCAGCATGATAGAGCGTGTGGAAGTAATGCGTGGAGGCGGTTCAGCTTTGTTCGGGTCGTCTGCCATTGCCGGTACAATCAATATTATTACTAAAGAGCCGATTCGCAATTCAGGAATGTTGTCTCATACCATTACCGGTATTGGAGATGGAGACGCTTTCGATAATAATACTGCTTTGAATGCCTCTCTTGTAACGGACGATCAGCGTGCCGGTTTATATATCTTTGGTCAGAACCGCCACCGTTCGGCATACGACCATGATGGAGACGGATATTCTGAAATACCGAAAATACATGGCCAGACAATCGGTTTCCGTTCCTTCCTGAAAACGACTACTTATTCAAAACTGACTTTCGAATATCATCATATGGAAGAATTCCGCAGGGGAGGAGACTTACTGAACCGTCCGCCTCATGAAGCGAATGTGGCCGAACAGACAGAACATTCCATCAATGGCGGTGGATTGAAATATGACTATTTCTCACCAAACGAGAAGCACCGTTTTAATGTGTTTGCATCCGCACAACACATCAATCGTGACAGCTATTATGGTGGCGGGCAGGATCTGAATGCTTACGGAAACACTACCGACCTGAACTGGATGGCAGGATCACAATATGTCTACAGCTTCGGAAAATGTATTTTTATGCCTTCGGACCTGACTGCCGGAATCGAATTCAACCAGGATAAGCTGGAAGACAATATGTGGGGATATCACCGCACGGTAGATCAAAAAGTAAATATCGGTAGCGCTTTCCTGCAAAATGAATGGAAGAACGATCATTGGGGATTCTTGCTTGGCGGTCGTCTGGATAAGCATAACCTGATTGATCATATTATATTCAGCCCGCGTGCTAACCTGCGTTTCAATCCTACCCAAAATATTAACCTGCGTTTGAGCTATTCTTCCGGTTTCCGTGCACCGCAGGCTTTTGATGAAGATTTGCATGTGGAGAACGTAGGTGGAAATGTGGCAATGGTTGAGCTTGCAAAGGATCTGAAAGAGGAAAGATCACAGAGCTTAAGTGCTTCAGCAGATATTTACCACCGTTTCGGTGCATTCCAGATTAACTTTTTGGTGGAAGGGTTCTATACTAAATTGTCGGATGTCTTTGCATTGACTGATGGCGAAGTAAAAGACGGAATTCTGACACGTACACGCTATAATGCTCCCGGAGCACGTGTGATGGGACTGACACTGGAAGGAAAGATGGCTTATCTGAATAAATTCCAGATCCAGGCTGGGGCTACTTTGCAGCAGAGCCATTACAGCGAACCGCACGTGTGGAACAAAGAAGCTCCGGCAGTAAAGAAGATGATGCGTACCCCGAATACTTACGGCTATTTTACAGCTACTTATACTCCGGTCAAACCGTTGTCTATCGCCCTTTCCGGTACCTATACGGGTTCGATGCTGATACCTCACGAACCTGTTCCCGGATTCCTCGACAAACCGATTACGGTCAATACGGAAGACTTCTTCGATATCGCTCTGAAGGCGGCATACGACTTCAAACTCTATAAGTCGATGAACTTGCAGGTGAATGCCGGAATACAGAATATCTTCAATGCTTATCAGAATGACTTTGATAAGGGAGCCGACCGTGATTCGGGCTATATTTATGGCCCTTCACTGCCGAGAAGTTTCTTTGCTGGAGTGAAAATTAGCTATTAATAATGGTTTAATAATCTTTTTAGCTTATAAATCCTTATAAATGGGGATTGTTTCGGAACCGGACAATCCCTATCTTTGCCGCAGAAGATAAACCTTATCTTCGCTGCACAAAAACTGACGAATGAAACAAATATACCTGAATATAATGAAGTGGTTTTTGCCTGTACTGTTTATTTCGTACATGGCAGGGATTACTTTGTTTACTCACTCCCATGTGGTAAACGGGGTTACGATTGTTCATTCACATCCCTTTAAGAAAGGTGGCGAACATAGCCATACGACAGTAGAGTTTCAGCTGATTCACATATTGGACCATACATTGGTGACAGATAATGGTTTGACACCTTTGTTTGTGACTTCTGTCCTGTCTCTTTTATGTATTTTTCTCGCCTCTCCGCAGCGTATGCGGTATTGTCGTCCCTGTCCGGGCGCCATTTCTCTCAGAGCGCCTCCTGTCGTTTAGTCTGCATCACGTAGAAGCAGGCAGGTCTTCTTTGGAAACTGCTGTTGCTTCCCATCCTTATTATTTTTGATTTAAAACATTAAAAGACTAACGACAATGAAAAAATATCTTTTAGTCCTGGTCAGCCTATGTTGTGCCTTGTTGCCTGCATTGGCTGAACATCCGGAGTATCCGGAATTGAAAAAATCTGATGCGAATATAATTGGTCATGTATTGGATAAAAAGACAAGTGAGCATCTGCCTTATATTACCATAGCATTAAAGGGAACCACGATAGGAACCGTCACCGACGCTACCGGACACTACTTCCTGAAGAATCTGCCGGAAGGAAACTTTATGATGGAAGTCAGCTCGGTAGGGTATAAGACGGTTACCCGTAGTGTGACCTTGAAAAAAGGTAAAACGCTGGAAGAGAACTTTGAACTGGAAGAAGATGCGATTGCTCTGGACGGAGTAGTCGTCTCTGCCAACCGTAGTGAAACGACCCGACGTCTGGCACCGACTCTGGTCAATGTAGTAGATTTGAAACTGTTTGAAACCACTAATTCTTCTACATTATCACAGGGCTTGAATTTTCAGCCTGGTGTCCGTGTAGAGACTAACTGTCAGAATTGTGGGTTTCAGCAAGTCCGGATCAATGGGCTGGACGGCCCCTATACACAGATACTCATCGACTCCCGTCCCGTGTTCAGTGCCCTTTCCGGGGTATACGGGCTGGAGCAGATTCCTGCCAGCATGATCGAACGTGTAGAAGTCATGCGCGGGGGTGGATCGGCATTGTTCGGCTCTTCGGCCATTGCGGGAACGATCAATATCATTACGAAGGAGCCTCTGCGAAATTCCGGTCAGTTATCGCATACGATCACTTCCATTGGTGGCAGTTCCGCATTCGATAACAACACCTCGCTGAATGCTTCCCTTGTAACGGACGATCATCGTGCCGGATTGTATATCTTCGGGCAGAACCGTCATCGGTCGGGATATGATTATGACGGAGACGGATTTACGGAACTTCCGAAACTGAAGAATCAGACGGTCGGTTTCCGTTCTTATCTGAAAACGAGTACTTACTCCAAACTAACGTTTGAATACCATCATATGCAGGAATTCCGCCGTGGTGGAGATATGCTGGATCGTCCTCCTCACGAAGCCCATATTGCCGAGCAGTTACAACACTCCATAGATGGCGGAAGTCTGAAATACGATTATTTCTCACCGAATGAAAAGAATCGTTTAAGTGTTTTTGCCTCGGCAGCCAATACGGATCGTGACAGTTATTATGGTCCCGGCAACGATCCTCTGAAAGCATACGGAAAGACGACCGACCTCACCGCTATGGGCGGTGTGCAATATGTGCACACATTCGACAAATGTCTTTTCATGCCTTCCGACCTGACAGCGGGACTCGAATATAACCGTGACCGGCTGAAAGATAATATGTGGGGATACGACCGCCATACGGACCAGACGGTCAAGGTTTACAGTGCTTTTCTACAGAACGAATGGAAAAACAAACATTGGGGAATTTTGATTGGCGGGCGTCTGGATAAGCACAATATGGTGGATGATGTTATTTTCAGCCCGCGTGCCAACCTGCGTTTCAATCCTACGGATAATATCAATCTGCGTTTGAGCTATTCTTCCGGCTTCCGCGCCCCACAGGCATTTGACGAAGATATGCATATCGAAAATGTAGGTGGAACAGTGGCGATGATCGAGCGTGCAAAGGACTTGAAAGAGGAAAAATCGCGGAGCTTCAGTGCATCCGCAGATATGTATCACCGCTTTGGTGCTTTTCAGACTAATCTGTTAGTAGAAGGATTTTATACGAGGCTGACTGATGTGTTCGTGTTAGGAGGGCCTTTTGACCGTGGTGACGGTGTGCTGGTGAAAATACGCAGCAATGGTCCGGGAGCCAAAGTAATGGGATTGACTCTGGAAGGAAAGATTGCTTATCTTTCTTTGCTTCAAATACAGGCAGGACTGACATTGCAGCGCAGCCGATACGATGAACCGCATAAATGGCACGATGATGCGCCGGCAGAAAGAAAAATCTTCCGTACTCCCGATATCTACGGTTATTTTACGGCTACTTATACTCCCGTCAAACCGTTGTCCATTGCTCTCTCGGGTACATATACCGGCAGTATGCTTGTGCAGCGTATGGACATCAGCGCAGAAAACGTAGCAATGGGCGATATGCCCGAGCGAAAGGCGGAAGCCATCCGTACACCCCGGTTCTTCGATATGGGAGTGAAGATAGCGTATGACTTCAAACTCTATAAAACGGTAGACTTACAACTTAGCGGAGGTGTTCAGAATATCTTTGAAGCATATCAGAAAGACTTCGACAGAGGAGCTAACCGGGATTCCAACTATATCTACGGTCCTTCGCTTCCGAGAAGTTTCTTTGCCGGAGTGAAGATTAGTTATTGATACGATACCGGTCTGTTATTTTCAGAACATTTTATGCATCCGGGAATGTGATAAAACGATTGCTTCCCGGATGTTTTATAAATAAGCGACAGATTTGGCATTGATGATTTCAACGATAATCATGTCTGCCTGACCGATTTTTAGTATTTTTGGCGATTGTAAGTAAGCGATTCAAAGTCTTATCAGATTGTATTACGGATTATGATAAAAAGAAGATGGACGAAATGCTTCATTATTACGAATGTAAAGGCAGTAAAATAATTAGTTTGAATGACCTATTATGGCAACAGAAAATAAAATAAAGTATTTTGAAAATCGGGAAGACTGGAGAAAGTGGCTGATGGACAACTTTGAAACCGAAGACGAAATTTGGTTTGTATTTCCTCTTAAATCGTCAGGTGAAAAAAGTATTGCATACAACGATGCTGTTGAAGAAGCCCTTTGTTTCGAATGGATTGACAGTACGATAAAACCGCTTGATAAAGAACATAGAATTCAGCGTTTCACGCCTAGAAAACCTAAAAGTACATACTCGCAGGCCAACAAAGAAAGACTTAAATGGTTATTGGAAAATAAAATGATACACCCTGAATTTGAAGATAAAATACACACTGTTTTATCTGATCCCTTTATTTTTCCCAATGATATAATGGATAGATTGAAAGAAGATGAAATAGCATGGAAAAACTACCGGCATTTTTCCGACGCATATAAGCGTATCCGAATTGCATACATTGAAGCAGCAAGGAAGCGACCGGAAGAATTTGAAAAGCGATTAAACAACTTTATTTGTAAAGTGAAAGAGAATAAGATGATAACCGGATTTGGCGGAATAGAAAAATATTATTGAGATTGTCCGAATCTTTATGAAAGAATGCCCTTATAGTCTGATGGAAGCGATGGAGCATCATTAGTAGTAAATTACTAAAAACTTTTCTTTCCCTTTTAGTAGTTTGCCTGTTTGAGTTGTATTATATATAGATAGTCAATAAAGTCAAAGTAATCAACTTATTAAACAGTTAACCTTATGTTCAAACAACTAAGTACTTCTCTACTGATTGCATCAGCATGTATTTTGTCCTCTTGCACGCCTACGGTGAAGCAGGAGATCGCAATTTTACCTACCCCCGTTAGTCTGACGGAACAGCTGGGTGCCTTCGTCTTAAAGGATGGAATGAAAATCGGCGTTTCCGATCAGTCCTTATTTCCGGCTGCCGGATATTTGCAGGATATTCTTCGGAATGTAGTGTCTACTTCTGTAGAGGTGACCGAAGCCGATAAGGCGGATATCTATCTCCAGCTAGGGCAGGATAATGGAAAGCCCGGTTCTTACAAACTTCAGGCTACTCCCAAGTCTGTTCAGGTTGAAGCCGGAGATTATTCGGGCATCGTTTCCGCTATTGCCAGCCTCCACCAACTGCTGCCTGCCGGAATAGAAGTGCAGGGAACGAAACAGGCTTTCTCCATTCCTGCCGTGCAAATAGAGGACTCACCGCGCTTTGAATGGCGTGGCTTTATGCTGGATGCTTCCCGTCACTTCTGGAATAAAGATGAAGTGAAACATATACTGGACCTGATGTCCTTGTATAAACTGAATAAGTTCCACTGGCATCTGACGGATGATCAGGGATGGCGGATTGAAATCGAGAAATATCCGTTGCTGACGGAAAAAGGAGCGTGGCGTAAATTTAACAAGCACGACCGTGGTTGTATGGAGCGTGCGGTAGAAGAGGACAATACCGACTTCCTGATTCCGGAAAACAAAATACGGATTGTAGAAGGAGATACTCTGTATGGTGGTTACTATACGCATGAAGATATCAAAGAAATTGTAGATTATGCTGCACAGAGAGGAATCGATGTGATTCCGGAAATAGATATGCCGGGGCATTTCCTGGCTGCTATTACCCAATACCCTGATCTCGCTTGTGACGGACTGATCGGCTGGGGAGAAACATTCTCTTCTCCTATTTGTCCGGGAAAGGATACGACGCTGGAATTCTGCCAGGATGTCTTTAAAGAGATTTTCGATCTCTTTCCTTATGAATATGTACACATGGGTGGTGACGAAGTTGAGAAAAATAACTGGAAAAAGTGCCCCCGTTGCCAGAAGCGAATCCGCACGGAAGGACTTAAATCGGTAGAAGATTTGCAGGCGTGGTTCGTGCGCGATATGGAGAAATTCTTCCTTGCCAATGGAAAGAAGTTGATAGGCTGGGATGAAGTTGTTGCCGACGGACTGACTTCGGATGCTGCCATTACCTGGTGGAGAAGTTGGTCGAAAGAGGCAGTGCCTATGGCCACTTCGCAAGGACAACGAGTGATTGCCTGCCCGAATGAATATTTCTATTTTGATTATGCGCAGGATAAAAACTCCGTGAAGAAGATATTGGCATACGATCCGTATGCAGACGATCGCTTGTCACCCGAACAGAAAGAATGTTTCTGGGGCGTGCAGGCTAATCTTTGGGCAGAATGGATTCCGTCCATGAAACGTATCGAATATCTGATACTTCCCCGTATGGTGGCGTTGAGTGAAATAGCTTGGGTGCAGCCGGAGGCGAAACCGGATCTGAAAGAGTTCTATCGTCAGCTTGTTCCGCATTTCAAGCGGATGGATATCCTTGGATTGAACTATCGGATACCCGATCTGGAAGGATTCTACAAAGTGAATGCTTTCCTTGATGAGGCTTCGGTTGATCTGACTTGTCCGTTGCCGGGCATTGAAGTTCGTTATACTACTGACGGAAGTATGCCGACTAAGCAATCCACTCTTTATGAAGGAAATCTGAAAGTGACGGAAACGACAGGTTTCACTTTCCGCACCTTCCGTCCCGACGGTACTCCATCGGACGTAGCACGTACCCGATACGTCAAAGCTCCTTATGCGGAGGCAACTGCTGCTCCGGCTTCTTTGAATTCCGGACTGAAAGCGGTATGGCATAAATTCCGTGGTAATCTTTGTGAGGATATCGATGCGGCTCCCGTGAATGGTGAGTATATCGTAGAATCTGTTTCTATCCCCGAAGAGGTGAAAGGAGATATCGGTCTGATACTCAAGGGTTACCTAGAAATACCTGCAGATGGCATCTATACATTTGCCCTTCTTTCGGACGACGGCAGTACGCTGAAACTGGACGGTGAATTACTGGGAGATAATGACGGAGCACACTCGCCGGTAGAGATTATAGTACAGAAGGCCTTGAAGGCCGGACTGCACCCGATAGAAGTACGCTACTTCGATTGCAATGGCGGAGTTTTGCAGATGGAATTAGTCAATGAAAAGGGTGAGAAAGAAGTGCTTCCGAAAGAATGGCTGAAACATGAATAAACAGATCCCCTGAAGATTTTTTATTAGGTATTAATATAGATAAGGTTTGATAGAAGGCGGGTAGAAGTAGGGATACTTTTATCCGCTGTTTTTATTCTGTAGGTAATTCTTGTTGAAATATCCCTATAAATGGGTATTTCCCAAATCAAAAGTTCTTCTCAACTTTGCAGAGTGAATAAAACGCCACTATGCAATATTTGAAAGAAGACATACAGGAAAAAATCCTCCACATAGCCGAAGAAGTATTCTCCGAAAAAGGATATAAGGATGCTTCCATGCGCGAAATTGCTTCCCGAACAGGGATTACAGTCAGCAACATCTATCATTATTTCACCAATAAGGATGAGATATTCCGCACGATTCTGAAACCTGTGCTGAATGATTTGTATGCCAAGATATACAGCCATGATGCCAATCAGATGTCCATAGAGGTTTTTACGAATTCGGACTATCAGCAGGAATCTGTGCAAGAATATATCGATTTGGTTTCCGAACACCGTGCCCGGTTGCGTATGTTACTTTTTCAGGCACAGGGATCATCCCTGGAAAACTTCCGTTCGGAGTATACCGATGCGATGACACGTACTATTTTTGTCTTTTTTCAGGGGATGAAGCGGAAGTACCCGCACCTGAATATAGGTATCACCGATTTCTTTATTCATCTCAATACGGTGTGGCTGTTTGCCTTGCTCGAAGAACTGGTGCTGCACCACGTGAAGAAAGAAGAAATGCAGAAATTTATAGCAGAATATATAGCCTTTGAAACGGCAGGTTGGAAGGAGCTCATGAATGTATGAGCTCCTTCTTTTTTTTGAACGATTCAGAGGAATGTTCTTTTTTAAAAATCAGATATATATAAATGAAAAGGTATGAAAGAAAAACAGAAAAAGAAAAGTGGTGTGAGTCGCTTGTTTGAGATAGCAGGTGAGAAGAAAGGCTTACTGATGCTTGCCGGGGTACTTTCGGCGGTCAGTGCCTTGTGTATGCTGGTGCCTTATTGGTCGGTATATGAAGTGCTGAAAGAGCTTTTGTTGCATGGCAGCAAGATAAGCGAGTTGGATAGCAGTGTGCTTATACACTGGGGATGGGTGGCATTTGTCGGTCTGGTGGCAGGACTGCTTTTGCTGTATGGAGCATTGATGGCATCGCATATAGCGGCGTTCCGTATTCTCTACGGGTTGCGCATTCGTCTGTCCGGGCATATCGGACGCCTTTCGCTGGGATACCTGAACGGTACTTCCACCGGAGCGATCAAGAAGACTATGGAACAGAATGTGGAGAAGATAGAGAATTTTGTGGCGCATACCATTCCCGATCTGGTCAATGTGCTGGCAACCATTGTGCTGATGTTTATCATCTTCTTCTCCCTGAACGGGTGGATGGCGGCTATTTGTGTGGTCTGCATCGTTTGTAGTGTCGGTTTGCAGTTTATGAACTTCTTTAGGAAAAAAGCCAAAGAGTTTACGAAAATCTATTATGATACGCAGGAGCGTATGAGTGCTTCAGCTGTCCAGTATGTGAGAGGAATGCCCGTGGTGAAGATATTTGGTCAGAGTGTGCGCTCGTTCCGCCAGTTTAATAGTGAGATAGAGGCCTATAAAAGTTATGCTTTAAGAGTCTGCGACACCTACCAGCCCGGTATGATTGCTTTTACTGTTTTGCTGAATTCGCTGATAACTTTCATTTTGCCCGTAGGTCTGTTGCTTCTGAGCAGAGAGCCGCAGAATATTGGTCTGGCGGCAGTTTATCTCTTCTTTATTATTATGGGGCCCGGCGTGGCTTCTCCTATCTATAAACTGATGTATCTCGGTTCAAGTACGAACGAGATTGACGAGGGAGTGAAACGAATCGACCGCATATTTGATGAACAGGTACTTCCCGAAACTGCGGTTTCGCATTTGCCCGCTTCCTATGATATCGAGTTTCGCCACGTATCGTTTGCCTACGAAAACAGGGCGGAGACTACCCGTACCGAAGCGCTGAAAGACATCTCTTTTACTGCGCCACAGGGAGCGATTACTGCGCTGGTCGGTCCGTCAGGTTCCGGAAAATCTACGGTAGCCAACCTGATTCCGCGCTTTTGGGATGTCAGTGAAGGGGAGATCTGCATTGGCGGAATGAATATAAAAGAGATAGCGACCGAGGATTTGATGAATCTCGTTTCCTTTGTTTTTCAGGACAGCTTCCTCTTCTTTGATACGCTCTATGAGAATATTCGGGTCGGTAATACGTCTGCTACCCGTGAACAGGTGATCGAAGCTGCCCGTGCGGCTCAATGCCACGATTTTATAGAGAGTCTGCCGGACGGCTATCATACGCGGATCGGTGACAAAGGAGTGTATTTGTCCGGCGGTGAGTCCCAACGGGTTTGTGTGGCAAGAGCCATTCTTAAAAATGCTCCGATTCTGGTGCTTGACGAGGCGACTGCTTTTGCCGATCCGGAGAACGAATATAAGATGCAGCAAGCCATTCAGCAACTTATCAAAAATAAAACGGTCATCATTATTGCTCACAGACTTTCGTCCATCATTTCAGCCGAGCAGATACTTGTCCTGAAAGAAGGCAAGCTCGTACAAAGCGGACGTCACGAAGTGCTGAGCAAAACGGATGGTGTATATAAAAGAATGTGGGATGCCTATACCAGCGCATTCCGTTGGCAATTAACTATCAAAAAGGAGGAAACAAAATGAATGCAATCAAGAATATTACGGTAGGACATACCGAACGTCTGCGTAGACCTGTCGGTTACACGATGCTTGCCAATCTGGTGAATATCGTTCCGTTCTGTCTTTCTATCGAAGCCATTAATGTGATTTTCCGTACGTTCGACGGTAGTGGTACACCGCTGGATACGAATCGTCTTTGGATGATTTTTGCTATATTGGTCGTGTATATGGTGGTGATGGCTTTTGCCGAACGCGCCGCCTATCATGCCAACTTTCGCGGTGCTTATGAGATGAGTGCCGAAGGGCGTATTAATTTAGCCGAGCATCTGCGTAAATTATCCTTGGGATTCCTGTCCCGCAGAGATCCGGGGGATCTTTCTTCCATGCTGATCACTGACTTTACTATGGCGGAAACGGGAATATCCCATCACTTGCCCCAATTGATGGGAGCGTTGGTAATGCCGGTTCTTGCCTTCCTTGGCTTGCTTTGGATTGACTGGCGCATGGCGGTGGCCATGTTCGTAGCTTTACCGCTTGCGGTTGCTGTCCTGTTGCTTAGCAATATCGCCCAGCGTAAGCTGAGTGTGCGGCAGATTGAAGCCAAGATTAATGCCGGAAACCGTCTGGAAGAATATCTGCAAGGCATACGGGTGATGAAAGCATATAATTTGCTGGGAGGCAAGTTCGAACGCCTGAAAATGGCTTTTAGTGATCTCCGTCGTGCCTGTATCCGGCAGGAGGCGCTTCTCGGTCCATTTATCTTATTCTCGGTCACATTGATCCGTGCCGGATTGACATTCATGATACTTTGCGGTACGTACCTGTTGATAGGAGGCGAACTTTCACTGCTCACGTTTGTCATGTTTCTGGTGGTCGGTTCCCGTGTTTTCGATCCGCTGACATCTGCCTTGACTAACTTTGCCGAGTTTCGCTACTTCTCCATCGCAGGAGGACGTATCCTTACGTTGATGAACGAACCGGAAATGAAGGGAGATCGTGATGTGCCCGAAAGCGGAGATATTACTTTTGATCATGTATCTTTCGGTTATCAGGAAAAGGAAATACTGCATGATATTTCTGTGACTCTTAGAAAAGGGACGCTCACTGCTTTGGTCGGTCCTTCCGGAAGCGGAAAGAGTACGATGCTGAAACTTTGCGCACGCTTCTATGATCCGCGTAAAGGCTCGGTTCGTTTTAACGGAATGGATATGAAAGAACTGGAGCCGGAGTCATTAATGAAACATTGTTCCATGGTTTTTCAGGATGTCTATCTGTTTCAGGATACGCTGAAGAATAATATCTGTTTCGGCAGGACAGATGCTACAGATGAGGAGATTGTAGCGGCAGCGAAAAAGGCTTGTTGTCACGAATTCATCATGCGTCTGCCCAAAGGATACGATACGATGGTAGGAGAAGGCGGCTGCACTCTTTCGGGAGGAGAAAAACAACGGATCTCCATTGCCCGTGCCATGCTGAAAGAAGCTCCGGTCGTGCTGCTGGATGAGGCTACCGCCTCTCTCGATCCGGAGAATGAAGTGGAAGTGCAGCAGGCTATCAATACCTTGATTGCGGGGCGGACGGTAATCGTTATCGCTCACCGCCTCAAAACGATCCGAAATGCCGACCGGATTATTGTGCTGGAAGAAGGACGAATTGCGGAACAAGGCACTCATGATGAACTTTTGAGCTGGCCGGGGCTGTACGCCAAACTTTGGAATATACAGGAACAGACATCGGGATGGAAACTATAAAAACGGCTCATCAGAGATAAAACGAAAAGGTCCGGCTTTCACAAGCCGGGCCTTTTGTTTACTAGAATTTATGCTATTTACACTTATTCTGTAATATTGAATACATTATATGGTTCTTTAAAACTAACAACCAAATGTGAGAATGCGGGAGAATCACTTCGGCCGATTCCAATGTTTTCAATGTGGCTACGTAATTTTTAATTATGACTAATTAATTCAATTCTGATATTGCAAAGATAGAGGCTTTGACGATTTCCTGCAATCACCTGAAATGGGTATTCTTGGGTGGGTTACTAGCAATATATAGTGGGTCTGAATCTTTTATTCCGGAACATTTGCAGAGTTTCCTGTCAACCTGTTCAGATGACATACCAGTAGTTTTCCTTCATTATCTCTCAAATGCATACCATTGCCTTGACAATAACGGAAGTATTTGCATCGGGCGCACTCGTCTTTTTTCATCCATGAACGGTCGCGATAAGGCTGGAATTTCGTTTGCCATATTTCCCAAAAATCATCCTGATAGATATTTCCTTGATGGTAGTTGGAGCGGATGCTGCTACAGGCACTGATAGAACCGTCAATCAAAACGGAGCCGACTGATATTCCGGCACTACAGAAGAAAGGAGTATTCCGTACTTCACCTTCATAGTTACCCAGGAAACCTTCGCAGCCGTAACTCGCACGGATAATTCCTTCCTTTCGGGTGTCACGGATGAAGTCGAGTACTTGTTTCAGTTCTTCTCCGTTCATACGGAATTCCGGTTCTTCGGCGGCTCGTCCTACCGGAAAGATGGTAGATACTCTCCATCGTTTGACTCCGAGACTGATAAGTAACTCTTTCATAGCCGGCAACTGTGGCAGGCTACGGCGGGTGACACAGGTAATGACGTCGAATGTCAGTTCAGGGATAGCTGTGATTTCCCGTATGGCATTTACGGCACAATCGAAACTTTCGGGATGTCGTCGCATCCAGTTGTGTACATCCTTCAGTCCGTCAAGGCTGATGGATATACTACGCATACCGCTGCGGATCAGGTTGTGAAGCCGTTCGCGTGTGAGACACAGGCCGTTGCATACCATGCCCCACGGGTATCCCCGTCGGGATATTTCTTTGCCGCAAGTTTCCAAATCTTCACGTACGGTTGGCTCTCCACCGGAGATAATGACGAATACATCGTGCGGATTGGTATGTGTTGCTATGCTGTCCAGTACTTTTAGAAAATCCTGCAGAGGCATATCCGGAGTAGCGGGAGAGGACTTGCAGTCACTGCCACAATGGCGGCAACGTACATTACATCGTAAGGTGCATTCCCAAAAAAGCTGTCTGAGCGGATGTTCTTCCACTCTTTCGTGTTTCATCCGGCGAAATATTTCTAAAGCCAGCCATCGGCGGGGAGTAAGGGGGATGATACGTTTCATTCTTCTTCTTTTTTCTCCTCTTTAAGTAAAGTGACTTTTCCCTCTTTTCCAAGGTCTTGTATTCTAATCTTTTTTGTCTGGTATGCGCCATTCTTTTCGCCGTCTACATCTGTATACTCAAGGTACATTTCAGATTTTTTTGGAGGATACTCTTCGAATTTAAATGTATTGATTGCTATACCGCCTACCGTATAATGCTCTATTTCACGTGACTCGGTATAGGCAGTATCTGTAATTAATGAATCTTCTTGATTCATATAACTGGATACTACGCGAATACCATTAATATTTTCTTTTTCTTCATTTTGTACTTGACTGCTTATTATAATGTCAGGAGTCCAGTCGGGACCGGGACCATAATAACAAGGTTCGTCCCAGATTTCGTTATTATTGCCACATCCGGAAAAGCCTAAAGCGGCGAGCAGACTTAGTAGATATTTGTTTCTCATGTTATTAACGTGTTTAGTTCTTGTTGGGACAAAGATAATTAATCTTTGAATCGGTTGTTCTCTATTGTTCGTTTTATTTTTTGAATGAGATGATTTTAGAGATTGGGGATGATTGTATAATGGGGTATCAGGAAATACAATCTTATGGGATAAAGGAGAAAACATCTTGATTCTTTTGTGGGTAATTAAACAAAACCGTATTAAATGGGGACAGGTATTTATCCACAGGATGTGCGAATTGATATTCTCCCCTTTTCGCATATATTGGGAAAAGGTATGTGTAATAGCAAAAAGTGCAATACTTTCTGTGATATTCTTTCTTTTTGATTTGATTTAAGGTAATTTCCTGTCGTTGTATGTTGTAGAATAACCTCAAATAGCGATTCCCTGCTCTCTGAAAGGAGTTCTTCTACTCCCGGCCCGGCTCTCAGAGTGCTTCAGCACGGGGCTTATTAGCGTGAAGAGTAAGGTTAGACAAGATATAGAGTAAGTATACGGTGCATATAGTGTAAGTATACGGTGCGTATAGTGTAACTATAGCCTGCGAATAGCGTAACTATACCCTGCAAATAGCGTCAGTATCCTGAAAAGAAGGTGGAAATAGACTGTTTTTTGTCTTTTCCCTTTCTATTTCGTTCATAGACTTGAACGAAATAGTTAGAGCAGAAGGGAAGACTATTGGCTAAATTGTTCGCTTAGAGAACCGGAACGAGAAAGATGAAGGTGCAGAGTGATATCATAATTGCTATAAAACTTCGATATTGATAAATCGCTGATTGCCTAGAATCCGATAAAAATTCCGAGGGTAGAGAAGGGGCGGAATTAGCGAAACTCTGAGCATTACAAAATACAAATTGTCACTTTTGACAATTTGTATTTTGTTTCTTGGAATGAACGTTAACTATTTGCATAGCTATGTATTCCACCCAAAACATAATTCACTCCGAAATATGTCATCAGAACAGTGAGGAATGCTAGTATCATATAAATGTGGAAGAACAAAGGCTTGCGGAAAATCTGCAGACTCTGTGAATGGAATGCCACACCATATACAAGGAAAGTAATCAATGCCCAGACTTCTTTCGGGTCCCATGCCCAATAGCGTCCCCATGAAACATTTGCCCAGACTGCACCAAGAAAGATGCCTGCTCCCAGAAAGAATGTGGCAGGATAAAGCAACAGGCGGCTAAGCAGTGTCAATTGTTCTACCCGATTATCCTGTCTTTCATCCCCCCCGGTAATATGGTTTTCTGTTTCTTTTTTCCGCAGACATAGTGCCAGTATTCCATTCAGCATGATGAAAGCCAATAGAGCATAAGACATCATAATCAGTGAAACATGAATGCTAAGCCATGGAGAAACGAGCACCGGCATTAAAGGAGTGATCTGTGGATTCATTTGTCCCAAATAAGAAACTAACAGGGCAAAGCCGGAAAGCAAGAACCCGAAGGGAAGTGTGAAAGGGAAGCGACGATGGAGCAGGCAGGCCACCAGGAGTATACATAATGCCATGAATTGCATCGTTTCATAACCATTACTTAGGGGAATGCGTCCGCCGATATACCAACGGAGGCAATATCCAGCCAAATGAAATAGAAAAGCCGCATAAAGCACCACGGAAAAAGAGACTCCTGCTATATGTGAAACTGTTTTGACTTTTGGTGGAAGAGCTGTGCTCCGCAGGCAGTTGTGAAGTAGAAGCAGGAAAGACAACAGTCCAAAAGCCAGATTAACCATAAAGAGAATCTTGCTGAATGGAATACTGTTGTAGAGCAATTCAGCTTTCACTTGTATCTCGGAGAGAGGTTTCACACTGCCATCGGCAGGTAATGGCTGAATGAATGTCCCTTGCTCCAGCATGAGAATGAGTCCTACTTTCTCATCTGTCTCTTGGATGGCTTTTGCCAGTTTGCTTTGTCCCTGTTCCCGTTGCCAGTGTTCCCGTAAGCGGTAAACTGATCCGTCGAATAAATCAGTGAGGCGTGCGTAAGGTGTTTTCAGGCCAAGCAACTGTTGTAGTTCTGCACTTTTTATGTATATCAGCGATTCATTTCTCCACACTTCGGGATAGAGTAACCAGCCTCCGATTACTTGTTCGGGAGTCAGTCCTTTGTAGGACGATTTGCCTGTCAGCTTCTGAACAAAGTCGCGGGCTAATGTATTGAAAGGCACTACCCGGTCGTGGTAAATCACTTGTTCGCGTACCAGGCTATCTGCTTGTATCCGCTTGAGGGCAGGGAGTGATCTCTTTTGCGCCTGCGCTGTTCCGGCAAGGCAGAAAAGGAATAAGATGAACACTCCTCCTTTTTTCAGTAACGGATGATTCAACAAGCGACGGAACTCGCCGCTTCGAGAGAACAGAAGCCAGATCATGGAGATGCCCAGCAGAATATATCCTGCATAAGTAACCCTCGTACCCCATGGATCATAATTCACCGTCAGCCAACTTCCCTGCCCGTCATCGTCGAAAGACGACTGATAGAAGCGGAAGCCTTGCGAAGTAAATATGCGGTTCATTGAAATTTGTTCATGAAAGAAAGTGTCTTTTTGTCCGGAGAGAGAGTCAGATAGTGAGACGGGAAGGGAATGACTGATATAACTGACGTAATCGGCAGGCGCTTCCGTCCCCGGATAATATACTACCCGGAAACTGTCCAGCCGCATGATAAACGGCAGTTTTATATTCTTTCCGCTTTCCGGTTCCTCGAAACTATTCATTGCTACGCCGGGGCGCAGATGTATATATCCCTTCTTGCTGCCGATAAACGTAATCATGGCCCCCACCAGGATAACGAGGAAGGAGCCATGCAACAACAATATGGGAAGCCGCCGCCATAAGGCACGCCGGATGAGAACGGCAAGTGTTATTACGGCTATCGCTCCCCATAAACAACAAAACCAGATCGTATGATATATATTTCTTTCCACAAAGTCCGTCCCATACGCTTGCTCTACGAAGGTAGTCACAGCAAGCAATCCCACCAGACAGACATATAAAATAACAAGTAGCCTTTTCAACAGTACAATCTTTTGGTGATATTAAAAGGAAGCATAATCCTTGTTTTTACAGGCTTTCACTCCCATACATTCCATCTCTATCAACCATCCCGGACGACATACGGGGGCATGAACAAATACTTTAGGCGTGTGCGGAAAGCGTTTGTCGTACATACCTTTAACGACAGTATAGTCTGCGATGTCACGCAAATATACGATCATCTGTCCCAGATCATCAAATGTGCAGTCGGCTTCTTGCAGTAGCACCTCTACATTCTCCCACATTCGTTCGGTCTGCTTGCGGATATCACCGGGGTGCACTACTTCACCTTTGTTATTGATGCTTGCCGTGCCGGAAATGAATACTTGGCGGCGATCTCCATAGTCTACATACGTGCCACGTTCAAAGCTCACTCCGTATTCGTAAGTCGGGTTCAGATGTGTGGGCGCATAAAGAAAGTGAATCTGCTCCGGTTTCACGCCGGCTATGGCATACGTATCCATTTGTACCAGTACTTTCGGGTCGGCATGGCGTCCGCCGATTCCTGTGCTGGAGATGTAATGTGTCTTTTCTGTCAGGTTCTGTGTCACAAAGACCTCATTGCGTGCTTTCACGACTCCGGCATAGTTTACGTCTACGTTCTGCACGAAGAACCAGGTACGAATACAATGATCTGCCAGTCTGCATCCTTGTTCCATAAGTTGCATCACGTAATCATTCAGCAGCAGGCGGGTCTGATACTCTGAGTTGGCTGCACGGTTGAAAGCGCTGCCGGCCCAAAGATGGCGGTACGCACCGTGCTTCACTTCGAAAAGGCCGTTGTGCAGTACTTGCGTCTGTATGTCGGTTTGCAGATAAACCCACAGGGCAATCTTTGTTCCGTCCAATGGTGGCTGCTCCACAATGGAAAGTGCGCAGTCGGAACCTTCGGTGGTCAAAGCCAGCAGCGTATCTGCCTGATTGGCAGCATCGCTCAGGAAATAGCGCTTGAATACGGCAACCCCACCTTTGAGTTCTTTGGCAAGTAAATTATCATAAGTATTCAAAACTGCATTCAGCTGTTCTTCGTATGTATCTTCCGGTTTCGTGGAATGTATCATTACGTGATACTCCGAAGCTCCTGCCTCTGCATTATATTTAAAAATCTCAGTTAGAGTCTTTTCAGACTGGATGTTCTGTTGTTCTTTGTTGTTCATATGCAATTTTTCAATGACTAATAGTTCTATTTTACTCTTGCGCACCGTCGTCAATCCAGTTGTCAATCAGTGTCAGGATGTTGGATGAAGTGACCATCTGTGAATGGTCTATCCCCCAGCTTGAACTGATATTCGTATTCAATATCTGGTGTAAAATGCTTTCTTTGGCATTGCGGGGTTTCACCCGTAACACATCGTTTACGATGGTCGAAGGTTGGTTGACTAAGTCTTCATAGCTTTCTCCGGTCAGCAAATTCAGTTCGGCTGCGGGCTTGGCACTTCCTCCGTGACAGGCTGTACAGGTTTTATCGAAAACCTGTTGCTGGATGGTATGATACATACTGACATCAATCGTGCCTACTTCCATGAAGGTAGTGTCGGCAGTTGCCGTGAAATCTTCGATGGTCTGGAAACTGACGACACGTTTTCGCAGTCTGTTGATGACACATAGTTCTATCTCAGTCACTTCCTCACTGATACCAGACAGTATCACTTCCACTTCACCGCCGTCGGTCTCCGGCGTAGGAATAACTTTGGAAACAATGGCATACTCGCTCTCATCATCGAAGCCTGCCACCACTATGCTGTATCCCTCGGACCATTTGTTGATACCACTGAATTTGCCGGACAGTTTCAGTACCCGTCCTTCTCTCGGTACGAAACCTGTATTTTCATAAATCCTGCCGTCGTCACAAGAAGTCAATCCCGTGACAAGCAGGGAAAAAGCAAAGAAAAGAATGTATTTCTTCATAAACAGATCCTTTCTCGCATTAGTTAGAATGTATATTGAAGTAAGATACTGGCTGAGTGTACGGCTATTCCTAAGTCATCATTGTCACGATCGAGCTGTGTGTCATGACCTGTACGACCAATGTACTGATACATCGCCTGTAACTTGAGATTACAATTCTTAAAGAAATAGTTTACTCCTACGGCGGGCATATTCAGAAAGCCATTTGTATCTGTTCCATTCCGGTTGAAGAAATCATAGCGCAGTGCTGCCTGCAGGCGCGGGGCAACGAAGTAACCACCTTGTACGTATCCTCCTAAGTAATTGTAGGAGTCAGAAATCTTTTGTCGGTCGGTGAATCCTATGTTCGTATAATACATTTCAGCACCCAGATAGAGTTTGTTTTTCAACATTGCAAATTCAAGTCCGGCACGGAAGTCATTGGTACTTTCATTTTCGCTTTCTACATTCATCGAAGCGGATACTCCGAACATGATTTTATCTTCATGCAGACGGTTCGGATTTCCCTGAGTGGCGGGCATCACGCCTTTGGGCATATAAGTAAATCGCCCGGCATAGAGCAGGGAAGGGATGTGCCAGTCATCACTCAGCGTCTTTGTAGCCGTATTGACCGAAGCGCCTGTGCCGTTGAACAAACCGATTTCATAGCCAAACTTGTCGGCAACCAAACCGTGAATCTCTACTCCCAGATCGAAGCCGGTACCGATATTGGGCGTCACCGCATTCAGTGAATGGGGGAGAATAACAGGGGCAGTAAGCGATACAGGCAGTGATGGCAAGAGTGTTTCACCCAATGTCGTCAGATAGGCGTGTGAGAACGGGGTTTTGAACTTGCCGACACGGATTGCAAATTGTTGTTTCAGCTGTACGTCGAACCATGCTTGCTGTAACAAGGCTCCGCCACTGGCTGCGGCATTCATGGAAAGATTGAACGATACTTTTCCAAAAGCTTTCCCCGTGAAGCCGAGTACGGCGTAAGGGATAGAAAAACCGGAGTTGGCTACATTATCCTGATTGTAGGCTTTGTCCAGTCCTTCGTCGTCATACCAGTTGAAATTGCCACTGGTCTGTACAAGCAAATAGGGTTTGAATACAAAGTCTCCTTTTTTGGTCTCAATGGTGAATCCTTCTCTTCCTGCCAATGAAACTACGCCGTTTTCCGTATCTTCTTCATGTTGTGCCATAGCGACGAAGGGCAAAGCCGACAGCATGGCAATGAATATATATTTTTTCATAATAACTGATATATACTGCTTTTTTATTAAAGTGAATTTATAAATGCAATCAATGCGTCGCGGTCTTCTTTACTCATCTTTTTGAATAAGTTTTTTGATGCTTCGCCTTCGCCGCCATGCCACATGATGGCTTCAGTCAGGTTGCGGGCACGACCGTCGTGCAAGAAGTAAGTGTGTCCGTTCACCTTCTCTTGCAGACCAATTCCCCAAAGAGGGGTGGTACGCCATTCGTTTCCACGTGCCAGACCGCTGACATAATTGTCGTTCAAACCGACTCCCATGATTTCGGATCCCATATCGTGCAACAGGAAATCTGAATAAGGGTGGATGGTTTGTCTGCCCAGCCACGGAAGCTGGGTGTTGTTCAGCAGAACGGTGCCACGGGGTTTGGTGTGCAGGGTAGTTGTATGGCAGAGGTGACATTTTGCTTGGTAGAAGTTTTGTTCTCCTTTGACCACCTGCGGATCATTAATATTGCGACGGGCCGGAACACTGAGGCACTGCATATAGAGGTCTACGTCTTCCATCTCCTCGGTGGTAATATCCAGCTGATCATAGGAGAGTCCCATCATGCTTCCTTGGTTGACTTGTATTTGTCCTTCGCAAATCTCTTCGGGATAACGGCTGTTGGTAACACCCATGTCACTGGAAAAACCGAGTTCTACAGTAAGGTCGGCATGCTGCGCTTTATTGCCGGACAATCCCAGAGATCTTACTCCCCGTTCGGTGATGTAGTTGCAACGTCCGCTGATTCCATATTCCGGATAGTTGCTTTTCGCTGCAAGTGCTTCTATTTCGGTAGGGTCCAATGCCATCATTTGTCCCATACCTACATGGCGCAAGGGGATGCGGACGGTACAAAACAAATCTTCCGGTTTGATTTCTTCGGCATACCATTCGGATATGGTGTAAGTCGGTTTGCAGAGTTCGTATTTCTCACCGTCCGGGAAGGAGAAACTTTCGTAGGTATATTCTACAGATAATTTTCCCTCCGGTTTTACGCCGTAGATTGCCTGGTCGTGCAGTACCCGGCCGTAGTCTTGAAAAAATGCACCATTCTTGCGGCTGATATAAACCAGCATGGAAGAGAAACCATAGCTGCCGGAACCACCTTCGCTCCATAATGTCGGTTTGGTACGACCGGCATTCCGATGACAGCTACCACAGGAGTAACCGGCATAAACAGGACCGAGTCCGCCGCCATGACCATTACCGCTTGTCCGTACATCATCGTAGAGTCTGTCTCCTTGATTGAAACGGTTTTCATAGACACCCGACACCCAGTCTGCCGGAGTGTCGTAGGCTAATGATGAGTTCAGAAAATTGGTAGCTGTACCTGCCGACAGAGCGTATCCATCCGGTATCTCTATATCCAAGATGTCAATTCCGTCATTATCGCAAGCGCTGCACGCCAATATAGAAAGGAGAGAGAATGAATATTTTAGTATGCAATTCATCTTTAATTGACTTTATTTAAAATAATATGCTCAAACATACCAAAGAAGTAAAAGGAGATTTAGTCAATCTCGCCTTTACTTCTATATGCTTTTATGGGGTAATCCCTTATTTCACTTTACGAGCCTGTCCGTCTTTGAAGAGCAGGAATTCCAGTGTGTGGAAACCGCGTACATTCTGAGCGGCTGCGATACCTTCGTTGTCTTCATCATAGTCACCGCTCCAGTTCAGCTGGTCCCAGTCTCCTGAATTCAGAAGCTGTACGATAGCGTTCTGGTCTAGTGGCCAGCTGTCCATATTCGGGTCAAGACCCAGGCTGGCAACCGGACCAAACAAGAAGGCTTCACTGACTTCCCATGGCTGGCGTGCCTGTAACCAAGCGTCACACGCTGTTTCAAAAGCTGTATTGGATGGAGAATTGGAAAGAGCTATCACTGCATCATATAACGCATCTACTTTACTTTTCAGTGATGCGTAAGTCGGCAATACGACTACTTCAACGTAAGTTTTTACCACCGGCTGAAGTATGGCATCAGAGTTAATGCTTGCTGTACTTCCGATATAAGAGTTCAACTCTTTCAGTACAGTTTCCAAATCTGAACAGGCTTCCATGGCTTCTTCTGCTTCCGAACTGTTGATGTTGTTGCGGAAAGGTTGTGGAATACCCCAGATGGCAGTCGCTGCCTTATTGATGGCTTGTTTTACATTGTTGTTCAATGTTGAATTGCTGCCTTCGATAATTTTTGAGATAGAATTATCGGCAACGGTTCCATCAAGTGTTCCGTAATAAGCATTGCGGATAGAATAGATGTTATTTCTATAGTCTTCGCGGGAGTGCCAGCTATACCATGATTCTACGGCATAAATTGCTTCCTGAATATTTCCGGCTTTATATTTGCTCACCGGGTCGCCTATTTTCTGTGAACCTACTTCACCGGCAATATCAATACAACCTTCGATGATTTGCTGTACACAGGTCTTGGCAGTTGTGAATTCACCGTTATGGTTGATAAAAGCGTCTCCATATCCGCCTGTTGTCCAGGCTGCCTGAAGGTTTGTTGCATCTGTTTGCAGAAGGCGGCCTACATTTTTCATATAGTTGTGCCAGCTTGTTGCATTCTCTGAGTTGTAGTCGATATCAGCAGCAGATACTTCATTATCATCATCATTACTACAGGAAGTAGCTGTAAATGCCAGTCCTAACATAAGGGCTGCAACATAGAAAAAACTTTTTTTCATCGTATAAAAATTAATTAATAGATTGTTTCTTATTTCTTGATAAACCATCCGACATAAGCAATGCCGATAGAGAATTCGTTTTCGCTGTTGTATTTTCCGGTTCCGAATACTTTGCTTGTTCCGATCTGCCGTGTCGAGTAGTCAGCTTTTACTACCAGATTAGGGAGAGCATACCAGTTCAATCCGGCTGTCCACATACTGACCTGACAACGCTTTTCCATTGTCTGTCCTTTTTCTCCTTTTTCCTGCGGATTGTAGTATTCGTATCGGGCAAACGGATAGATCACAGGAACTTTATTGTTTTTGAAAAGAGAACTGATGTTGAAACCTGCTTCGGCTGCATAGCTTACAGCATTTTTTGCAACAGGAATTAGCCGGCTGTAAGGAGATTTATTCGATTGTCCGATATTCACTTTACTGACTCCGGTAGAATTGCCCAGATTTCCATAAACGATATTACCACGTGCAATTACATATTTATTGCGGTATTGTGCATCTGCCGTGAATATTCTCAACGGGACTTTACTTGAATAACTATCAAGTTTGTCTGAATTGGAGCCCGCATCGGCACAATAGTAGAATGACGCACCTACACGCAAACCGGGAACGCCTTTGTAATCCAGGCGTGCTACATAAGCCGGAGACGAGAAGTTGTCTTCTTCAAATATACCTTGTTTGCCACCGGCTACCCATGTGTTGCGGTCAAAACCATTCGGATTCAAACCTGCCACAATCATGGCCTGATAATCGAAACTGGCATACCCTTTTCCGAAGGAACCGAAGAATTCCAGACCGTTCTCATGCCAAGTGGAAGGAAGGATTGTTGTTTCACCTTCCGGACGGGATGTTCCGAAGAAGTTGACCGGCTCATGATGTGAATTGGTTAATCCCACAGGGACAATGATATGTCCGGCACGTACATTGAAAGACCGATGGATCAGGCGTGTGATGTGGAACTGTTCAATAGCGACTTCGCCACCTTTTTCCACCTCTGTTTCATATTCACCGTTTTCGGAGTTCTCCAGCTCAAAAGCTGTGCCTGTACCGCCGGATTCAAACTCTATTTCTGCTCCGAGTATCCATTTCGATGTAAATTTATAATCGAAAGCAAGTACGAAACGGGGGATGGATATGGTATTCCTTTTTTTGTTAGGGTTACCGTCATTTCCTCCATAGAAGCGGTTTATACCATAGTCCTTGAAGTTAGCGACCATCTCTCCGTATCCGCCAAAACGGAACTTTGAATACTCCTCTGTAGAAGGCTTGTCGTTTTTAGAATTATCTTTCGTTTCCTGAGCCGAAAGTGTGTAGAAAGAGGACAGGAAGCAAAGAACAACGATTGCAGTTAATTTTCTCATCTTTTTAATAATTTTATCGACTGCAAAGTTATATGAGGTTAAAAAGGCTGGCAATACCTAAAAGTAGGCATAGTTATTTCTTAAATTCAGTATATGTAGGTAATTTTTAGCTAAGAATGGGAAGTAAGGAAATTTAAAAGGGTAAATGAGTAAAAGGTGCATATCAGCATTTTTGCTTTTTTGCTGATATACACCTTCTTTTGTTTTTAGATTTTTCTGACTTGCTTTATTTGACAGTAATATTCTCTTTCCAGGTTATACCACTTATATCTGTCAGAATTAGTTCGTAGTCACCTTTGGGCAAGTCCACAAAAACATCACTTCTGATTGTAAGGGTTGCTTTACTTCCCAAAGGAATGATGAGGCTGTGCTTTCCCGGAGCTACTTTGGCTACATAGTCATTTTTTATTCGGGTAAGTGGGAAGCGGGCTAGCTCTTCTCCATTCTTTTGAAGTATTGTTTTTCCATTCTCGTCTTTTAGTGTTATGCCGATCAGGAAGGAACCGTACACGTCGGCTCCTTCTATCCGGTATACTTTGAACGTGAGGATATCCTCTTGAATCTTTGCGTTGGATATTTCCAGTTCCGGTTTGACCGATTTGTTGTGCAAAGGTCCCCAAACACCGTTATGGAAGACTTGGTTAGTATATAAGGTCAGTATGAAAAGCAGTACTGCACCGCTTATTGCGACTTTACTGAATTGCTTGATAGATAGTGGAAGTTCACCGGAAGTAAGCCATACAAGCCATTTGTTCTTGGAAAGTTTAGGCAATAACAGATAATCCAAAGAATATTTTCCGCCGCCGGACAGGAAAATAGTGAATCCGGCTGACACTCCCAAGATGCCGATTTGCCATTCGTCGAGGCAGGTAGTACCCAGCCAGCCGGAGCCTAAAAGAATGCCGAATGCCAGACTGAATACGCCGATACTCATTAATCGTGTGAAGAAACCGAGCATATAGAGTAACCCGACGATGCCTTCTACTAATGTGAAAATTACCATTGCCCACCAAAGTAAATCCGGTGTGCTGACCAAGTATTCAATAATCGGTTTGATACCAATGGAATTGGGAAGGAAATGATTGAACTTTTCTCCAATGTATCCGGTTCCATCCGGAATGAGTTTGTTTTCAAGGACGAGTCTGCGCCAAAAAGCTGAGAAATAAGTCCAGCCGACGATCAGTCGTAAGGAGAGAGTGAAAATGCCCGCAAGTACGTAGGCTTTGGATGGTTCTTGTTGTTGTGTCAGCATACTGTTTGTTGTTAGTTTGTTATTGAGAGAATCGTTTCTTATTAGAACAAGTTTCCAGTGGAAAATGTTTTTGTGAAAACCTGTTTTTTTTGAAACGATTCTACTCAAGATAAACTACATACAAAACAAAGCTAACAATGCAAAAGTTATTCTTTAAACGGCTATCTTTATACCTTCTTTTTTATTACAATACCGTTTGCATTGTTGGCAAAGGTCGTATCCCAGCATGGCTCCCAAGATGAAGTCCTCTTCGGCAGACAGTTGATTCAAGGGGCGAATGATGATATGCCGCATGGCTTCCATACATTCGGGTTTGCCGAAAAACAGATTAATCTTGTTAGTACCTACTTCTTGTATCATATAACTGATCTTCTGATTCTTCAGCCGGCGGATGGCAAACTCTTCGTGCTCTCTGCTCATCGTATAGAGTACCATGTTGCGTACGCCTTTCTTGAACTCATAAATGTGGTTGAGGAAAATCCGGATTTCTCCGGGAATGATTCTTTCGGTAGCCATGATGTAAACTGTTATTTTATATGGAGATAAAGATTAGCTGATTTCTTGTTTTACTTGTTCAACCCATGCGCTGATACGTTCATCTGTCTGACCGTCTTCATTGACTTCGTCGAGTGGAAGACCTACGAACTTGCCATTAACGACAGCGATAGAAGAATCGAATGTATAACCGGCTGTGTCCACCGCTCCACAGAATTTGCAGCGCGTATCTTTCAGTTCTTCATAAAGAATACCGATAGCATCACAGAACGTATCGCTGTAAGAATCGGAATCACCACAACCGAACAAGGCTACATATTTGTGAGACAGATCGCATTTCTTTAAAATTTTAATTCCGTCGTACCAGTCATCCTGTAATTCACCGGCTCCCCATGTGGAACTGCCTAGTACCAGTACATCATATTCACCGACCAAAGCTTCAGTGAGTTTGGATACATCATAAATATGTGCGGAAGGAACATCTAGTTTCTCTGCAATCCGACGGGCAAGGTCTTCTGTTGTTCCGGTAGTGGAACCGTAAAATACTCCAATTTTATTCATCTTTGATTCTATTTTAATGTGATGGTGCAAAGATAAAGGGTCTCGGAGAAATAGGAAATCCCCATTTATAGTGGAATAATTGCTTTATTCTCATTATAAATGGGGATGTTCTCTCGCTTTTTTTCTACAAGAAATGCAACTTTTATTAAAGTTGTTTTTAAATAATGTATTATCTTTGCAGAGATCAAAACAGACACATATACTATATGAATATGAGAAGCTTAAAGTATTTTTCTTTTGGAGTTATCGGCATGGTTCTTGCTTCATGTGTAGAAGAGAAAAATTTGTATAATCCGGATGAAGGAACGCCTGAGGATACTCAACTCGGTTTATCTACGGATTTCTTGTTGAAAACGCAAAGGAGTGTATTTATTACTGCTGTCGATGGTGATGGAAAATCACAGGCCGGTGTGAAATTCGGTGTGTTTATGAGTCAGCCTTACACGGGCGAAGGAGTTATTTCTATTGATCCGGTCTTTGTCGGATATACGGATGCTTCAGGTAAGTTGAAAGCTGAAGTGGTGATAGGAAATAATGTTTCCAAAATTTATGTGGCTCCTCTCACTGCTGGTTATGGTCAGGTGAAGGAAGCGGATGTTCAGGATTTTGTTTCATTGGAGTTTCAAGGAGTCAGTTTTCCTCATATGGCTGTCTCGCGTGCTTTTTCGATTGAGATTCCTTCATTTTCCGGACCGATCAGTGGTCTGTATCAATTGTATATCCCTTATAAGAATGTTGAAATAAGTAGGGATGGTATTCCGCTGCAGGGTGGGTGTTCTTTGGTCTCTAAAGAGCAACTATCTCCTGCTTTGATTAATCAGATTGATAGTTGGTACCCAGAGAGGCAGAATGTTCAGAAAGCAGATTTGGATAAAAACTCGGATTTACGGGTCGTTGATGAAAATGGAGCCAGAGTTTGGGTGACTTATGTCGGTGATGGTGGTTTCTATGTCGCTAATCAGACTGTTTATAATTCATTGATGTATTATAATTATAAAGAGGAAGAACTGAATAGTCCAAATGACATTGATCATCTTCGGATGACTATGTTGTTGCCTAATACTAACCAGCTGCAGTGTCCGTCGGGTTTGAAAGTTCAGTTACTTTATTGGAATGGAAAGGAGTATACTGAGATTTTCCCAAAAGGGACACGGATAGGTTTTGTTGTAGCACGTGCCGGTTATAAGAAGGATGGTACGGATGTAACAACGAAGAATGCGTATTCTTTTAAAAATAAAACGAATCCTGTTGTTAATGGTGACGTCTCTGGAATGTATTACTCTACTCCGGTATTGAATAAATGGGGAAAATCTCAGGCTGTAACTCGTCAGTTAGATGGTTATAATTGTTGTGTGACCGTATTTGATATCCGTCCTTTTGGCGATAATCAATCAGATTATGATTTTAATGATGTAATGTTGAAAGTGACTGCTACTCCTGAAAAAGCAATTGAACCGGGAGAGGATATTCCGGTTGAAGAAGAAGTAGTTGTAACTGAATCTATTCATGGTACATTGGCTTTCGAAGACCAGTGGCCTAATGCCGGTGATTATGACCTGAATGACTTTGTAGTAAATTATGCATACGGTTTGGGAAAGAATACGGAAAACAAGATTACAAGCATTAAATTGCGTTTTAAACCAATAGCCAAAGGGGCTGCCGCTTATACAAAGATCGGTTTTGGCATTGAACTTCCATTGGCAGAAAGTTATATTGATGCTGCAAAGGTGATGGGAGCGACTTTCGAAAGTGGTAATTCAAAGGCGACTTTTGTGATTTGGGAAGATGTAAGCAGACTCTTTCCTAATATAAATGGTTTTGTAAATACAGAAAAGGGGACGAGTTTTGTTTCAGCAGCGGAAGTTGAAATCACTATTCCGCTGACTATTCCGGTTGACAATGTTTCAATGATGAAATTCAATCCATTTATATTTGTGAATAACCGTTCTCATGAAATTCATTTAACAGACTTTGCTCCGACTTCGAAGATGGATACAAACTTGCTTCAAACTGCGGATGACTGTTCTGATGCATCACGAAATATTTATTATCGGATGGAAGATATGTCTTGTTGGGCATTAGATTTTCCTCGTACTTCAGCAAGCGACCCGGCATGGAGATATCCGAAAGAAAAATCGTCAGTAGTGAAGGCTTATAAGAATTATAGCAAGTGGGTAATAAATAAGACGGACTTGTCTTGGTTTGATTTCACTATTTCAGAGAATGTAGATGAGGATGAATTATACTAAAATATTTTTGTTGGTTGTGGAGTTGATGCTTTAAAAGATACCCTTATTTTTCTGAGCAGGTCTTAAAACATAAGAATCCCCTTTATAATGGAGAAACGGATTAGTTTCTATTATAAAGGGGATTGATATGTTTTAATGATGGAACAAGCGAATGCCTGTGAATGCCATTGCCATATTGTACTTGTCGCATGTACCGATAACATGATCATCTCGTACTGAACCTCCCGGTTGTGCGATATAGCTTACACCGCTTTTGTGTGCACGTTCGATATTGTCTCCGAAGGGGAAGAATGCGTCAGAGCCCAAAGCTACGCCAGTCATTGTATCCAGCCATGCACGTTTCTCTTCGCGGGTCAGTACTTCCGGCTTTTCTGTAAAAAACTGTTGCCAAACGCCGTCTGCCAATACGTCATCATGATCTTCTGAAATATAAACGTCGATAGTATTATCACGATCTGCACGGCGGATTTTTTCAATCCAGGGCAGATTCATTACTTTCGGATGTTGGCGGAGATACCAGATATCTGCTTTATTTCCTGCAAGGCGCGTGCAGTGAATACGTGACTGCTGTCCTGCACCGATACCAATCGCCTGTCCGTCCTTTGTATAACATACGGAATTGGATTGTGTATATTTTAAGGTGATTAAAGAAATGATTAGGTCACGTTTGGCTTCAGCCGGAATTTCCTTGTTTTGTGTAGGTAACTCTTTCAAAAGACTTTCGTCTATTTTCAGTTCGTTTCTGCCTTGCTCAAAAGTCACTCCGAAAACATCTTTGTGTTCGATAGGAGCCGGGCGGTAAGCCGGATCTATCTTGATCACATTGTAAGTTCCTTTTCTTTTATTTTTCAGGATTTCCAAAGCTTCGGGAGTGTAATCCGGTGCAATCACACCATCGGATACTTCACGGTTGATAATGCGTGCAGTCTCTTCATCACAAGTATCGGACAATGCGATGAAGTCTCCGTAAGAAGACATACGGTCGGCACCGCGTGCGCGTGCATAGGCTGTTGCCAGTGGAGACAGTTTTACATCATCCACAAAATAGATTTTCTTCAGTGTGTCACTCATTTCTACAGCAACAGCAGCACCTGCCGGGCTGACGTGTTTGAATGATGCGGCAGCCGGAAGTCCGGTAGCTTCTTTCAGTTCTTTTACTAACTGCCAACTGTTGAATGCATCCAGCAGATTGATGTAACCGGGATGTCCGTTCAATACCTCAATGGGTAGTTCGCCTTCTTTCATGAAGATACGGGCAGGCTTTTGATTTGGGTTGCAGCCGTATTTCAGTTCGAGTTCGTTTGCCATATTATTTAATTATGAATTACTGATTACAAATTGATAGCGACAAAATTACTAAAAAAAGAATAGCCAGCCTAGCCTCCTGTTATAAATTAGTAACAAGTAATTAGTATTGGGGAAACTGTGGGTAGCGAAAATACCTATTTGTGGTGATTGCATATCCTCGAAATATTCCGTTTCTTTGCAGTCTCTAATATAAATAGGTGTAAATGGATAATTTGCAAAAATACAAACCAACTGATAAGATGATTGATCTCATCAGTGATAACTATTCCTTGTTACAAGTGATGAGCCGTTTCGGCCTTTCGTTGGGATTTGGTGACAAAACAGTGAAAGAAGTTTGCGAGCTTAATGGAGTAGATTGCAGGACTTTTCTGATTGTAGTCAACTTTATGTCTGAAGGCTTTTCGCGGATGGATGGAAGCAGTGAGGATATTTCTATACCTGCACTAATCGATTATCTGCGGCAAGCCCATATTTACTTTCTGGACTTTTCTCTTCCTGCCATTCGCCGTAAACTGATTGAAGCGATTGACTGTTCGCAGGATGATGTAGCTTTTCTGATTCTTAAGTTCTTTGATGAATATACACGAGAGGTACGTAAACACATGGATTATGAGGAGAAAACGGTATTCAAATATGTGGATGCGCTGATAAATGGCAATGCTCCCCGGAATTATCAGATTAGCACATTCTCCAAGCATCATGACCAGGTGGGAGAGAAGCTGACAGAACTGAAAAATATCATCATTAAATATTGTCCTGCCAAAGCCAATGAGAATCTGTTGAATGCGGCTCTTTTCGATATATACGCCTGTGAGGCCGGTTTGGAATCTCACTGCAAGGTTGAAGACTATATTTTTGTTCCTGCCATTCTGAAGTTGGAAAGGAGGATTAGGGAAAATGAAAAATAACGAAGCCATTCGAATTGCGATCGCCGAAACCTCAGTGATTATCCGGGGTGGGCTGACCGCTGCATTGAAGCGTCTTCCTAATGTGAAGGTGCAACCTATAGAATTACTTTCAGTAGAGGCTCTGAGTGATTGCCTGCGTACGCAATATCCGGAAATGCTGATTGTAAATCCTACTTTTGGTGACTACTTTGATGTAAATAAGTTCCGGGAAGAAACTGCCGGTAAGAAAATACGTTTGATTGCTTTGGTTAGCTCTTTTGTAGATGCCTCTTTGCTGACTAAATATGATGAGTCGATTTCTATCTTTGATGATCTGGATATTCTTTCTAAAAAGATTCATGGTCTGCTAAATCTGGCTTCGGGAGAGGAGGAGCTTGACAATCAGGAAACGCTTAGCCAACGGGAGAAAGAGATAGTGATCTGTGTGGTGAAAGGTATGACGAATAAAGAGATTGCAGAGAATCTTTTCTTGTCTATTCACACTGTCATTACTCACCGGAGAAATATCAGCAAAAAGCTACAGATACACAGTGCGGCTGGCCTGACTATTTATGCTATTGTAAATAAGCTTGTTACGCTAAATGATGTGAAAGATTTATAACCTTAAAAGAATGTTATAAAATCTGAAGCCGTTTGCGAACACGGAATCTTTTCGTACCTTTGCAGTGCAATTGGGAAATTGCTATTAGTTTAAAAGGTAAAAGAAAAGATTATTAAGGTATTAGATTTAAATAATTAAGGTATTAAATTTTTTAGTGTTCAATAGGACATTTTTTGGTAAAAGGTAAAAAGGATAACAATAGGTAAGAAGTTTAAAAGGTAAAAAGAAGATTAGTTTTCAGGAATTGAGGTAATAAAAGAAAAGCCTTTCTGGCTTTTCTGATGCTGTGGCGAGTGGTTCCCTTCTAGGAATTGACTCGTTTTTTGTTTATAGACGCAGGGGAGCCGAAAGGTATATAAATACCGGGATTGCTAATGCCAGGAGTGTATAAAATAAAATCCCGACGAAATCGCTTCGGCGGGACCCTATTTCATTTTTACTTAAATGTGGCTACGTAATAAAATTATGACTAATTAATTCAATTCTGATACTGCAAAGATAGTGCGTTTCTGTATCTGTCACAATCCCCTTTATAAGGTATATTGCGTAGTTGCTCTCACTATTAATAATTAGTGGTGGATATCATTTTACTTTTTTCCACTCTTTCGTTGCGAAATCATATGATTTGATCACTTTGGCAGGGCAACCGGCACAAATAGAGTATGCTGGGATGGAACGGCTGACAACGCTTCCGGCAGCCACTACACAATGTTTCCCTAAAGTTACTCCTGGCAGTATGACTGAGTTTGCACCTACCCATACATCATCCTCAATAGTGACAGGCTGTGTACTTACTCCCTGTTCGTCGATTGATTTCTCCGCATCTTGATAATTATGATTAAGTCCTGTGACTGTTACATGCTGTGCAAGATTCACATGATTTCCTATAAGAACCGGACCGATAATGGTATTTCCTAATCCGATGCGGGTATAATCTCCAATGATTAAATCTCCTACCGCATTATTAAGGCAGGAAAAGTCTTCTACTACCGAATAGCGCCCTAGCGAGAACTGATTAAAAGGAGGAAGGTCTTTGCGGACACTGCGATAAATCACGGAACCTTTTCCACGTTTCAGATATACAAAATAGAAAAGGCGTATCCACCAGTTGGGGCGTGTCTTTACAGGATGCATAATAAAACGATGTACGGCTTGTTTCAAAGCCGGATTTTGTTTGATTCGCAGTTTCAGTGTCCTTTTTTCCATATTGAATGTTTTTGTTTCTTTTTATCTTCTACTAAATAATCCGGTATTGCCAGACTGTATGTGATTGCCAATCCTAAAAGCAATATCCACCACTTGAGTGACGAGGTCCAGTGGTATCCTGTTATCAATAAAGTCCAGATACTGACGAAGGTGCATAATTTCATCGGAGAAGGTATCAGCTGCTGGGCTATACGGTTGCAGAAATTCCAGTTGCCTTCTAATAAAGACGGCAATAGATAAGAGAGGGTCTTCCGTATGCGCCTGCGATAGGGATAAACAGGGGCGGAGTCACAGTGTACAATCACATCCGGCAGATATTCAATATATATATTCTGTTTGAATAACTTTCGTTCGAGATTTGTTTTGGCAGTTCTTTGATTCTTCTGTAGCCATTCTAAGTCGAAAGCCATATTGGTTCCGAAAAGACTTGAAGAAAAGCCGATCTGAGTATTCCCCGATCTGAAAAGACTGTTATTGATTTCTTCGGATAGAGCATGGAAACGTTTCCGTACTCCCTTACGATTATTAATGATCGTGTGCAACTGCATTGCCTGTATTCCGGCATCGTAGGCATTATAAATCTTTTCCAGAAAATGGGGTGATAAAGCACTGGCTTTATCAGAAAGAAGGATGACTAATTCGTATCGTTCTTTATCTAATGAATTAATTGCTTCCAGCAAATCTTTATATGTGATGAATTCATATGCTTCCTGTTGATACATGAAAGGAAGGAGGCTTCCGTCCTGAACTAATATGGCACACTGATATTGTTTTCTGGCTTTGGGATAATTGGAATGTTTGAAATGTGAGGCAACAGCCAATATGAAAAGGTATAGGAGCAAAAGCCCTATACACAAAAAGAAGAAATCGTCTGCTATGTAGATAAAGTAGTCCATCCTGTAGTGAAGGAGTTATACGTTCTCTTTTTGAACGAATGCAGTAACTGTTTTCAGAATGATTTTTATGTCCAGTCCGAAAGAGAAGTTTTTTGCATATTGGATATCCAGTTGCTTGCGTTCTTCTGCGGAGAGTTTACCCGCTTCACCTCTTTTTTCAACCTGCCACAGCCCGGTAAGTCCGGCTGGTCCCATAAAACGATCAATGTGTTCATCACTAGTCAGTAACTCTGCCTCATAGAGTGGGAGGGGACGATTGCCCACTATAGACATATCTCCTTTGAGGATATTGATAAGCTGTGGTAATTCATCAATGCTGTATTTACGGATAAAACGTCCTATCTTTGTGATTCTGGGGTCATTCTCCAGTTTTACGAAAGCATTACTTTTCTCTTTTGATTTCTTGTGGATATAGTCTTCTTCAGAAATTACAAAATCGTCGGATATCAGGAGAATTTCTTCTTCGTCTGCTTCTTCAGAGACACAGGATTCTTCTCCCCATATATCTTCTTCCTCTTCTTCTTCCTGTTGGTATTGGTTGAGAGCATTGAAATCCTTCAGATGTTTATCAGCGTCGGTATACATCGAACGAAATTTGAGAAAATCAAATATCTGATAATTGCTTCCTACACGTTTGGATTTATAGATAATCGGTCCTTTGCTCTCCAAGCGAATGGCTATAGCAGTAGCTATTAAAAGAGGAGAAAGGAAAAGTAGTGCTATTCCGGAAAAGAATATATCGAAGATTCTTTTCCACGAAGGCAGGCGAAAGGCTTTTAAATTCTGTGTTTGGAGTTGCAGTGCTTCTATTTTTTGTTCTTTTCTACGTGTGAGAAAAGTTGACAGATCTTTCAGTACTTCACTGTTGGTTTCGTACTTAATCGTGTTATTAACTCCTGCCTTCAAGTATTCTGTAGCTTCTTCCTTAGTAATGGAATCTATAACCAGTACCATATAAAGCCCTGGATACATTTTTCGTATAGAGCGAATATCAGAGATATCTTTTGATAATTCTACCTGCTCAATAAATAAAGCTGCGTCGTATTTTTCTCGTATCTTGTCTAGCACTTTAGTTGCCTTATAGCAGTTTGGTGCTGCATAGAATACTCCGGTACTTAATTTCGAAAACAGTTCTATTGTTTTGTTGTGTCTGCCTATGTAAACAAAATATTGCATTTAAAGGCTGTATTAGTCGATAATCTTTTTGATTCGGATTTTTAGTTCCAAAGGATTGAATGGCTTCAGAATATAGTCTTCTGCCCCTTCTTCCAGTAATTTGATTCTTTCCGTGGTACTTTCTTCGCTGGACAGCATAACGATAGGAATTGACTTGAATAACTCATTGGCTTTCATATATCTGAGGAATTCATCTCCTCTCATTAACGGCATACGAATATCGGAAATAATGAGATCGGGTACATTACCTTCATTAAGCCAATCTATTGCTTTAATAGGATTCTCCAAATACATAACGTCGTAATCCTTGCCTAAATATATACTTGCAACTTTTCCAATAGTCGCTTTATCGTCAACTAATAGTATCTTTTTTTTCATACAAATAGAACCTTTCTATCGCTTGCTTTGCTACTTGATTTATATAGATTAAATTGAATCTCTTGCCTTTGTTTCACTTCGTGCAAATATATATATAATTTTAGAATAAACTTCCAATTAGCAGAAGTAAAATTCATGAAGATTATTATTTTTATTTATTAATAGAATATATCTGATACGTTTAGTGAGGAAAAAAACACGGATTTCATTATTTTTATGAAACCCGTGTTGATAAGGGAGGTTAGTTTTTATTTGTTTGGAATACCTTGTTTACATCAAAATCATTCCACCATTTTTCATTTTCTGTACCACCGCTCGTTACCCAGTCACTGAATTGTGAATAAGCAGTTTTGATATTTACATACTCCAAAGGCCATTTGAAATTGGAAGGAACCATGATGCCCCATGCCAGATTCTCTTTACTGATATAATATTTTTTGCTAGCATGATGGCTGTTATCGTTGTTTCCGCCAAACAGATCGGTATTTGCGAGTTTGGTTGGTTGGTAGCCTGCAACATGTATTTCCTTACGTGGGTTTCTGTTGCCGTCTACGATGATAAAGACATTCAATTTGTTGACATTAAAGGCATCTGCTGATATTGTCGGATTATTGAAGGTAATGGAGAAACTGATATTCTTAGGTTTGGTATTGCCTGCATAGTCTGAGACAGTATTAATCTGCTCATACCGATCTCTTCCCAATACTTTATGAGCATCATCAAACAGAGGAATCACAGCATAATCCTGACCACTTTCGATATTGTTATTATTTAGATTGAAATTCTTGGCAAGAGTATTGTCACTGAATTCAACTGACTGTGTAATGGCATTGGCGGGTACATTGTCCAGCATAATAGCTGCTCCGATGCTTTTGGTTGCTCCGGCTGCGGATAAGTCAATACTTAACTCGAATTTTGTTACTTTATTCTCTTTATTAGTATATATTTTCCTTTTCTGAATGGTCAGAACGATATCATTCATATCATAATCTCCATATAGTGGCCATTGGTCTTCGAAGAGGTAAGTATAATCTTTGTTGTCTTCCACTTCAATAGGGAATTCAGGATCTTCCGGGTCAGGGGTAGGGTCAGGTATTTCTGAAAGTTCACCACATGAAGTAATGATTGTTTTGGAACCATTCGGGATATATAATTCTACTGAATTTTCCATAATGTAATTAGGGTTATTGGCAGGTACCCCTTTGGCGAATTCCCCTTCCGGGCATTCAATATCCAAATTACCATTGAACTTAGTTGTCCAACCAGTAGATATGCTTTTTGTGGATTTTATTAATGAACGAGTTCCGGCAGCTTTAAAAGTGACATTAGGAATATCCATTATCTCTGCTTTTATCATAGAACCATTATTCAGTTCAAAAGTGCTTCCGCTATTACCGCATTTAAAAGATGGAATAGCTATAAAAGTACCATTTTCTACGCCACCAGCCAATATACCTTTATTCATTATGATAGTTCCGCTTGTTCCTCCGAATTCGAAAGAATTTTGGGCATAAAGACTGCAATTATTAGTAAAAGTAGGGTTACCGCCATTATCATTACTTATTTTTTGAGCATTAACAGTTCCATCATTTACACCAATCCCACCTATAATGAAAGTTGGAGTATTAATTGTTGCTTCAGTTCCATTATAAAAATAGCATGTTGCATCTTGAGAATTAAACTTTAATGCACCTTCTTGAATAGTCAATTCTCCAAAGTTATAAATAGCTCCTTTGGTAAATACGGACTGTTCCCAAGAAGCAACAGATTTTCCTGTAACATTAATTGTGGCTTTAGGAGCATTGTATAAAATAGACGTCGTATTCAAGTCCTTCATACTATTGACACTAATTGTTCCAAAATTTTTCAGTAATACTCCTATGGCAGCAAGATTGATGTTATTGCCAATAAGACTTCCGCCTGATTGAATCGTTAATATTGAGTTGTCAGCAATAAGAAAACTCGTGAATGAATCGGTGTTGATTTTTCCACCCTTCAAAATAATAATATCTGCACTTTGTATTTGGTTTTGCGAGGGTGTCCATTCACCTTCTACAAATATGGTAAATCTTCCGCCATTCAAATATCCACTGGTATGGTTGATTTCACCATTAAATTTGTTTTTTATGATATAGCTTTTGCCTGCTTCCAAATGATGATTTGATTGATTCCAATTAGTATTACCTGTAAGTTCAATAGCTCCTGTGGTATCATAAGTTTCTTCGGGATATTTTTCTGGAATATTATAGCTTCCGATGGTCGCTTTTGCAACTCTTGTAGTCCTTGAACCTACAAATTCTTTATTTTTAGATACATCCCATGTACTAATAGACACTCTGCTTCTAGAGTCTGTCTTACGAATATATAGGTAATTAGTTCCTTCTGTATAATTTATTTCTTGTGAAAAAGCTTGACCTTTCTTGGCAACTCCTTTGGCAAGTATATGGTAATCAGACGTTGAAAATGGATTTGCGTCCAATATTTCTATTTGGTTGTAAAGTTCATCATCAATTTCTATGTTTAGAATACTAGTTGTAGTCATATTCCAGTCAAATCCATCCGGTGCAGCAAAACCGTCTCCCATTGGATTGGCTGTCTGATAAGACGGATCATATAGATCCTTCTCGGAATCTACGCAACTGGATAACATGCTTACTATTGCTATCGCAATAATAGATGTAAGCAGAATTGTTTTTTTCATCATAATGTCTATTGTTTGATTGTTTTTTTGTTTGCTGCAAAGATAGTTGTATATTTTGGATTAAAGATGTATTTATTGATATTTCTTGTGTAAAAAGCAACGATAATTCCGTTTTGGTTCGCTTTATATGAAAAACGAAAGAAAAACCTCCTGATTTTTTCTTTTGCAGAAATATTATAGAATGAAAATCAGGAGATTACTATAGAGATTTTTTTTTAGGGTTTGGTAATTTCCCCTATTAAACAAGAGTTCATTTTGTATCGGATGTCTTTATTAGATAGTCCGTGTCCCAGCAAAAACATCAGTTTAGTTACAGCACATTCGGGAGTACTGTCATATCCACTGATAACACCTGCTTCGAGTAGATGCATTCCGGTCTCGTAACGTCCCATTTCTACTGCTCCGGAAGCACATTGTGTGATGTTAACAATGATAATTCCACGATCAGTAGCCTCTTTTAATTCCCGGATGAACCATTCTTTTTGCGGTGCATTTCCTGATCCGAATGTTTTCATGACGACCGCTTTCAATCCGGGGACATGGAGTAGTGAATGAATGATCTCCTCCTGGATGCCGGGGAAAAGAGTTAATATTACCACATTCGTATCAAACAGATAGTGTGGCTTTAGTGGTTTGTCCGGGTCCGGTTTGCGAATAAGGTTGGGCTCGTATTTAATATGGATGCCTACGCGTGCCAATGGCGGGTAATTGAAAGACCGGAAGGCATTAAAGTTCTCAGCATTGATTTTTGTGGTACGATTACCCCGCATCAAGTGATTTTCAAAGAAAATACATACTTCGGGGACAATAGCTGTACCGTCCGGATTCTTGGCAGCAGCAATCTCGATTGCAGTGATCAGATTTTCTTTTCCGTCCGTACGCAGCGTTCCGATTGGCAATTGAGAACCGGTCAGAATAACAGGCTTACTCAGATTTTCGAGCATAAAACTTAGGGCAGAAGCCGTATAGGCCATTGTATCCGTTCCATGCAAAATTACAAAGCCATCGAAATAGTCGTAATTATAGTTGATGATCTTTACAAGTTTTGCCCAGTAAGCTGGTTCCATATCCGAGGAGTCGAGAGGAGGATCGAATTGATAGGAGGAAATGCGATAGTTGAATCTTTTCAGCTCAGGAACGTGCTTGAGCAAATGGTCGAAATTAAAGTTTTCTAAGGCACCTGTCTCCGGATTTTCTATCATTCCGATAGTTCCACCCGTGTAAATTAACAAAACGGAAGGGGTCTCTACTCTCATAATTGATGAATTTCTGTTAAAACGCTGACAAAGATATAGATTAATTGCGAATTATGAATAGTAAATGATGAATTTGTTCGTAGTTTGCAGTGAAATGTTATAAATCTGAATATTTATGCGGAATTATACGATGGATTAAAAGAAAAAATCAAGTGAGTTGTAAAAATAGTCAAGTAGCTAAAATTGTTTGGAAAGAATGGTTATGCAAAGCAAAACGATACTGCCCGGCTATTTTAGCTACCATTTGTCTGACTATTTCTTATGTCTATTTAAGCGCATCTTTCAGTTTTAGAATGGCTTTTTCCGGATCTTTTTCTTCTTCAAGCAGAGTGACAAAGCGGCTACCGATGATAGCTCCGGAAGCATGTTCGCAAGCTGCTTGAAAAGTAGCTTTGTTGGAGATACCGAAACCAACCATTAGCGGGTTGCGCAGATTCATATCTTCGATCTTTTTGAAATAGGCACGTTTCTGTTCATTAAAGTCTTGTTGTGCGCCTGTAGTTGCTGCGGATGAAACCATATAGATGAATCCGTCTGTATGTGCATCGATCTCACGTACCCGCTCTTCGCTGGTCTCCGGGGTGATGAGCATGATTACTTTGATTCCATAACGTTCGGCAATGATACGGTAGTGATCCTGATAATCTCTGAAAGGCAAGTCGGGGATGATAACGCCGTCTATTCCGCATTCCACGCATTTGCGGCAGAAGTTTTCAAATCCGAACTGCATAATAGGGTTTAAATATCCCATAAATACCAATGGAATACTTACTTCCTGGCGAATGTTTCGTAATTGTTCGAAAAGGATTTTCAATGACATTCCGTTGCGTAATGCCTGAGTGGCGGCATTCTGGATAACGATGCCGTCTGCCATAGGGTCACTGAATGGAATACCGACTTCAATCATGCTGACGCCATGTTTTTCGAGAGTACGGATGACATTGACTGTTCCATCAAGGGTAGGATTACCTGCACAAAAATAAATAGAAAGGATGTCTTTCTTGTTGCTATTAAAGAGTTGATTAATTCTGTTCATGATTTTGAGAATTTAATTTTATGACTTTAGTTCATTTAGAAATATCCGGATTCGTTCCGGATCTTTTTCCCCGGGCTTCAGTTCGAAACGACTGTTCAGGTCGTAGCCTGCCAGACGGGGATGGTCGAATGCTTTCAATGCATTGGCACTGTGTGAGTTGATGCCGCCACTCAATAAGAATGGAACTTGTCCGTTGTAGGTATGCAGAATGTTCCAGTCGAATTGGTTTCCTGAGCCACCATACTGCTCACATTTCGTATCAAACAGGAAAAGATTGCAAGTTTTTTCATACTCGCTTACGTGATTCAAATCTTTCGGACGAGCTACAGAAAAAGCTTTGATGATTTTCAGGCCGGAGGTGCGCAATGACTGACAGTATTCCGGTGATTCTTTGCCGTGGAGCTGGATATATTCCAGTCCAAAACGGTCGGCGTACATCGTGATTACATCTTTGTCTTCATTTACAAAAACTCCGACACGGCGGGCATGAACAGGTAGGTAAGCGGGAAGTTCGTAGATATAACGGGGAGATTTGGGATAGAAGATAAATCCCATCATATCCACTCTTTGTAGTGACTCCACATCCCGTATATTTTGGGCTTCACGCATACCGCATACTTTGATGATTTTTCCGTTGATCATAGGGCTGTCCGTTTTTGGAAGTTCATATATTTATTGGATGGCTTTCAGAAAGTTCTGCAGAGTTTCTCCCGGTTGCGGAGTTTTCATAAATGTCTCTCCGATGAGGAATCCCCGGAATCCGGCGGTCCGAAGACGTTTTACCACTTCCGGATCGGAAATGCCACTCTCTGATACTAATACCGCATCTTGTGGAAGTTGTCCTGCCAGTCGGAAAGAGTTTTCTACATCTGTGAAGAAAGTACCCAGATTGCGATTATTAATCCCAATCATATCAATTTTGCTATTAATATAAGGTAACTCTTCCGCACTATGGATTTCAAGTAATACTTCCAGTCCCAGTTCATGCGCCTGCTCTGCCAGTTCCTGACATTTTTCCTGTTTCAGTGCGGCGGCGATAAGAAGTACGGCATCCGCACCGACAATTTTTGCCTGATATAACTGATACTCATCAATGATAAAGTCTTTTCTTATAATGGGCACATCGACCAAAGGACGTGCTGTACGAATATCTTTCAGACTTCCTCCAAAAAACTTCTCATCAGTGAGAATAGAGAGGGCGGAAGCACCTGCCGCAAGGTATGACGGAACAATTTCTTCGGGACGTGCCTCCTGTTTGATCCACCCTTTGGATGGCGAGCGACGCTTAAATTCGGCTATAATACCGGAATCGGAAGAAGCCAATGCCCGTTTCATAGAACGGGAAGCCGGAACTTCATTGATACCTTCCTGCAACTGTTCGATGGAAATAGCCTGCTTTTGCAAATCGACTTCAAACCGTTTGTTAGCTATAATTTCGGATAATATATCTTTCATTAATCTTAAATTTAGAATCAAGGCAAAGGATATCGCATATTCATCCTTTACCACTTATCATTTATAACTTATTACCTATTACTTATTATTCAATTCAATGAATTTCTTCAGTGTAGCCAATGCCCGGCCACTTTCCAGTGATTCTTTAGCGAGAGCGATGCACTCTTCAATCGTTTTTTCCGGACGAACTACTTGAATAGCGAAAGCTGCATTGATAGCAACCACGTTTTTCTGTGCTTCCGTAGCTGTATTGTTCATAATGTTATCAAAGATTTTAGCAGCATCTTCCGGTGTCTGTCCGCCATCCAGATCAGCGTCCTGATAACGTGCAAATCCGAGACTTTCCGGAGTATAAATCTTCTCATTGCCGCAGGTAGCTACCTTAAACTCGTTCGTCAGAGAAATCTCATCATATCCGTCCAGACTATGTACAACGGCAAATTTAGTCTTACTCTCCTGATAAGTATAGGTATAAAGGCGCAAAAGCGGAAGATTATACACGCCTAAAAGCTGATAAGTCGGCAATACCGGATTGACCAACGGGCCGAGCATATTAAAAAATGTACGTACCGCCAATCCTTTACGGATCGGGGCAACTGCCTTCAGTGCCGGATTGAACAAAGGAGCGTGCAGATAAGCAATATTACATTGTTCCATGCTGCGCCGCATCTGATCAACATCACTTGTGAATTTAACCCCATGCTGCTCCATCACATTGCTGGCACCGCTGACTGAAGTAGCTCCATAATTACCATGTTTTACTACCGGAATACCTGCTCCGGCTACTGTAAAGCAGGCCGCCGTAGAAATGTTGAATGTGTTTTTTCCATCTCCTCCCGTACCGACAATATCGATCGGAGCGAATTCGCTCAAATCAACCGGAACCCGCATTTCCAATAATGCATCACGGAATCCGCATAATTCTTCGACAGAAATATTACGCATCAGAAAGACAGTAATCAGTGATGCTACCTGTACGTCATTATATTTCCCTTGTGCGATGTTTTGCAGGATAGTACGTGCTTCATCGCGTCCCAGATATTGGTGTTCGAAAAGTTTATATAGAATCTGTTTCATAAGTTTATTCGTTTAAGAAGTTTTTGATGATTTCTTTTCCTTGCGGGGTCAGTACGGATTCGGGATGGAACTGGATGCCATGTACATCATAGGTTTTGTGACGTAATGCCATGATTTGTCCTTCCTGACTTTCAGCAGTTATCTCCAGGCACTCAGGAAAACTTTCCCGGCTGACTACCCAGGAATGATAGCGTCCGACAGGTATCTCTTTGCCCAGTCCTTCAAAAAGTACGTCTTTCTGCAGGATGCTGATCGGTGTCTGTACACCGTGATATACTTCCTTCAGGTTTTCCAGCCGTGCACCAAAAGCCTCGCCGATGGCCTGATGTCCCAGACAAACGCCTAAAATACTCTTTGTCGGTGCATATCGTTTGATAATGGGCAATAGCAAGCCTGCTTCTTCGGGTATTCCCGGTCCCGGTGAAAGTATGATCTTATCAAATCGTTCCACTTCATCAAGGTCTATCTGGTCGTTGCGAACTACTTCGACGTCTGTAGCTCCCAGTTCTTTCACTGCATGCAGCAAATTGTAGGTGAAAGAATCATAGTTATCTAAAAGTAATATTTTCATTTTATTGTCATTGTAAAATTGTTGTTCAAATACTGTTTCTGACTTATCAGGCAGACCGCTCTGAACAGTTAGTTTTTTAAATTAACAGCTAAATCAATAGCCTTTTTCAGAGCTCCTAATTTATTGTTTACCTCTTGCAGCTCGTATTCATCCTGACTGCGTGCAACGATACCGCCTCCGGCCTGGAACCACAACTCGTTATTCCGGCTGACAAAAGTACGGATGGTGATTGCCTGATTCAGTTCTCCGTTAAGTCCGATAAAGCCGATACAGCCGCCATAAGCACCGCGGTTATGAGGTTCGATTTCGCTGATCAGCTGCATGGCGCGTACTTTCGGTGCTCCGCTCAACGTTCCCGCAGGGAAAGTATCGATGAAAGTTTTAATCTTATCCGCCCCTTCATTCAGCTGACCGCTCACGCGGCTGACCAGATGAATCACATGACTGTAATACTGTGGTTCCTTATAAAACAATACCCGTACATCATGGCAATTACGTGAAAGATCATTTCTTGCCAGATCAACCAGCATCACATGCTCCGCGTTCTCTTTCGGATCGGCAAGCAGTGCTTCCGCCAGTTCGCGGTCTTTTACCGTATCTCCGGTGCGGCGGGTTGTTCCGGCAATCGGGTCGATGTAGGCACGTCCGTCTTCAATTTTACAGTGAGTCTCCGGTGAAGAACCGAAAATGCGGTATCCTCCGAAATCGAAATAGAAAAGATAGGGAGAAGGATTGATGCTGCGAAGAGCACGATAGACTTTGAAATCATCTCCGGCATAAGGCTGGATGAATCTTCTGGAAAGGACAATCTGAAAAACATCACCACGCATACAATGGGCAATACCCTTGCGAACGTTCGCTTTATGTTCCTCATCGGAGATCGGGCTGCTGACAGGACCTGTCACCGAGAAATTATAAGAAGCATAATTTCTGTTTTCGATAGCGGCCTCCAGTTCCGGCAAACCGCTTTCTTCACCTTCGCCCAGCATTTCTACCAATGTCAATTCATTCTTGAAATGATTGAAAACGATGATATACTTATATAATATGTATAGCAAGTCCGGAGCATCATTCTGCTCATCATGACTTTCTTTCACCGGGATATGTTCGAAGTATTTCACTGCGTTGAATGTGGTGTATCCGTAAAGTCCGCACACATTCTTGTTTTCTCCGGTCACTTGAAACTGACTGATGAATTGATTCATCGCTTTTTCTACCGTGAATGATTGGGTGAGCGGCTCTTCCTTCCGACTGTTGTCAGGATAACTAGCAGTGACTATTCCGCTATTGACACCGATACTTGCCAGCGGACAAAGAGCGATGAACGAGAGGGAATTTTCTCCTGCATGATAATCGGAACTCTCCATCAATGCAGATTGTGGGTACATATCACGTACTTTCAGATAGATACTGACAGGAGTGTGCATATCTCCGAGTACCTGTTTGCTATGGGCTGTATAACTGAATGTTTTCATTTTTATAATTTCTAAATTCAAACTACAAAACTAGATGTTGATAATCACTTTTCATTGAAAGACAAATAAGTTTCAATGTCTTTGTCGCCACGTCCCGATACGGTCAGTACAACCACATCTTCCGGTTTGAACTTCAATTTTTTCAGCGCACCCAGTGCGTGGGCAGATTCCAGTGCGGGAATGATTCCTTCAAGTTTGGTCAGTTCATAAGCGGCTTCTATTGCTTCGTCATCATTGACAGCCAATACGGTAGCCCGTCTTTGAGCGGCAAGATTGGCGTGTATCGGTCCGATTCCCGGATAGTCCAGTCCGGCGGAGATAGAGTAGGGTTCTTCAATCTGTCCGTCTTCGTTCTGGATAACGTAAGTACGGGCTCCATGGATAATGCCCATTTTCCCAAGCTGTATAGTGGCGGCGGTCATTCCGGTTTCTATTCCTTTTCCTCCTGCTTCTGCCAGAATGATGCCTACCCGTCCGTCATTGATATAATGATAAATCGTTCCGGCGGCATTGCTTCCTCCACCTACACAGGCTATCAGATAATCAGGGTGATCACGTCCTTCTTTCTCCATAAGTTGTTTTTTGATTTCTTCGCTGATTACGGATTGCAGGCGTGCCACCATGTCGGGATAAGGATGGGGACCTACTGTTGAGCCGATGATATAATAAGTGTCGGCAGGATGACAGCACCAGTCGCGGATTGCTTCGTTGGTCGCATCTTTCAGTGTCATGTTACCGGAAGTGACTGGGATTACGGTAGCTCCCAGCATCTTCATTTTTTCGACATTGATGTGCTGGCGCTCAACGTCCGTTTTACCCATATAGACAATACATTCCATATCCATCAAAGCACATACGGTAGCCGTTGCAACGCCGTGTTGTCCGGCTCCGGTTTCAGCGATAATACGTTTCTTTCCCATGCGGCGTGCCAGCAAAATCTGTCCGATAGTATTATTGATTTTGTGGGCACCTGTATGGTTCAGGTCTTCCCGTTTCAGATACATTTTGCAACCATACTTTTCTGAAAGTCTGCGGGCGAGATAGAGTGGGGAAGGGCGGCCTACGTAGTCACGCAGCAACTGGTCAAACTCCTTTTTGAAATCTTCGCTTTCGAGCACTCCAAGGTACGTATTCTTCAGTTCCTCTACACATTTGTGGAGAATTTCCGGAACATAAGCGCCGCCGAACTCTCCGTAGTAACCATCCTGATCAACTAAAAAACTTTTCATAATCCTATTTTTATTTATTATTATTTATTCGATTTTCAAAAACGGGCAAATAAAAAGAGCCCTGTCGCAGGTTGCGACAGGGCTCTTTCAAATTTGTTATATCTTTAATGAGGTATATACATACGAGCACTGCTCCCTTACGACTGTCGGAGTTGTAACGGGCGCCACCACCAATATGTATTTACTAACATTGTTCTCATTGTCTTTTGTTATTTATCGGGGACAAATATAGACACTTTGTTTGAAACAACAAACAAAATCTTACTTTTTTTCTTTTTCCTCTTCATTTTTCTGATATAGAACAATTTTCTGCCTGATCTGTTCTTATAAATATTGAATATTTAAACGAAAAACAATTATGAAACAGAGAAAAGTCTTAGTAGGTATTGCTATTGCCATTTTTATTATATTATTGCTTTATTGGTTATTGGTAGCTGAAGATATGAAACCTTGGCTGTCCGCTATGGTTCCTTCAGCCTTGCAACAATTCATTGCCTGATCCCGACAGGTTTCAGATAATTGGCGTATATTTGCAAGGTTAGTAACTAATAACCAAAATAACAACAATAGACAGATATGGAAAATTTTATCTTTCAGAATCCCGTAAAGCTGATTATGGGGCATGGAATGATTGCCCGGTTGAGCAAAGAAATACCATCCGACAAACGTATCATGATAACTTTTGGCGGAGGCAGCGTGAAAAAGAATGGTGTGTATGATCAGGTAAAAGAAGCGCTTAAAGACCATTTTACAATAGAGTTTTGGGGCATCGAGCCTAATCCGGCCATCGAAACGCTTCGCAAGGCGATTGCTTTGGGCAAGGAGCAGAAAGTCGATTATCTATTGGCTGTAGGCGGTGGTTCTGTGATTGATGGTACGAAATTGATTTCCGCAGGTTTGTTATATGACGGTGATGCATGGGATTTGGTACTTGCCGGACGTCCGGTTACCAAGACTGTGCCGCTTTCTACCGTATTGACACTTCCTGCCACAGGTTCGGAAATGAATAACGGAGCTGTCATCTCCCGTCACGAAACTAAGGAAAAATATCCTTTTTATTCCAATTTCCCATTGTTCTCTATTCTTGATCCGGAAGTAACCTTTACTCTACCTCCTCATCAGGTGGCGTGCGGATTGGCGGATACATTCGTTCATGTGATGGAACAATACATGACAGTTGCCGGACAAAGCCGTGTGATGGACCGTTGGGCGGAAGGTATCCTGCAAACTCTGGTAGAAATAGCTCCAAAGATTCGTGAGAACCAGCATGATTATCAGCTTATGGCAGATTTCATGCTTTCTGCAACAATGGCATTGAATGGCTTCATTGCAATGGGAGTGTCTCAGGACTGGGCGACTCACATGATCGGTCATGAAATCACTGCATTGCATGGACTGACACATGGGCATACGCTGGTGATTATTCTCCCGGCAACTTTACGTGTCCTTCGGGAAGCGAAAGGAGACAAGTTGGTGCAATACGGTGAAAGAGTATGGGGAATTACTTCCGGAACGAAAGAAGAACGCATTGATGAAGCAATTGATCGTACTGAAGAGTTTTTCCGTTCATTGGGCTTGACTACTCGTCTGCATGAAGAAAATATCGGTGAAGAAACCGTTTTGGAAATTGAACGCCGGTTTAATGAACGTGGTGCCAAGTATGGAGAAAATGAAAATGTGACAGGAGCCGTTGCCCGTAAAATATTGGAGGCTGCCCTCTGATCGCTTCTTTTGACACTGTTTTGAACTAAATAATAGTCGGTTCTATCTTCCATTCTCCTCCTTCCCGAAGGAGGAGAATGGAGTTACTATTGTGTACTACTGTTTAGTTCATTCCTAAACAGAAAGGAGTAAAACTGTACAAGTATGAATTAGTGTGTACAGCCATTTACAGTTAATTATTTGATTTTTGGGTTATCGGAAGTCTGAGCCAAAAGCACGAACCTTCTCCTTCTTTAGAATCTGCTCCGATAGTGCCGCCTAAGCGCTCTACGATCACCCGGCAGATAGCCAGACCGAGTCCCGTACCTTTTGCGAATGTATTCAGCTTGACGAAACGTTCGAATACCTCGTTTATTTTATCCTCCGGAATCCCAATGCCCGTGTCTTTTACATAGAAGTAGATTTCATCTTTTGCTTCGTCAATCCGATATCCCATTTGGATGGAACCTTTCGGAGTGAACTTCATCGCATTGTTTGTGAAGTTGATGATTACTTGCGAAAGACGTACGCGGTCTGTGTTGAGAATACATTCTTCCGCTTTCTCCGTGAAGGTGATCGCCACGTCGGGAGAAGTGTTTTTCTCTTGCATTTGCCTGCAAATACCTTCCATCAGATCATTGATATCGGTAGGGGCGAGGCTAAATTCCATCGTTCCGGCTTCGATTTTGGAAAGATCGAGAATATCATCTATCAATTGCAGTAACAACTCATTGTTACTGGACACTATCTTCATGTATTCCTGTTTCTCTTCCTCTTCACCCGTTTGGCAAATCATGTCAGAGAATCCAATAATCGCATTCAACGGAGTACGTATCTCGTGACTCATGTTGGCAAGGAAAGCTGATTTCAGACGGTTTGATTCTTCTGCTTTTTCTTTTGCTTCCTGTAGCATCTTGTCCATTTTCACCTTTTCGGTGATGTCTTCGAAGCGCAACAGACCGCCGATGATTTCTATTCCTTCATTATCATAAACCGGAGTAGCTGTCACTTCAAAGTCTACCTGATCTATCTGGATAGTATGGCGTATGATTTTTCCTTGTTCAATCGCTTTCTGAAAGGCGCATTGTTCGCATGGAGTATCCCGGAGTGCACTTGTTTTGTAGCAGATTTGTCCCGGTGTATAATGCCTTCCTTTCACGAGGCTGGCAATTTGCGTCGTTTCTTCCCATTGTACCAGATAGTTTTTGTCGATATAAATGAGCCCGAAGTTGACGCTCTTCAAAGCTAGCTTTTGTTTGTTCAGCGCTTTTTCCAGTTCTTCTTTGGCGGCAATCAGTTCTCGTTCGTAAGTCTTTAGCCGGGTGATGTCCCATCGGGTCACTAACAGCCATTTTTTCTTTTCCTTCCATTTGATAATCGATTTTACGGCAATTGTATCATGTACTGCTCCGTCCACTGTGCTGTAGCTTTCTTCTGCCCGGTATATCTTGTCTGCCTGCACAAGTGATTCATCCACATCACGGTATTTTCTGCCCCGTTCTTCTCCATAGATTTCGTAGTCTGTGCATCCTATTGCTTCTTCCCGCTTAATGCCGGATTGCAGTTCGGATTCTTTGTTCCAGTAATAGTATCGGAAACTATTCTGGATATCTTTTACCATAATAGGGAAAGGGAGGTTATCGAGTATATCGAATAAAGAATGATAGTAATCCTGTTCTTTTCCTATATTCTTTTTAAGTTGTCGTAGTCTGTATAATAAAAAGCAGATGATCAGGAGTAAAAAGCCTATTAGTAAATAATAATAACTCCAATGCTGGTCTGTAATCCATATAACGGATAGTATATTGTTTGCCATAATTTATGTTTGTACTAAATCTGTGGTAAATATATGCATTTTTTGTAATTCACAAAGGAAATTTCTGAAATATATTGTTTATCAGCCTTATAAAACTCTTCTGAAAAGAATACCTTTACTGATTAGTAGAACTTTGGTGCCTTCTATTTCCGGTTCGGTTTTAAAATGTTTTTGATGGAACGTATTTTCGTAAAGAGTAAGAATGTATTAAAATATTAAATGATGTCCCATGAACCAAAAACAATTCTAATTTGTTTTTATAACGGCAAAGTATTTTTTAATTTTGCTCCTCCAAAATAAATCTTTGATACATTCAGGATAAAACAATCATTTTATTTTTAGCTTATGTTGATAACCATTATCATTCTCGTTCTTTCGGCTATCTTTTTTGTAAACGGTAAGATACGTTCGGATCTTGTGGCACTATGTGCGTTAGTAGCTTTGCTTATCTTTCAGATATTAACACCCGACGAAGCCCTTTCCGGTTTCTCCAATTCGGTAGTCATTATGATGATCGGATTGTTTGTCGTGGGCGGAGCTATTTTTCAGACAGGACTGGCAAAAATGATAAGTTCGCGTATCCTTAAACTTGCTGGAAACAGTGAAATTCGCCTGTTCTTCCTTGTTATGTTGGTCACTTCCGCTATCGGTGCGTTTGTCAGTAATACCGGAACGGTGGCACTGATGCTTCCCATTGTGGTCAGTCTGGCGATGAGCGCCAAAATGAATCCGAGTCGGTTGCTGATGCCGTTGGCCTTTGCCAGTAGTATGGGAGGTATGATGACGCTGATTGGTACACCGCCCAACCTTGTCATACAAAACACATTGACTTCCGCAGGCTTCGAACCGCTTTCTTTCTTTACTTTCCTGCCTGTAGGTTTGGTGAGTGTGGCTGTCGGTACGCTGGTTCTGATGCCGCTTAGTAAGTGGTTTCTTTCTAAAAAAGGGCAGAAAGATGATAACAGCCGTTCGGGTAAGTCGCTGAAACAGTTGGTGAATGAATATGGTCTTTCCAGTAATCTGTTCCGTATGCAGGTGATTAAAGACTCCCGCCTTTTGGGAAAGACCATCCTCGATCTGGATATTCGTCGTAAATATGGACTTAATATTATGGAAGTCCGTCGTGGAGATGCTTCGCAGCACCGTTTTCTGAAGACTATTACTCAGAAACTTGCCGAACCGGATACTATGCTGGAAGCGGAAGATATTCTGTATGTGACGGGAGAATTTGATAAAGTGCAGCAATTTGCCGAAGATTATCTGCTGGATATCCTTGATGATCATGCTACGGAAGAGACGAAAAGCACTACTAATTCGCTTGATTTTTATGATATCGGTATTGCCGAAATTGTATTGATGCCTGCTTCCAATCTAGTCAATCAGACCATTAAAGAGTCCGGATTCCGTGATAAGTTTAATGTGAATGTATTAGGTATCCGTCGTAAAAAGGAATATCTGTTGCAGGATTTGGGAAATGAGCGGATTCATAGTGGTGATGTGCTTTTAGTGCAGGGAACTTGGAGTAATATTGCCCGGCTTAGTAAGGAAGATTCGGATTGGGTAGTGTTGGGACAGCCTTTGGCAGAAGCGGCTAAAGTAACTTTGGACTATAAAGCACCTGTTGCTGCTGCTATCATGGTATTGATGGTAGCAATGATGGTATTCGATTTTATTCCGGTTGCACCTGTTACGGCCGTTATGATAGCAGGTATCCTGATGGTTTTGACGGGATGTTTCCGTAATGTGGAAGCAGCTTACAAAACAATCAACTGGGAAAGTATTGTATTGATTGCGGCTATGCTTCCTATGTCTTTGGCATTAGAGAAAACAGGCGCTTCGGAGTACATCTCCAATACTTTGGTAAGTGGGCTTGGATCTTACGGACCGATAGCATTGATGGCTGGTATTTATTTTACGACATCATTGATGACTATGTTTATCAGTAATACCGCTACTGCTGTCTTGCTTGCACCGATTGCTTTGCAAAGTGCTATGCAGATCGGAGTTAGTCCGGTTCCTTTCCTGTTTGCCGTGACGGTGGGTGCAAGTATGTGTTTCGCTTCTCCGTTCTCTACACCGCCTAATGCGCTGGTGATGCCTGCCGGACAATATACTTTTATGGATTATATAAAAGTAGGATTACCGTTGCAGATTATCATGGGAATTGTGATGATATTGGTGCTGCCTCTGATTTTCCCATTCTGACAGATAGAAGGGAATTAGTATAACGTTTTAGCAACTGCCTTGTAGTCTGATATCAGATTACAGGGCAGTTGTTATTATATCAATAGATGATTGCTTTTATCATAATGTTCGGTGATAAGTCTTTCTTCTGTCATTTGTTTGTAGAAAGATCCGATTTGCTTTCCTGCCTGTTTTTTAATAATCTTCTGTTAGCTTGGAAAGGTGGTTGAATTATCGCAAATATACGGTTGATTTGCATGAAATGACCGTATGATTCGGTGAAAAACACCGTATTGTTTGTGAAAAAGATGCGGATGAAGTAACCAAAAGATGCAGATGGTGTCACTAAAAGGTAGGTATGATGTAAGTAAACCATTGCTATAGTGTCATTATACCGATAAAACTGTCTTTATTTAATACTTTTGACCTTCTCTGTTTTCTATTTCGCTCTTTGGAAAGTTTAGATGGCTAATGTTGAAAATAAACAGAACTGATGAAAATATAATCATGTAGATATATAAGTAGAGTATAATATATTAATAAGTGCTGAATTGGATGTAAATGCTGATTTTTTGATATATGCTAGTTGCCCAACAATCGCGAAAAAATATCAATAGTAGTATGACCGGCTAAAGAAGCCCTTCTTGATGCATTACGAATTACAAACTGTCAAAAACATACTTATCTTTCAGAATGTCATTTTATACATGAAGAAAGATGGAATTTATAGAAAAAGGCTCCTGATGCAAATGACTTATCATTCGGATATCAGGAGCCTTTTATCTATTTATTGAACCTTTGGTGCGACAGGTGTATTCATCTTCTGAGTGTACAGGCTGTCGATAATTCCGTCGGACAGTCCGATGGTAGGTACAATGATTCCGGTAGCTTTCACATTCATAGCTACTTCCAGAAATATCTCCGCAGCCGGAACGATGACATCAGCCCGATCAGGTTTTAGCTTATACTGTTTGATACGTTGCTCGGCAGGAAGAGCTTGCAATGCTTCGTAAATTTCACGTAGCGATTCGACGGGTAGGAGAGAAGCCTTTTTGTCTTTCTTGTCTGCCAGACGGAAAAGCTTATTGATGTTTCCTCCCGAACCGATGATGCTGGTAGGCGCGTATTCCGCGGCAAGCCCTATGAGGTCGGTGCGTAAAGCCTCTTTTTCTTCTTCTTTCACCATGCCGCTGAGCATGCGAACCGTTCCGATATTGTATGAACGGGAATTTTTCAGTTCTCCGTTACTGATCAGATTAATCTCGGTGCTGCCACCGCCGACATCTACATACAGGTAGTTTTGTCCGGAAGCAAAAAGTTGCTCGATATGGTTGTCATATACAATGTGTGCTTCTTCTTGTCCGTCGATGATATCTACGCGGATACCAGTTTTCCTGGCTATTTGTCGGGCGATGTCCTTTCCGTTGCGTGCGTCACGCATGGCGGACGTAGCACAGGCACGGTAATCTACTACGTCATATATCTTCATCAACTGTTTGTAGGCTTTCATCAGCCGGATCAGTTTCTTTTCTTTTTCAGCAGAAATAACTCCCATGGTAAAAGCATCTTCTCCCAGTCGTAAGGGAATGCGGATGAGTTGTACCTTGCTCATTAATTCGGGAGCGTTTTCTTCGTTTACGCATTTTATCAATAGCCGCACGGCATTCGAACCTATGTCGATAGCTGCATAATTAACTTTCTTCATACTTATCATAATGTATTCTTGTATTTTCTATATAATTCTTCTTGCGAACGGAAAACGACAGTGGCTGTCTCTGCTTCGGCAAGGGCAGGAGTGAAGTCTTTGCAGAGTGTGGAAGGTCGGTTTTCCCAAGGTCGGTTTTCTCCGGTCCCGTCTACGATACGTCCTTTGGCCGTATCCCGATATCCGTAGCAGACAATTCGTTTTAAGTCTGCCTGTATTTCTTTGTCGTACACCGGAGCCAGTACTTCGATCCGGTTATCAAGGTTGCGGGGCATCCAGTCGGCAGAACCGATATAATATTTTTCTTCTCCGCCATTGGCAAAGATAAAGATACGGGAGTGTTCAAGATATCGGTCGATAATACCGTTGATATGGATATTTTCACTGATACCTGCGATGCCTGTCACCAGCGAACAGTTGCCGCGTACTACCAGTTCCACTTGAACTCCGGCTGTCGAGGCTTCGTAGAGTTTTTCTATAAGCGCACGGTCGGTAATATGGTTTACTTTTGCCAGAATATAGGCTTCTTTCCCTTGTTCCTTGTTCTTTATTTCCTTGCTGATGAGAGCAATCAGACGTTTGCGCATATCGTTGGGTGAAACCAGTAATTCTTTGAAATTGACGGGAGTGTATGGTTTCTCAATAAAGTCGAAAACGGCATTCACTTCTCGTACCAGCGGACGATGGGCGGTCATGATGGTATAATCGGTATACATACGTGCGTTTCCTTCATGAAAGTTTCCTGTGCTGATGCAGGCAATGTCTCCGTGACGGGTACCGATATGTACCAGTTTGGAATGAATCTTCAGTCCCTCCACTCCGAAGATAACGTGGATGCCTGCGTCCTGCATTCTTTTGCTCCAGTTGATGTTGGATGCTTCGTCGAAACGTGCCAGTAGTTCGATGACCACCGTTACTTTCTTCCCGTTTTTGGCTGCGCAGATCAGTGCTTTGATCACTTTTGATTCTTTAGCGAGCCGGTAAAGTGTCATCTTGATACTTTTTACTTCTTTGCTGATGGCTGCTTCACGAAGTACGCGGATGAAAGTATCGAAGCTATGGAATGGATAATGCAGGGAGCGGTCCTTCTGACGAATCAATGTGAGCAGGCTTTCTTTGCCGTTTAGTTCGGGCTTGAAAACCGGTTCCCAGACGGGATACTTTAAGTCGTAGCGACCGCACACCGGAAATTTCATCAAGTCTTTGAAGTTATGATAGCGTCCTCCTGCCACACGGGTGTCGTTTTTATCCACATTCAGCCGGTCAACTAATCTTTTCAGTAAATCTTTGGGAATCTGTTCGTCATAAACGAATCGAATCGGTTCTCCTCTCTTCCGGCTTTTCACTCCTTTTGAAATCTTCTGAAGTACGCCTGTCCGCAGGTCGCTGTCTATCTCCATTTCCGCGTCTTTGGTGAATTTAAAGGTATATGCCTCGTAATCCGTATATTTCATGCCGACAAAAATCAACGGCAGACAATAGCGGATCACATCATCGAGAAACATCAGATATGTTTTCCCCTCCGAGTCCGGCAATTGGATAAAACGACCGTATTCTTCGGTGGGCAATTCGATCACTGCATAATCTTTCTCTTTTATTTTTCCTGTTTCGTCTTTACGAAGCAGGCGGATGGCGAGATAAATATCTTCGTCAGTCTGGTCGTCCAGCGGTCGGGCTCCGTTGAGGAAAAGAGGGGTGGTGGAGCCATTCAGTTTATTGCGATAGAAGGAGGTGATAAATGTCTTTTGGTCATCCGTCATTTCGGTGTCTTTGATGACGCAGATGTTTTCCTTCTTCAGTTCTTCCATGATGGAAGCGAAAGTTTCTTCAAATTGTTCGTAGAAGCGGTTGTGTAGTTTGCTTATCTGCTTCAGTGTGCGTGTAGCCGTTTCTTGTTCTTTCTGTATGTTTTTATCTGCATATTCGATGATCCGGTTCAGCGTAGCTACGCGGACGCGGAAAAACTCATCCAGATTATTGGAATAGATGCCAAGAAAAGTCAGGCGTTCCAGAAGAGGTACTTCCGGACGGGCAGCTTCGAGCAGGATACGCTGATTGAAGTACATCCAGCTGATGTCACGTTCTACATAAGGGCACTTCTTTTTTGTTTCGCTTGATTTCATGATGAAAAACCTGTTTATTAATTTTCTGCAAAATTATCTAAGTGAGGTGTAATGGCTATAACGATTTTGTTACGAACTTATTACAATCTACGTTTGTTATTTTTATATGTGAATAGAAACACTTATATTCGCAAAAGTATTGAAATGGACTTCGTTAAAAAATATAGAATATATGAAAACAATGAATTACTCTCTGATTCGCATTTTGTTTGCGCTTGTCATAGGTCTGGTGTTGGTACTTTGGCCGAATACAGCAGCTAGTTATATTGTCATTACGATAGGAGTGGCTTTTTTGATTCCCGGTGTCATCAGTCTTTTTAGCTTTTTCGGACGGAAAAGATCGGAACATGAACCGGCTCCCCGTTTTCCTATTGAGGGAATCGGCAGTTTGTTATTCGGACTTTGGCTGATTGTGATGCCTGAGTTTTTTGCAGACGTCCTGATGTTCCTTTTGGGCTTTATCCTGATCATGGGAGGTGTGCAGCAGATTGCCTCTTTGTCGATGGCCCGTCGTTGGACACCTGTTCCGGGGATTTTCTATCTGGTGCCTTCATTGATTCTTATCGCAGGTGTTATTGCGCTGTTCAATCCGACGGGAGTACGTAATACTGCTTTCATTATTATCGGTATCAGTAGCTTGGTTTATTCTCTGTCCGAGCTGATCAACTGGTTTAAGTTTGCGCGCCGTCGTCCTAAGACTCCGGTTACGCCTCACGATGAGGATATTGAGGATGCTAAGATTATAGAATAAAAAAAGAAGAGGACTACCGTCACGGTACCCCTCCCCTGCAAACTTAAAACAACCAACAATTGACTTTACATGAAAACAATAACAATTAAAACATAAAGAAAAACAAGTGATTAGTGTGTTGTATTGGTTGTTTGTTTTCTGTTACTTTGTTCTTTTTGGGTGCATTTTTGTTACCCGTTTTGTTACTCGTATCAAAAGAATATGTTATCTTTGTAGAGGTAACAAAAAATATAGTAGCAATGGCAAGGCAAAAAGCGAGCGTTAAGCCTAAAAACTTTGTTAGGCTTCGGAACAAGAAATTAGCTAATGGCAATAAAAGCCTGTATCTCGATATTTATCGAGACGGAGTAAGAAGTTATGAGTTCTTGAAAATGTATCTTGTTCCAGAAAAGAACAATGTAACAGCAAGACAGCAGAATGAAAACACCTTGCAGGCGGCAGAGGTTATAAGAAGTGAGCGACAAAATGCGATAGTTAAGGGGCAGGCTGGAATTACTGATACCAGTGTTAAGAATAAGCTATTATTGATGGATTGGCTTAAGATCTACAGAGTTAAACTTGAAAAGAGGCAGTATAAAGACATTTCCCATGTTGACAATTTAATGAGAATACTTGCGGAATATAAACCTGCAGCAGTAGCAAGACTAATAAGCATTGATAAGGGCTTTGCAAAAGGCTTCATTGATTACTTGAAACATGATTATGTAAGCTACAAGGGCAATAAGCGTTTGCAGAATAGTACAATCGTAGACTATGTGAGGACATTTTCAGTTGCGATAAATGCTGCTATAAAAGACGGATATAAAATAATCAATCCTTTTAAACTTCTTTCTTCTGATGAGAAAGTAAAACAGCCGGATAGTCATAGGGAATATTTAAGTCAAGAAGAACTGCTAAAGTTAATGATAACACCATGTAGAAGGGATGATATAGGGAAAGCATATCTTTTTGCTTGCTTTTCTGGACTAAGAATCTCAGATATTCGTGCGTTGAGATGGAAGAATATTATAGCAGAAGATGGACAATTTTTTGCTATGCTTTTCATGCAAAAGACTGGTAAGGAGTTGAAAATACCTTTACCGGATAAAGCGATGGAAATAATATCAATAAGAGGTAATGATGAAGATGAAGTATTCTCTTTGCCTTCCAATCCCACTGTAGAAGATAATCTAAAGAAATGGGCAGAAGCGGCAGGAATAAATAAGCATTTGACTTTTCACACCGCCCGGCATACTTATGCAACTTTATTGCTTACGTTAGGGACCGATCTATACACGGTTAGCAAAATGTTAGGGCACACTAATGTAGCCACAACTCAAATCTATGCAAAAGTCGTGGATAAGAAAAAGGTAGATGCTGTAAATCTTGTAAATGATGTGTTTAATAAATAGTAGGTATAGCAATGAATAAAACTATAGAAAAAGAGTTCTTTGAGGCTTTTAAGTGGGGAGGAGTAGTGAATAACTGTATTGAATGGATGAGATATATCTACAATTTACCACCAATAAAGCCTGGCGATAGTAAAGGCTGTGAGAGTCTCCAAAATAAAGAGGCAAAGGATAAAGTTGATAATTTCTACAAAGAAATCTTACCTAAGGATATTTTGGAAAAAACAGAGGCTTTTAATGACAAGGTTATAATGAACATGGATAGTCCATTGATGGACGAGATAGAGGCTAACTTGAATGAATGTAAGACAGAAGTTGAGAGGGAAAGGTATCTACTTTCATTATTAAAGCCATTTGGAGACATTCCAAGCGGTTGTGGAATTGCTAGAATATACCATCCTAAAGTGGAAATAAAACGACTTGAAAGTGAAATAGTTGATTTTGAAAGAAATAAAGCGTTTTGGCAAAAGAAAGAAGAGGATGAGCTGGTAGAGGATGTGAACGGGAAATCTGCTGGAACATCAAAAGAACAAATTGAGGCTTGTAATAGCATGATAGAAGGACGCAAAGAGCAAATAGATTGGGTTTTGTATGTAAATAGGCGCTTTTGTGAATTAACAGGTAAATTTGAGGACGGGGCAAGGTGGATGCAGAAGGGGACGGTTGAGCACTGTTTGAGTGCTTTTATTAGAATAATGAGTGTGTTTGCAGATCGCCTAGATGCATTGTTACTTACTTATGGCATTGATTTAATGAAACTGCAAGAAATAAGTGGGTTATATCTGAAAAGTCATAGACTGATAACTGATATAGATGTTTATGTAGGTAGCAGGGATCTTGCACAGAAATACATAGATGATTTGTCTAAATTGGATGGGCAACAGCAACCTGAAAATAATAGAGAAATAGCCGATGAAAAAAGTTTGTCAGGTAAACAAGAAAAGAAAGAAATTCTCAAAAGAGGGAGAAGAAGTAAGCCGTTTAAAGATTACTTACAAAATGATGATGGCTCTAAACTTCAGACTTTACACGATGTTATGAGTGGAAAAGGAGGTAAAGAGGTGGCTTTAGTGATTAAAGTAGCAATACAAATAGGCTGGATTACAAAGCCTACTTATAAAGCGGTAGCTGATGAATTTGGTGATATCGGGAATAGAAGCAACTACAACAAGTATATTAATGGCGATAAATTTACATCTGATGAAATAGTGGGTATTAAAGCTAAATTACAAAATTAGATACTCTTAAAGCGGCATTTAATAGCACTTAGTAGACACAAATAAAGTGGCTATTAAGTGCTATTTTTTTGTTTGATATTAGGTTAATTTTCTTGTTTATGTTTGCATTGTTCTTACAACGGTGATAGTTGGTAACACCGTTTTGAATGAGCAAATAGGCAGAACCGACCAACGTTCTGCATTAAGGCTCTTCCATATAAAAACAAGAACAATGGAAGAAAAGATTAATCAGATATTAGTTTATTCCTTGTTGGCAGCAAAGAACGTGCTGACATTGGATGATGTATCGCTATTAACTGGGCTTAGTAAAAGTCATTTGTATAAACTTACCTGTAATCATCAAATACCGCACTACAAACCTAATGGAAAACAGTTGTACTTTGATCGTACTGAAATAGAAGCATGGATGAAGCAGGGGAAAGTGAATACTATTGATGAAAGTGAACAGATGGCAGCTGTTTATTTAGCAAAGGCTTCAAGGAAGTAAGGAGGTAGGCTATGGAAAAAAGAAAAAGGGCAGTCTCTACAACCACCCAATTCCATGATGATGAGGCAAAGATAGAAAAAGAAAAGGGAATAAACAAGGTGTACAATTACTTTCGATATACAACAGGAACTTCTTTAGATTGTATGTTGGAAATTGGTATCCTTCGAAATTGTATCACCTACTATATTCGTGATTTGGAAAAGATGAACCTATTGCAAGCTGTATTCAGAGCTAGAGATAAACACACTCGTAGGATGGCCAAACATTATTCTGCAGATCCTGCCATGTGGAAAAATATAAGTGATAGGCAATTAAATATAGTTTTCGATGAAAGCATTTAATTTAAAGGATGTAATAGGTGACGAACTAAAACGTTGTGTTAGCACAGCTGAACGCAAGTACAGAACTCCTAAGCCGGGAACATGCGAGGCAGTTCTCACAGAGTTATTAGAGCAGATTAAATCCATTGACTTTCGGGCAAAGTCAGGATTGCCAGATGAAGGAAAGATATCACGGAAGATTTACGTGGTTGTTACTGTTGACGAAGTGCTAGATGTAGCCACCGCTAACAACTGGGGATTGGCTACCCGTGATGGATTTATCTATATCTTCAACGGTGAGTACTGGCAACCAGTAGGCGCAGATGATTTCAAACCCTTTCTTGCAAAAGCTGCGATGAGAATGGGTGTTCCTGTGATGGAGTCAAAGTATCATATGTTTAAGGATGAACTATACAAGCAGTTTTTATCAGAGGCTAACCTTCAACCACCCACCAGAGGAAATAAAGTACTTATTAACTTAAAAAATGGTACATTTGAAATATCTCCAGATTGGCAAGGACTTAGAGAATTTGACAGGGACGACTTCATCAAATATCAGCTTTCATTTGAATATGATCCGAAATCTGTATGTCCAGTATTTGACAAGTATCTCCTGCGTGTTTTGCCGGATGAAGATTGCCGTAAGGTATTGGCTGAATACCTAGGATACATATTCATCAATAATTTAAAACTAGAGAAGGCTGTTATTTTGTATGGAAGTGGTGCTAACGGGAAAAGCGTGTTCTTTGAGATTATAAACGCAATTCTAGGCACAGAAAATATTTGTTCCTATTCATTGCAGAATCTAACTAAATACGATAGCTATCAGCGTGCAGAGTTAGCTAACAAGTTATTAAATTATGCCAGTGAGATCAACGGGAAATTGGAAGCCTCAATATTTAAGCAATTAGTGTCAGGCGAACCGGTAGAAGCTAGACAGATTTACGGTAAGCCGTTTGTCATGACTGATTATGGGAAGTTGATGTTTAATTGCAATGAGCTTCCCAAAGAGGTAGAACAGACAAATGCTTTCTTCCGACGCTTTATCATTATTCCATTTAGCGAGACCATTCCACCTGAAGAGCAAGACCCCGAATTAGCAAACAAAATTATAGGTCAAGAACTCTCTGGAGTTTTCAATTGGATATTAGAAGGTCTACGAAGGTTGCTTTTTAATAAAAAGTTTACACAATCAATGAAGGTGAAGGAGCAGATAGATAAGTATCGGATGGAATCAGATAGTGTGGCAATGTATGTGGGTGAATATAGTTATGTTCCATCTTATCGAAGTAGTTACTCGTTAAAAGCAATATACGATGAATATAAAGCTTATTCTCTAGATAATGGCTATAAGGCTGTGAGTATCAGAACTTTCTCGGAAAGATTGAGAATGCTTGGATTTGATGGTGAGAAGAAAATGAACGGACGTATTATCTATGCAATTCGCGAATAGCAAAAAAATAAAGTTTTATTCTTGCGTCATTTGCGTCATATCCGTCATGAAAAAGAGATATGAGTATGACGCACATGACGAATATGACGATGAAATAAAACATTTTATTTTCTAGTTAGAATATGTAAAAAGTTAATAATATGAACATCTATATTCAACCATATTTAGAAAAATACACCGGGAAATCATCCCGTCATAAATGCCCGAAATGCGGTGATCCTCATTCATTCGCTTATTACTTGGACGGTAACACTGGAGAAGTGATAAATAAGGCAGTAGGCAGATGTAACCATGAAAGTGGATGTGGTTATCACTATACACCTAAACAGTTCTTTATTGATAATCCGGTAGAAAAGGATCGGTTTACCGATCCCGTCAAACAGAAGACATTCCGGAATCCGATACAGGAATCGCAACGGGAAACGGGATATATTCCATTTTCATATGTGGAAAAGTCAGTAAGTTATAATAGTTCATTTATCTACTTCTTATGTGGCTTGTTTGACCGCTATACGCTTGAATCACCCACTATTGAGAAAATGATGCAGGATTACGCATTAGGAGCTACAAAAGGCGGTAGTGTGATTTACTGGCAGATAGACATCAAAGGAAAGGTAAGAACCGGTAAAGTGATGAAGTATGACCCGAATACTGGGCATAGGATTAAAGACGGTGGAGGTATTAACTGGATTCATTCAATAATGAAAAGACAGGGCTTGTTACCTGAAGATTTCAATCTAGTACAATGCTTGTTTGGTGAGCATCTTCTGAGAATGTACCCAGATAAAGTGGTCGCTTTAGTTGAATCAGAAAAAAGTGCTCTAATCGCTTCTGGTGTTTATCCTGAATACATTTGGCTGGCTACTGGAGGGAAATCTCAACTCTCTATTGATAAACTAAAGGTACTGCAAGGAAGAACTGTTATCATGTTTCCGGATGTGGACGGCTTCGAGTATTGGAGTGATAAGGCTAAAGAAGTTGAGGCAATCGGTTGTAAAGTGGTGGTTTCCGATCTACTAGAGAAGAATGCCACAGCAGAGGACAGAGAGAATAAGATAGACCTTGCTGACTGGCTTATACGTAACCTGTCAGAATCTACAGTTACAGAGGTAAGGAGCGGATTATCAGAAGCAGAACGTAACTTGCAAATAATGACAGAGAAGAATCCGGCTTTACAATTACTTATTGATACGTTCGACCTTAAACTAATTGCATGATGGAAATAGAAGTTATTCATGGACAGATTATAGCAAAAGCCAATCATTACCAAGCCGTACCGGGGAAATTCGGGAGAAAGCAGATTATCAAAGACGAAAAGATACGAGCTTATGAGAAGTCTTTCATACAACAGTGTAAGACATACAAGAGCAGGTGCATTTCAAGCCGTTTTCGGTTATTTGTCCGGGTATACCATAGTTCAGTAAGGTTCGACTTAGATAACAGCCTAAAAACCTTGCTCGACTGCCTACAAATGGTAGGTGCAATAACGGATGATAAGCTTTGCTTTCAGATAGAAGCGGAAAAGAGAATAGATAAGTTTCACCCACGCATAGAATTCGCATTGCTAGAGGTGAACGAACAAAAGAACATATTTAATAACCAATTTAATTTTTAACGTTATGAGAAATAAAGTTTATTCGATCGAAAACCAAGACGGTTTAAATTTTAGTGTACAAAAGACATCACCGTGCGCCATTACGCACAAGGGAAAGGAAAGGTTACCTGAACAGATTACTTTTCTTTTTGGAGAAATTGATCCTGAATCAGATTTGACAGAAGATAACAATCTGGTATGTAGCATCAGTAAGGAAGAAGCCGTTAATTTGGCAATCCGCTTACTAAAACTTAGTGCGGAGAGAGTGCCGGAAAACGGGCTGTCATTACATAACTTTTCGGGACATGATTTTTCCGTTCATCACGCAAAAGAAGATGGCGTACATATTGATGAACCGATTTTCGAGATCGGGAATCTGGAGGCGGGAGATATTGCGGAGGATGGAACCATCTCCGTATGTCTGACTAACGAATCAGCAAAAGAGTTAATTAAAGCGTTGGCAAAGATTGTGTAACCCAATACCGGGTAGGTCTGCTTCGGATGATCTACCCGGCATAAATAAAAATAGAAGTTATAAACTAAAATTAAAAAGCTATGAATGAAATTAAGAAAGAAGGACTGGAGAGAGTTCTCAAACGCCACGAAGATAATGTTAGCAATATACAGGCTATTGTAAGTCGCATGATTGAAACAGGATTTACTATTTCAACCAAAGAGCTTGACGACTTGGCCGGTGTATGTGCCTTACTTGACAAACAAGCAGAAGCGATGGCTGCCAAAGATGCTTCTCGAATAAAAATTGCCTTTAAACGTGAAGAGGATTATAAAGAGACTTTAGAACGTTTACAAACTTGTATATCCGAGAACGCACATGAACTAAGAAAAGCTCTTTTGTACCATACAGCAAAGCCGTTAGATGTGGATGCCTACGAGATGTTGGGCAATAATGTAGTATTTTCCCGGAAATGGGCAGAACGGAAAGCACAGGAGTTTATGATATCTCCTACAATAGCCCGTACCCATGCAACAAAACTTATCAACGATGTTAAGGAAGCCATTGATAAATTGAATGCTTTTGTCGCCGATAACCCCTGCTTTGGGAAAGGTATTACGACTTCACATGACTCCCGAAGATGTTTGTGCTGGTTGGATGATGAAGGAGAGTTGCATGAGGACAAAGAAGCATACGAATTTATTTAAAGAATTATCATTATGACTACAGAAGAAAGACAAAATTTTGACGCTTTCCAAAGAAAATTACAGGAAAGCCCAGCGAACCGATTAGGCTTCTTTGCGAGTGTGGAAGGAATAGAAAAGCCTCAACCGGCAAATAATCCGTTTGACAAATGGAAACGGGATGCAGAGTATGAGAATCAGGCGATCTGCAAACATCTTGGTATTGAATACCACAAAGAGGATTTTACAGTATCAGACAAGGAACTGGCCCGTAACTGGGCACAGGGATTGCCAGACGCATAATATTAGATAATTCCGGGCAGGGATACTCTATTGATGCTCTGCCCGGCTTACTAAAGTAGTAAAAAGTAGTAATATGGCAGGAAGAAAGAAAAATGATGGTAGAGGACGACTTGGTGGAAGAATTGCCGGTACACCAAACAAGGTTACTACAGATCTAAAAACATGGATCGCTGAAATCTTAGATGGTGGCCGTGATAAATTCGTTCAATCAATGGGTCGTTTAACTCCACAAGAGTATATCAAGGTTTACACTGGACTTTTGAATTATGCCTTACCTAAACAACAGGCTATAAATGTAGAATCTCAGAAAGAAGCGGAGTACAAGCAGCTTGAAAAACTTATAGATACCGCTCCTGATGAGTTTGTTGATAGAATAGCAGAAAAGATTTTAAAGCTACAGGAGGAAAATAGAGATGAATGAGAACCGTAATAAACTAAAAGCTGCAATAAGAGGCTTAAATCCTATCTATTGTATTTGGTATTATGTCAAAGACGGAGTAATAAATATCTTTTCTGGCTGTAAATCTTATCCTGAAAGCAAAGATGAAAAAGGCTTTATTCTCCCTTGTATAAACCGTGCAGAAACTCGTTCAGATGAAGAAGTTATAGCAGCCTACGAGAAAAGGAAGAGAGGTACGTCATGAGAAATAACAGGAAGTTCTTGCTTCAAATAGCTCGGGGAAAACAACCTAAAGATTTGCAACACTTTTATTCTGTTTATGTGGTAGTAAATGGAGAAAGAACCTTACGTGAAAGAAAGGAGATCAATTTTGATCATGATATAAATATTGAAGTAATAACAAGTAGTGCCGATCTACTCAAAATGCAAGGATCGGACGTAAAACGAGAATATCATGTATAAAGAAGAAAAAAAGTTAAATCCATCTGTCCTTATAGACTGGTTAAACAAAGGTAAAGTAGACGCTAAAGCATTGTTTACCTACTTTGACAAGGAAGGGAAAGAGATACCGTATGAAGAACGGGAAAACGCTTATACAACTCATATCTCTTTATCCTTTGATATATCATTAATAGGATACGAAAAAATTAAATAAAGGTGAGTATGATTATAAGACTATCAAAGCAGAAATAAAACACAAGTCTTGCAGATGTTTTCTAATTTTGCGGAGGAAAAAATAAAAAGAGCGTCACCCGAACCACCAGATAAACGCCCTTCCCTAATTCATAGTAGTGCAAATATACTATTTACTTTTAAATAATCGTACTATGTTTTCAGAAATCAGCGAAAAAATAACGGTAAATACAGGGATGAAAGGTAAGAAACAGATAGACATAATCAAGGCGAACAAGCCCTTTTCAATCCGTGTCCTTTACATTAGGTACGGAGTTTATGATATTGTATTCACTTACCAAGAAACAACCGTTTTTCAACCGATTTCAGACGAACAGTATATGGAGTATAGGAAATTGTGTTATTTGCGCCCTATCAGGGCTAAGAACTATCTTCTTGACCTTGTAAACTTTGAGGGTACGCCATACTGTAGGGGAGATTTTCATTTTATAGGTATGGATGATGAACCAACAAAGGCAATGATAGCACTTTGGCAGGAGATAGAAAAGAGCTTATTTAAACGGGATAATCAACATACATAGACCTGCCCTAATGATTGTTGAGATTAGCCTGCTTTGATATTGATTTTAAAGGTAACCTAGAATTACCTTTTAAAAGTAAAATATGTGTTCAAACCATATTTAAAAGTGCTATGGTGGCACTATTAAAAGCAAAGGTTTCAATCTTAAAATGTGATACTCCCTGTTATTAACAGCAAATTAACAGTGATTTAAATAAGATATAAAAAAGCCCGTACAGGTCAGCAAATCATGTACGGGCTTCTCTTTTATCAAATCCTTATAGGTCCTTATTCAGGCTCATAACCTTCGTAATAGTAAGATTGCGTGATGCCCTTGAATATAACTTCTCTATCATCTACCCGGTTGGTTAATCCTTGATGTAACAAAGTTCGCAGTTCCAGGTCGTTAATCGGGCTTCTTTCCATAGCTTGCAAATAGAGAACCTTGTCCACATTCTGCCAATCAATCACCATGCCAAGACGTTTCTTTAGAATCATATCAAGCCAAATACGCATAGTACGGCCATTTCCTTCCATGAATGGATGAGCAATGTTCATCTCAACGTATTTGGCTATGATTTCATCGAATGTTGTTTCCGGCATCTTTTCTATGACCGGTAACATCACGTCCAAATACATACAGTTAGCGAAGCGGAAGTTTCCTTTTGATATATTAAGAGTGCGGATCTTTCCGGCAAAGTCATACAATCCATCAAACAGATAGCGGTGTATGTCACATAGCCCTTTTACCGTTCCTACTTCGATACGGTTTATATCTCCAGTCTCAAACAAAGCATGAGCTTTTACAAGGCTCAACTTATCTATTTCATTTGTATTCATAATCAATCTACTTTGATATTGATATTCTTTCCACAATGAGGGCAAGTGAGAAAGACAGTATCGGTCTTTCCTAATATCTCATCTTTTGATACTAATAGTTCCCAGACCTCAACGCTTAAAGCATCGGCTATCTTTTCTAAAGTTGTATAAGAGGGTTTTCCCGCTATAATTTGAGCAAGTCCTACTGTAGTCATACCTAATTTTTCAGCAAACTCTTTTTGAGTATAACCTTTCTCTTTAATCAGTTCTTTTATCCTCATAAGTATATTCTTTAATGTTTATAGTGCAAATATAAGTGAATAGTTTATTTGTTATAGTATTTACTTTAATAATAGATGTTAAATATAAGTATTTTATTTATTAAAACAGGTATTCATTAAAGTATTTACTTTATATTTGCGTCATAAAAGTTAAACTAATAAATAAAAAAGATATGGCACGTTACGATTTAAGCAAAATAATGAAGAGAGCTCACAACCTTTATAAAAACGCTCATGCAAAGTACCCGACATTTGCCGATGCACTCCGTAAGTCTTGGAGTATGGCAAAGTTTGAGGTTAGAGTAGCGGAAGCACGCCAAGCAATCGAAGCGGAAGAAAAAGCCCGTGAAGCGAAGGAACGTGAAGAAAAGGAACAGGCTGCTATCAACTCGGTTCTTCTTCGTGCACAAATCGAAGCCGACCGGATCAGAAGAGAAGCGGAAACCAAAGCGGAACGCATGAGAGCTGAGATCGCAGCACGAAAAGAGGGTATCTCTTACAATGAGTATCAAAACCGCATTAGTCGTGCAATGGGCTACGGGTGTGGATCGTATTGCGGTGACTAATTTTTTATTCATAATAATTGATTTGTTTTCATAGAAGTACTGGTTCGTGAGGATAGGTGCTTCTCTTTCACTGAATTATTAACCGGATGGGATCGTAAATCGCTACCCCATCATAAAATATACACTATGGCAGAAACAAAGGTTTATAAGCTCCAAGAGAGCAAGCAGGTAGAGGATATTACCACCATGCTAAAGATAGAAGGAATAAAGCATAATGTATTCGAATACGAAGAGTACACAGCAATAGAAGTGACCGGTACACCATTAGAGATAATAAGCGCCTCCACGATATACCAACAGGCTACAGCCCTTAAACTATAACGAGATGGAGATATTGATAGTATTTGGATGCCTATACACTGGCTATAGGATATTCAGGAAGAAGGGAGAACACTTCTTTGATGTCTAATTAATTATGAACGCCACACTGATTATTTGTATCATCCTTCTTGCTTTTTGCATCTGGGATGAAATGTTTAACGATAACAACAGGAATCAATCAATATAATATAACTTTAATAACAATGGAAACATTTAATTTACAAGATTTTATCACGGAGAGAAATATAGAATTACAAGAGTTCATCAAAGAACAAATGAGAGTGCACCAGCTTGGTAATTTATCAATAGACCAAAGAGAGTTAATAATAGATACTCCCGCAATAAGTACAAAGCAAATGATTGATGCTTATTATTCCACGATTCAGCGTGTAGCAGCTCGGCTGATTGAGTTAGAAGGCAAGAACGAGGCATGGAATAAACATAGAGACATTATCATGAAGAAAGTAGCAAAGAAAGAAAAGAAAGCCCGAAAGCAGGAAAGATATAGCCGGAAACTCACACAGGAATACAACAGAAAGTATAACGCCAATATACAACTTTAGATACTATGTACGCATCATTAGAAGATGAGATAAGAGACGCTTTATACATAGCAATAAGGCAAAACGAAGAGATAAGCAGGATCGGCAGGGAAACTGCCATAGCTAGCCTAAGAGTAGCCCAAATGCGAGAGGAAGGTTCGAAGAGACTGGCTTCTGCCCTAGACAGATTTGAAGCCATATGCTGTGAATTGGGCAATATTCCACAGCAGACAATGATGAAGGTAGTGAGATGTACCGGAAAGCCACAGAGTTCGAAATTTGACCTTAGAACGCTCAACAAAAGAAGTAAATAACTAGCAATACTATATTAACTATGGACTTATACGAAATTTTACTGCAAAGACTTGTATTACTGACTGATGAATACTTACAGTTAAAGGAAAGAGTAAAGGAGCTAGAGAACGAAGCAAAAATTAGAAATTCGACCGCTCCGAGAATTGTGAAAATGAGAATAGAGAAACATAAATAAGTCAGGGGGCTTCGGTCCGGCACTGAAGTTGACGCCAATCAACAAAGACGCCCCGGTAACAATATGGTTGCCGGGATTACATTTCTTGCAAATTATTGAAGAATATTCAAAGATTAGTATTATAGTTGCCTTTAGCAAGTCGGTTTAAATGCCGCCATTTCCGGCAATAAACCATGCTTTCATGACGGATATGACGGATATGACGCAAGAATAAAACTTTATTTTTTTGAGATTTATCCTTGTAGACGGATTGAACGGCAACGCATAGCGAGAATGTGACAAGGAACGAATGCACACTTAACCGGCACATAACATAGTCGGAGGTGAAGATACAGGACATAAGCAGATACGGACGGAAAATGGCCGTTTGTTGAGAGCGGTCTTATTTCGCTTGCATAGGTTCAGCTAAAAGAATACTTATGGGGAGAGAAAGTCCAAATGCTTCTCTCCCTATAAATATTGGCTTTCTCTTTGGAAAGTTTGTGTATTAGGAAAGAATATGTAACTTTACACCAAGAAAGCCCATCAGTAGAGCATAAAAATACTTTTTGTTACTATTTTGTTACCCATCATTAGTAATGATGGGCTTTTTATTATCTCTATTTGTTTTATAAATTGCTGATAAATAAAAAGATAGACCTTATTTCTCAATAAAGCCTATCTGCAAACTTAAAACAACCAACAAAAGAAATAGATAATTTCTATCTTAATGCTGAATGAAGATATTCTCCATTCAGCATTTCTTTTTTATCTTACAAACAACAGTTCTCTGTATTTCGGCAGTGTCCACATCTGGTTGTCTACGATCAGTTCCAGCTTGTCAATGTGGTAACGAATCTCTTCCAGTGCCGGAACGATTGTATCGTGGTAAGCGATCGCTTTTTCGCGTTCGCTTTCGATCTTGTTCGCCACTTTTCGTGCTTCAATCATTGCATCTACGTGTTCTTTGATGAAGGCGGTGCGGTCGGCGATTTCTTCGATCAGTTCCAGATTCTTGGCAGATAGTCTGGCTGCTTTATCTGCCGGAAATAAGGACTGCATTTTATAGACATTATTAATCAGATCCGTCTGATATTGAGTAGCGACCGGAATAATGTGGTTCATTGCCAGGTCGCCTAATACGCGGGCTTCAATCTGAATCTTTTTCGTGTAAGTTTCCCATTTTACTTCGTTGCGGGCTTCCAGTTCCTTTTTCGTCATCACACCGATTGCTTCGAACATAGCAATTGTCTCCGGTTTCAGATAGTTGTCGAAGATAACGGGAACACTTGTTTCACAGTCCAGACCTCGACGGGCGGCTTCTACTTTCCATTCGTCGCTGTAACCGTTGCCATCGAAGTGGATAGCCTTACATTCTTTGATATATCCGCGAATTACTTCAAGGATAGCGGAAACTTTCGGTTCTCCCTTTTCGATCAGAGCGTCTACATCCTTTTTGAATTTCATCAGCTGTTCTGCTACGGCAGCGTTTAATGCAATCATGGCACTTGCACAGTTGGCCTCAGAGCCTACGGCACGGAACTCAAACCGGTTTCCGGTGAAAGCGAAAGGAGAGGTGCGGTTGCGGTCTGTATTATCAATCAGCAATTCGGGGATTTGGGGAATATCCAGCTTCATTCCCTGTTTTCCGCTAAGGTTGATCAGATCGTCTTTGGTACTGTTCTCAATATGATCCAATACCTGTGACAACTGTTTGCCGAGGAAAGAAGAAATGATAGCGGGAGGTGCTTCATTGGCTCCCAGGCGATGAGCGTTGGTAGCGCTGGAAATAGAAGCTTTCAGTAATCCGTTGTGACGGTAAACTGCCATCAGCGTATTCACTACAAATGTGACAAAGCGCAGGTTAGCTTCCGGCGTCTTGCCCGGTCCCATCAACAGGATACCTGTATCCGTTCCCAGTGACCAGTTATTGTGCTTGCCGGAACCGTTGACACCCTTGAACGGCTTTTCATGAAGCAATACACGGAAACCGTGACGGCGGCTGACTTTACGCATCAACGACATGATCAGTAGGTTATGGTCATTTGCCAGGTTACATTCTTCGAAGATAGGAGCTAATTCGAATTGATTCGGAGCTACCTCGTTATGACGGGTCTTTACAGGAATACCCAGTTTCAACGCTTCAATTTCAAGGTCTTTCATAAATGCGGCCACACGGGTAGGGATGGCACCGAAATAGTGGTCTTCCAACTGCTGGTTCTTGGCACTGTCATGTCCCATCAATGTGCGTCCTGTCATAAGTAAGTCCGGACGTGCGGCATACAAACCTTCATCTACCAGAAAGTATTCCTGTTCCCATCCCAGATAGGCAACGACCTTCTTTACCTCAGGATTGAAATAGTGGCAGACGGCGGTTGCGGCTTTATCTACGGCACGCAGAGCTTTCAGTAACGGTGCTTTATAATCAAGGGCTTCACCTGTATATGCGATAAATACAGTCGGGATGCAAAGCGTATCATCTACGATAAATGCGGGTGATGATGGGTCCCATGCGCTATATCCGCGTGCTTCGAAAGTATTACGGATACCGCCGTTCGGGAAAGAAGAAGCATCCGGCTCCTGCTGTACCAGCAGTTTGCCTGTGAACTCTTCCATCATGCCTCCCTTGCCGTCATGTTCGACGAAAGCGTCATGCTTTTCTGCCGTACCTTCGGTGAGCGGTGCAAACCAGTGAGTATAATGAGTGACACCCATTTCGACAGCCCATTTTTTCATTCCGGCAGCTACTTCATCAGCGATGCTGCGGTCTAGCGGGGCACCATTGTCAATAGCGTCAATCAGTGCGTTGTATACCTTGCTTGGAAGGTACTTGAACATTTTTTCCTTGTTGAACACATACTTACCGAAGTATTCCGAAGGGCGTTCGGCAGGTGTTGCTACTTCAACCGCTTTCTTCTTGAAAGCTGTCTCTACGACTCTGAATCTTAGTTTTGACATAATACCTAATTTGATTTGTTGTTAAATATGTTAGAGTAAAAATTCCTTTTTTAGCTTAGTTATAAGCAGATTCTCCGTGTTCGTAGATGTCGAGACCTTCTTCTTCGACACGTGCCGGAACGCGAAGTCCGTGAATCTTGTCGAGTACTTTGAAGATAATGAATCCCATACCTGCCGCCCAGACTCCGACAACAACCGCACCGAAAAGCTGGGCACCCAAAAAGCCGGCTCCATGTCCGTAGAACAACCCTTCACTGGTAGAAAACAATCCTGTGAGCACTGTTCCCAAGAAACCACAAACCCCGTGTACGGAAGAAGCACCGACAGGATCGTCAATCTTCAATACCTTGTCAATAAAGTCGACTGCAAATATCATGACTACACCACAAATGGCACCGATTAATACCGCTCCTGAGGGAGCTACAGCGTCACATCCGGCTGTGATACCTACCAAACCTGCCAAAACACCATTCAGTGTCAGTGATAAAGACGGTTTGCCATATTTCATCCAGCTCATCGCCAGTGCAAAGAAGCCACCGGCACAAGCCGCCAGATTTGTTGTCAGAAATACATGTGAGATGGCCATTGCATCCGCTTCGGTACTTGCTGCCAACTGTGATCCGGGGTTGAATCCGAACCATCCGAACCAAAGGATAAATACACCCAGTGCGGCAACTGTCAGGTTGTGTCCCGGAATAGCTCTTGACTTACCGTCTTTGCCATATTTACCGATACGGGGACCAAGAATAGCAGCGCCTACCAAAGCAATCCAACCACCAACGGAGTGGACAATCGTTGAACCTGCAAAGTCATGGAATGTCGTTCCGAAAAGATTCATCATGAACGAACCTTCTTCTCCGTTCATCAGCCAGCCGCCACCCCATGTCCAGTGACCGGAAATTGGGTAAATTAGTACACTGATAAAGATAGTATAGACCAGATACATGGAGAACTTGGTGCGTTCCGCCATCGCTCCCGATACAATCGTGGCTGCCGTTGCGCAGAATACTGTCTGAAAAACCAGAAATCCTTCTCTGGGTAAATCACTGTCGAGGAATGACAGATCAAAGAAGTGTGGCATTCCGATGAGACCTCCCGCACCAAACATCAGACCGAAACCGATGAACCAGTAGAGCAAGGAACCAAACATGAAATCCACAAAGTTCTTCATCAAAATGTTGGCGGTATTCTTGACTCTGGTAAAACCCGCCTCAACCAATGCAAACCCCGGCTGCATAAAAAATACGAGCATTGCCGCAAGCAGCATCCAGACTGTATTCAATCCTAATGCCAGTTCCCCGATTGTATCGGGAGTTGTTTCGGCAGAAGCAGTGGCGGTTTCAGCAATTTCAGGTGTAGTTTTGACTTCAGTAATTGTCTCCGTAGTTGTCATAAAAGTATCTGCATCAACTGCTTCCTGTGCAAAAGCACTGGTTGCGAAACAGCAGAAAATGAACATAGCAGTGGCTATCCACAGCTTTGTGAAGCTGTGTCTCTTATATGTTTTATCCATAATGATTATCTTATTTAATACCTGTTTTTATAATATTATCATCCGAAAGGAAATCTGGCCCCGGCACCTTGCCGGTTGCCGGTTATCGTTCCTGTTCGGCGTTATAGAGAGCGATGTCGCCACGTTCGGCGGTGCGGATGCGGATGGCGTCCTCGATAGGAATGACGAAAATGCGTCCGTCACCGATCTCTCCGGTTTGTGCGGCTTTGATGATAGCCTGTACGGTCTTTTCTGCATTTTTGTCGCGTACTACAATAGAAACCAGAATACGTTCGATGGTGCTGGTATCATATACCACTCCACGATAGATACGTCCTTGCCGTGCTTTACCGATCCCTCTTACATCGTAGTAAGAGAACCATTCAATGTCCGCTTCGAGCAGAGCGTCTTTCACGTCCTCGAATTTGGTTTTACGGATGATAGCTTCAATCTTTTTCATATACCTTAAATATTAGTGTTGACCTGTAAAAAGAAGAGGTATAGGGAGGTGGCAGCCATCGCAGGTTACCATACAACAAACCGATAAAATCTAAACTCTAACTACCTTCCTGTTCCCTATACGCTCTTTGACTATATAAACTCTCTCTCTCTTAAAAACTTAATCCGAATGTGAAGTAAGCGCCTTCCGTACGTGGATTTACTGATACTTTGGCAAATGCCGGAACCGAGAATGAATCAGTAACCCTGATCTCCTTGACAGCTCCGAGACTGATGTCGGAAACGCAGAACCCACTTGTGTATCCATTATAAAAAGTCGTCTCCCAAGGTACCATTCCTACATCTACTGTCCAGTCAAGTCCTCCAAGGCTGAACGGTGCACTAAGTGCGAGGTAGGAAGAATAAGCCCTTTTCCCGTTTTCTTTAACTCCGTCGGCACCTGCAAAGTTCGTGTACCAGTTGATTGCCAGCGGACCAAAATCATATCCTACCTGTGCCTCAAATACATGAGCGGTTGAATGAGCGCCATATTTGAAATACTTGTTGGTAGGTACCTGAGTGTTGAACCAGTAATCCGTTACCGAGATGCTGAAACCACCGGTTGAATAACCGAGAGTCAAATCGAACTCTTTAGTATCCGATGACTCAAACCCTACCGATCCCCATGCTCCGAGTGAAAGTCCTTTGTAAGAGATTCCTAATGAAGGCTGAATGCTGACTCCGCCTAAATCCTGACCACGCCAGATATAACCACTTACCAAGTCTGCTCCTACGGAGGCTTCTACTTTATCCTGCGCCATCATATTGGATGGCACAAGGCCGATCAGTAATAACGCTGCTGCTATGCCCCTCAATTTTTTGTTAATCGTCGTTTTCATCGTCTTTTTACCTTTAATAGTTAGAAAAATGTGGATGTACGGTCCAGTGTTATATAGTAGCGCGCAAAATACTATCAAAGCCAGTTCTTTATTCTTCTCATTGCTTCCATACAATCATTGTGATCGCCGAATGCTGTCAGTCGGATATATCCCTCACCGCTGGGGCCGAAACCTACACCGGGGGTTCCTACTACATTGGCTTCATACAACATCTGTTCGAAGAATCGCCAGGAAGAGAGCCCGTTCGGGGTTTTCACCCATAAGTATGGAGCATTGACGCCTCCGTATACTTTCAATCCGGTAGCTTCCAGTCCTTCCTTCATGATCTTCGCATTGCTCATATAATAGTTAATCGTTTCTTTAATCTGTGCTTTGCCTTCTGTACTGTAGACGGCTTCCGCTGCACGTTGTGTGATGTACGAAGTGCCGTTGAATTTAGTGCACTGGCGGCGGTTCCATAATTTGTTGAGTGGAATCCGGTCGCCTTCCAGTGTGGCAGCTGTCAGTTCTTTCGGGACTACGGTATATCCGCAACGTACTCCGGTGAAACCGGCTGTCTTTGAGAAACTGCGGAACTCAATAGCACATTTCTTGGCTCCTTTGATTTCGTATATGGAGTGGGGGACATCCGCATCCTGAATATAGGCTTCGTATGCGGCATCGAACAAAATCAGTGTATCATTTGCCAATGCATAGTCTACCCACTTTTTTAGTTCCGGTTTGGTCAGTGTCGTCCCTGTCGGATTGTTCGGGTAGCAGAGGTAAACAATGTCTATCCGTTTGTCGGGAATCTCCGGAATGAAGTCATTCTCACTTGTACAAGGCATATAAGTCACATTGCTCCATTTGCCTGTTCCTTCTTCCAGCACTCCGGCACGTCCGCACATGACGTTACTGTCAATATATACCGGGTAAATAGGGTCTGTTACACCGACACTATTGTCGTGGCGAAGGATATCGCCGATATTTCCGGTATCACTTTTGGCTCCGTCGTTGACGAATATTTCTGATGGTGAGAAATGAATGCCACGTGGAGCGAAATCATTCTTTATAATAGCTTCAATCAGAAAATCGTACCCTTGCTCAGGACCATATCCGCGAAATGTATCTTTACTTGCCAGCTCTTCCACTGCTTTGTGCATAGCCTCGATACATGCTTTGGGAAGCGGCTGAGTGACATCTCCGATACCTAACCGGATAATATCCTGCTTCGGATGCGTTATTTTGAATGTATTTACCTTCTTCGCTATATCCGAGAACAAATAGCTCCCCGGTAATTTCAAAAAATGTTCGTTTACTAATGCCATATTGTTATTGTTTTAAGTTTCTGCAAAACCTGTTACCTATTACCTAATACTTATTACCTATCCCTCCATCTCCCCATCAAAAACTTTAGTTGCCGGTCCTGTCATTAATATGTGTCCCGTTGCTTCTTCCCACTCGATGGTGACGGTTCCCCCATCCATTATTATATCACATTTTCTTCCTGCCAATCCATGGAGAACAGCGGCTACAGCCGTGGCACAAGCGCCTGTTCCACAGGCCTGGGTGATTCCTGAACCTCTTTCCCAAACTCTCATCCGAATGGTGTCTTTACCTACGATCTGAGCAAACTCTACATTTGTCCTGTCCGGAAAGAGATGATAATTTTCTAACTGCGGACCAATTTCCGGCAGATTGATTTGGGTAATATCTTCTACAAAAGTTACCAGATGCGGGTTTCCCATTGATACCCGGGTAGACTGAAAAGGAAATTGATCGCCGAAATCTACCGCTTCCGTTTCCAGAGGACTACCCATATCTACAGTGACTGCCGTCACCTTTCCTCCTCCTACATGTAATTTCAGAACCTTAATGCCCGAACGGGTGTCAAGCGTGATTTCCTTTTTGGCAGTTAATCCGTATTCGTATACATACTTGCCTACACAACGGCTTCCATTGCCACACATCATTGCTTCCGAACCATCTGCATTAAATATACGCATACTGAAATCTGCTTTGTCAGAACTGCCAATCAATATAAGTCCGTCACTTCCAATTCCCGTATGAAACTTGCTCCATTCGATTGCTTTCTTTTCAGGGGCTGCTATCGGATATCGGGTAGTATCTACATATATGTAGTCATTACCTGCTCCATGCATTTTTGTGAACTTAATCTTGGTTGTCATTTTGTTCTTTATTAATTGGTTGTTGTATCCTTTTGTTTTATTACAATGCAAAGATATGACTTTTTGATTTAACTTTTGATGAAAAGATGTCTAATCTCTATTTATTTTATACAATCTTACAATCGCGGGAAATAAAGCCATGTTTTGTTATAAATTGAAATTATGCATACCTTTATATTAATAAACTGTTATTTGCTTGATTTGTTTTGCATATCCTTCCATAATATATGAAGAATATTTGGGGTAAATCAGTCCTTGTATTCGATCTAAAATGTGAATTTTCGCTTTTACAATAGGTCGATATGCTAGTGATTTTCGCTTTTATATATCATATTGCTTGTTTGCAGTTTTGCAGAACCTTTTTGTTATAGCATTGTTTAGTCACTAATAAATATAATAATGTAGCAATATGGATATAGAGAAACAATTGGAAGTTGCGGCGCAGAGCGATCATTTGGTATTGATTGTGTTTTATGCCGACTGGTCACCTCATTATGAATGGATAGGGCCTGTGCTCCGTACTTATGAACGGAGAGTCATTGAATTGATTAACGTGAATATCGAGGAAAATAAAACTGTAGCCGATTCTCATAATATAGATACGGTGCCTGCGTTCCTTCTGTTGCATAAAGGACATGAATTGTGGAGGCAGGTAGGAGAGTTGACCATAGGAGAGTTGAAAGAGGTATTGGAAGATTTTAAATAAGTCCTGTTTGAATTTTATGTAAGAAGCACCATTATACAGCAAATAAATATGTATAATGGTGCTTCTTGTATCTATCGAATATTTGCAAAAAGTTTCTGTCGGCTTTTTACATTTTCTGAGAGTAACTATTTTAGTATTTCCTGTGCCACAGTCGGCTCGTTGGTCGTAATGAAATCCACCTTTTGGTCTATGAGCCACTTCATGTCTTCTGCTTTATCTACAGTCCATACATTGACTTTCAGTCCGAGATCATGGGCTTCTTTGATCCATTCGGGATGTTTCTTGATTACTCCCATGTGATAGTCGAGTCCGGCTGCACCGAGGTCTTTCAGCTCTTTGGGAGATAGCTCGCCGTTGAGATAGAATACCGGAGTTCCGGCAGGTGCCAGGCGGATAAACTCTTTCATGGCGTGCAGTGAGAAAGTGATATATTCCATACGGTTTTCCAGTCCCAGCTTTGTTACCAAGGCAAGAATTTCCTGTACGGCTTTCGTTTCACGCTTTTTGCTGTTAAGTGCTTTTAGTTCCAATATAAGTTTGGTATTGCATTTTTTACCGGCTTCCAGATACTGTTCCAGGCTGGGCAGGTTCTCTCCGTTCGATAGTTTCAATCCTGTAAGAGCGTCACCTTTGGAATACTCCATGTATTTCATCTTATAGACAGGGTCATGATTGATAACCAGTTTATTGTCTTTGGTAAGCCATACATCAAATTCGGAGCCATAGCAATGGATAGAATCGGCTTTTTGAAGTGCTGTGATACTATTTTGCGCAGAACCTGCTGTTTTCCAGTAGCCACGATGGGCGATAACTTGCGACTTTTGCGCTTGGGCACTAGCTACTGAAATGATAAGGGCAACCATTAGAATAATTCTTTTTATCTTCATTGATAGTACATTTAAAAAGTTTATGAGTCCAAAATTATAAAAAATAAAACACAGATCAGCCTGTTATTATGCTAATCTGCGTTAATTGACAGCTTTTTATGCATAGAAGTCTATACTTTTTATTCCTGACTTTACAAACTGATGAATATATATTCAAAGATATGAGTTTATTTCAGACATCTAAAATTTTTCAACAAATTTATTTTACCTCTTCGGCATAGGCTTCTTCATGCACTCCTCTCACTGCTCTGCCGCTTGGTTCATTCAGGTTACGGAAAGCTACATCCCATGCCAGCGCTTCTGCTGTAGAGCAGGCCACACTTGGTACGCTTGGTACGCTGCGGGCTGCGCTTTCACTCGGAAAATGCTCTTCAAAGATACTCCGGTAGTAATATTCTTCCTTGTTGAGCGGAGTGTTAATCGGGAAACGTTCGGCAGCGTGTTCCATCTGTTCATCACTGACGGCAGCCGCTGTAATCTCTCTTAAGGTATCAATCCACGAATATCCCACACCATCACTGAACTGCTCTTTTTGTCTCCATGCTACGCTTTCCGGTAGCATATCGGCAAAAGCTTCACGTACAATTCGTTTCTCAATCTCCTTTCCGGGGCACATTTTAGCTTTTGGATTCAACGCCATCGCTACATCCAGAAATTCCTTGTCCAGAAATGGGACACGTCCCTCTACACCCCAGGCTGATAAACTCTTATTGGCACGAAGGCAATCATACATATGCAGTTTTGATAACTTACGTACCGTTTCCTCATGGAAATCTTTCGGAGTGGGAGCTTTGTGAAAGTAAAGATAACCGCCGAAAACTTCATCGGCACCTTCACCACTCAATACCATTTTGATCCCCATCGATTTGATCACACGTGCCAGTAAATACATGGGAGTGGAGGCACGTACCGTAGTCACATCATACGTCTCGATAAAATAGATAACATCCCGAATAGCATCCAGCCCTTCCTGAACCGTATAATTGATTTCATGATGAACCGTACCGATATATTCTGCCACTTCACGTGCCTTTATCAAATCGGGCGCCCCCTTCAGACCGATGGCAAAAGAATGTAGTTGAGGCCACCAGGCGTCACTTGCTCCGTCTGTTTCAATACGTTTTGCTGCATATTTTTTGGCGATAGCTGAAATCACAGAACTGTCCAGACCACCTGAAAGAAGTACTCCATAGGGAACGTCACTCATCAGCTGGCGATGAACGGCATCTTCCAATGCTTCTTTTACATCACTGACTTTGGCATCATTGTCTTTTACAGACTCATAGTCTGTCCATTCGCGTGTATACCAACGCTTCATTTTGCCTTCTTTACTGTAAAAGTAATGTCCCGGAAGAAATGGTTCGTACTCATTACAGAATCCTTCGAGTGCTTTCAGTTCACTGCCGAAGTAGATTTTGCCATCCTTGTCTTTTCCTATATATAAAGGTATGACTCCGATAGGATCACGTGCAATGAGGAACTCGTCTTTTTCTTCATCATAAAGTACAAAGGCGAAAATTCCGCTGATCTCTTCCAGAAAGTGGATGCCTTTATCTTTATAAAGGGCAAGAATCACTTCACAGTCGCTTCCGGTCTGAAAATCATATTGTCCGGCATAGCGGGCGCGGATATCCCGATGGTTGTAGATTTCACCGTTCACGGCGAGCGCTTGTTTCCGGTCGGGGGAGTATAAGGGCTGTCCTCCGCTTTGCGGGTCAACTATCGAGAGGCGTTCGTGTGCCAGAATGGCGCTTCCACCTACGTAGATACCGCTCCAGTCCGGTCCGCGATGACGGATTTTCTGTGCCATTTTCAGTGCTTTGTCTCTTAGCTCTTTGGTTTGAGTTTTTATGTTGAGTATACCTGCTATTCCACACATAACTTTGAGTATTTGGAAGTTAATATAATTTGTTGATTCTCTGTTCTTTAAAAGTCGGTTCGTTACTATTTATTCGTTTTCCCTGGCTTTTCCTTTCGTTTGACCTGGGTCATCTTTTAGTTCAACCTAGGTTGTTGTTTCGTTCAACCTAGGTCAAACGAATAAATAATAGTCTATAAACTTCATGGTGTTCCTTGCTGTAAGGGTTACTTCACCAAATAGTGATCTATGTCCGCAGCAGCCTTTCGTCCTCCTGCCATCGCCCGTACTACGAGGCTTGCTCCGGTAGCTGCATCTCCGGCAAGGAATACGTTTTCTGCAAATTTCGGTTGTTCCGGTTTCAGGAATCCCATGGCCAGCAGTACCATATCTGCTTCGATTACTTCTTTCTTCCCTGTGAGGTTCATGGTCGGACGTCCGCCATCTGTTGCCGGTGTCCATTCTACTTCTTCCACCTCGACGCCGGTTACTTTACCGTTCTTACCCAAAAACTGATTGGAAGTCAGGCACCAGCGACGGGTACAACCTTCTTCATGGCTGGAGGTCGTTTTGAAAACTACCGGCCATTGCGGCCAGGGCGTAGAAGGATTGTGGCCGACGGGAGGTTTGGGCATAATTTCAATTTGCGTGACGCTGGTTGCTCCCTGTCGTACACTGGTTCCGATACAGTCCGAACCGGTGTCTCCACCGCCGATCACAAGCACTTTTTTGCCTTTGGCATTCACCAGTTTGTCTTTGGGGAAAGTTTGTCCTTCCAGAATCCTGTTCTGTTGCGCCAGCATTTCCAGTGCGAAATGGATTCCTTTCAACTCCCGTCCCGGAATGCTTAAATCACGGGCAGTCGGTGTACCCGTGCAAATGCAATATGCATCGAATCCTTCCGGCAAATGGTTAACGTCTATTTCTACTCCCATTTCAAACTGAATACCTTCTGCGGCAAGTATTTTCATGCGGCGGTCGATTACGTTTTTGTCCAGTTTGAAGTTTGGAATACCGAAACGTAATAATCCTCCCGCAGCTTCATCTTTATCGAATAACGTTACGGTGTATCCTTTTAGATTCAGTTGGTTGGCAACTACCAATCCGGCCGGACCGGCACCGACAACTGCTACTTTTTTGCCGTTTCTTTGGGGATGCTGCACCTGTATATATCCTTCACGGAAGGCGGCTTCTACAATGGCAGCTTCATTTTCACGGATAGTCACCGGTTGGTCACAGGATAGTTTCAGTACACAGGATTTCTCACAGAGGGCAGGGCAGATACGTCCTGTAAATTCCGGAAAGTCGCAAGTGGATGACAGCACTTCATACGCTTCTTTCCATTTTCCTTTGAATAAAGCGTCCTGCCATTCCGGCTGTTTATTGCCTATTGGACAAGCCCAGTGACAAAAAGGTACTCCGCAATCCATACACCGTGATGCCTGTAATTTACGGCTGTTCGTATTCAATGTTTGTTCTACCTGACTATAGTCAGTGATGCGCTCGCTAACGGGGCGGTATCCCGCCTCTTGCCGAGGTATATTTAAAAAAGCTTTAGGATCTCCCATCCTGTTAAGTAATAAGTATTAGGTAATAGGTATTAAGCAATAAGTATTAACTATATGGATTAAAGATGTTTGAAGCTACGGTTAATACCTAATACTTAATACCTAATACTTGAATTAATAGTCTCTTTGCATATCTGCTATTTTTTGCTGTAACTTTCTCATCTGCTCTTCCTGTAGTACTTTTTTGTATTCAATAGGTACTATCTGGATAAACTGATCTACGTAATGGTTCCAGTCATCGAGCATGGTACGTGCCAGTTTCGAACCGGTGTACAGGTAGTGCTGACGAATCAGTTCGTGCAGTTCTTTGCGGTAACCGGCTTCTTCGATCAGTGACAGTTCAACCATTTCCATGTTGCAGAAGTAGTCAAAATTGCCGTCTTTGTTCCATACGTAAGCCACACCGCCACTCATACCGGCGGCAAAATTTCGTCCGGTTTGCCCCAGAACCACTACACGGCCTCCGGTCATATATTCGCAACAGTGGTCGCCTACACCTTCCACTACGGCAACAGCTCCTGAGTTGCGCACGGCAAAACGTTCGCCTACGCGGCCATTGATATAAACTTCACCGCTGGTTGCACCATAGAGCAGGGTGTTGCCTGCAATCGTGTTCTTTTCGGCTTCGAAGTTGCTGCGGATAGGCGGTAATACGGCAATGCGTCCGCCACTCAATCCTTTACCCAGATAATCATTCGCTTCACCTTCCAGCTTGAAATTGACTCCCGGTACGAGGAAGGCACCGAACGACTGTCCCGCAGAGCCTTTGAATTTCACATTCAAGGTATGTTCCGGCAGTCCCTTTTCTCCGTGTTTTTTGGCAATGACACCGGAGAGCATGGCACCTGTCGCACGGTCCGTATTGGCAATTGTGTATTCCAATGAAACTTCTTTTTCGTGTTCTATCGCTTCTTGGGCAGCATCAATGATTGCCACATCCTTCACTGTAGAAATACCATGATCCTGATCGATGACGTGACGGATGGCTGCACTGTTATCCACGCGTGCCAGTAGCTTGGTGAAGTCAATCAGAGCGTGCTTCGGATTCGGATCGTTTTCGTCGGATTTGCGTTCAATCAAGTCCGTGCGTCCGATAATATCATCCATTTTGGTGAATCCCATTTCCGCCAGATATTCACGGACTTCCTGTGCCAGGAAGGTGAAAAAGTTGATAAGATATTCGCTGCGCCCATGAAAGCGTTTGCGTAATTCCTCATTCTGCGTGGCTACTCCTACCGGACAAGTATTCTGGTGACATTTGCGCATCATCACACATCCCAGCACGATCAGGGCGGAAGTGGCAAAACCATATTCTTCGGCGCCCATTAATGCCATTATGATAATGTCGCGTCCGGTTTTCAATTGGCCATCGGCTTGTAGGACGACTTGTCCCCGCAGACCGTTCAGAACCAAGGTTTGCTGTGTCTCGCTCAGTCCCAGTTCCGGAGAAATGCCGGCGTAACGGATGGATGAAGCGGGAGAGGCTCCCGTACCACCCTCGGCACCGGAGATGACAATCAAATCCGCTTTTGCTTTTGCCACGCCTGCGGCAATGGTACCTACGCCACTTTCTGCTACCAGTTTGACACTGATTTTGGCTTGTGGATTAACGTTTTTCAAGTCAAATATCAATTGCGCCAAATCCTCAATCGAATAAATATCATGATGGGGAGGAGGAGAGATCAGTGAGATTCCCGGAATGGAATGGCGTGTTTTGGCTATGACGTCGTTCACTTTGAATCCCGGAAGCTGTCCGCCTTCCCCTGGTTTAGCTCCCTGCGCTATTTTTATTTGTATCTCATCGGCATTCACCAGATATTCGGCGGTGACCCCGAAGCGTCCGGAAGCTACCTGTTTGATGGCACTTCGCATGGAAGTACCGTCCGGCAGCGGGTGGAAGCGGGAAGCATCTTCGCCACCTTCACCCGTGTTGCTGCGTCCGTGAATGGTATTCATGGCAATCGCCATTGCTTCATGAGCTTCCTTGCTGATAGATCCGAAAGACATGGCACCCGTCACAAAACGACGGAGAATATTCTCTATCGGTTCTACCTGTTCGATGGATATAGGATTGCGACGGAATCCTAAGAAGTCACGCAGGAAAATAGGTTTCTCCTTATTGTCTACCAAATGAGTGAACTCTTTGAATTTCTTGTAGCTGCCCAAGCGGGTGGCAAGTTGCAATGTACTGATGGTTTCCGGGTTCCACGCATGTTTCTCTCCGTCCTTTCGGAAGGCATACAGTCCGTTGTTCTTTAATAATGGAAAATTGAAAGTTGAAAATTGAGAGTTGCCGTGCGGTGCTTCATTTTCCATTTTCAATTCTCCATTTTCCATTCCTTCAACTCCTTCATCGTGGAAAGCGATTGCGTCTCTTGCCACTTCCTCCAGGCGGATACCTCCGATGGGGGAACCGAGTCCGCCGAAATAAGCCTTGCTCAACTCTTCGCTGAGTCCGACAGCTTCGAAAATCTTTGCACCGCGATAAGAGCGGATAGTGGAAATCCCCATCTTACTCATGATTTTGAACAGACCTTTGCAGATAGATTTGATATAGTTTTTCTCAGCGGTAGCATAGTCCAGTTGAATATCTTTCTCTTTTACCAGCTTGTCGAGGATGGCAAATGCCATATACGGGTTCAGTGCACTGGCTCCAAAACCGAGTAGTAAAGCGGCGTGCATTACTTCACGCATTTCTCCGCTCTCTACAATCAATGCTGTCTGCACACGTTTGCCGACAGATATCAGATGGTGATGCACGGCACTTACTGCCAGTAATGAAGGGATAACGGCATGAGTTGCATCCACGTCACGGTCGGTCAGTACAATGTAGTTTGCTCCGTCCGTAACTGATTCCTCCGCCATTTTGCAAAGGTTGTTCAGTGATTCCTGTAATCCGGCTTTCCCTTTGGATACTTCAAACAGCATCGGTAGTTTTACAGTCTTAAAGCCCTTGTAGCGGATATTGCAAAGAATATCCAGCTGTGTATTGCTTAAAATCGGATGATTCAGACGTACCATTTTACAATGACTCTCGCTGGGAGTCAGGATATTCATGCCTACCGCTCCGATATATTCCGTCAAAGACATTACCAGTTCTTCGCGTAGCGGGTCGATCGGCGGATTCGTAACCTGTGCGAATTGTTGGCGGAAATAGTTGTAGAGTAGCTGTGGCTTATCGGAAAGTACAGCCAGCGGCGTGTCATTACCCATAGAGTGGATGGGTTCGGCACCCGCGCTCGCCATCGGCATAATCAGTCGTTCGATATCTTCTTTTGAATAGCCGAAAGTACGGAGCATCCGGTCGTAGTTTTCTACGTGATGAGGCACTTTACGACCGCTTTTCAGTTCATCCAGTTCGATACGGTTAGTCGATAGCCATGTACGGTAAGGCTTCGCTTCGGCCAGTTGTTTCTTCAATTCGCCGTCATAGTAGATTTCTCCTTTCTCTGTATCGATCAATAGAATCTTGCCCGGTTGCAGGCGGCCTTTTTCCTTGATATCTCCCGGCTCAAAGTCCATTACGCCCACTTCGGATGCCACTACCATCATATCGTTTTTGGTGATCAGGTAGCGGGCAGGGCGCAGACCGTTGCGGTCGAGCATACCACCTGCAAATCGTCCGTCGCTGAAAAGCAAGGCTGCCGGTCCGTCCCAAGGCTCCATCAGGATAGAGTGGTATTCATAGAATGCTTTCAGGTCTTCACTGATCGGATTCTTCTCGTTGAAAGATTCCGGTACGAGCATGGCCATTGCATGAGGCAGACTTAATCCTGACATGACCAGAAACTCCAGCACATTGTCCAGAGAAGCACTGTCGCTCATGCCCGGCTGTATGATCGGGCGTATTTCTTTGATCTCTCCCAGTATAGGAGTGGAGAGTACGCTTTCACGGGCTTCCATCCATCCGCGGTTGCCACGAATGGTATTGATCTCACCATTGTGCGCCAGCAGGCGGAAAGGTTGTGCCAGTCCCCATGTCGGAAAAGTGTTGGTGCTGAAACGGGAGTGTACCAGAGCCAGTCCGCTGGTGAAGTAACTATTCGTCAGATCAGGATAGTAGTTGCGTAGCTGCAATGACGAGAGCATACCTTTATATATAATACTTTTGGTCGAGAGCGAAACGACATAAAAATCGTTTCTCGTCGGAATAGCTGACAATCTGACTTTATTCTCTATCCGTTTGCGAATCAGATACAGTTTGCGGTCGGCGGTTTCCGTTTCCGTAAAACCGGTAATAAAGACCTGCTTGATATCCGGTTCGTTAGCCAGAGCCGCTTCACCTAGAATTTCCGGACAGGTGGGTACATTGCGCAGATGCATCAATGTAAGTCCCTCTTTTTCTATTTCTTCAATAATGATACTAAAAATAGCTGCCTGATCTTTCTCGTTTTTTGGCAAGAAAAGCAGACCGGTACCGTACCGTCCCTTTTCGGGTACGGGAATGCCTTGCAGTAAAATAAACTCATGCGGAATCTGTAACATAATACCTGCACCGTCGCCGGTTTTGTTATCCGCTCCCTCAGCGCCACGGTGACGCATATTCTCTAATACCTTTAAAGCCGACTCAACAATGTCATGTGACTTTTCTCCGTGAATGTTCACCAGCATACCAACCCCGCAGGCATCGTGTTCGTATGCCGCGTCATACAAGCCCATTTGTCCGGGCTGTCGTTGGTAGGGGAATTTTCCTGTTGCGTTGTTAAAAAGTTCTTGTTTCTTCATTCTTTCTAGCTTTATTGTATGATAATACCTATTTGATGTATCAAATTGTTCGGCAAAGTTAGGGATTTAATTTCATAATGATAGTATATTGTTTATTTTGTGTGACACAAAATAAGAACCCCTTTCTTTATTCTTTTAATTTGTAATCAAAATGCTCTGATTTGCTTATAATTTATCAGTCTGTCCGGTTTTATTTTGTTTTGATTGTAATTTGTTTCTTTTTGAGCTTAAAATAATATATTATTTAACGTTTTGATGTGTTTGCAACTTTTTTATGTGCTTATGTCAAATAAATATTGAAAAAGTTATCTTTGTGTCATTTTGAATGTGTATATTTGCACCCGAAATAAAAATATCATAATATGTGTGGAATAGTAGGCTATATTGGTAAAAGAAAAGCCTACCCCATCCTTATTAAAGGGCTGAAGCGACTGGAGTATCGTGGATATGACAGTGCAGGGGTAGCATTGATCAGTGATAACCAACAGTTAAATGTGTACAAGACGAAAGGGAAAGTCTCCGAACTTGAAAATTTCGTCACACAAAAAGATATTTCCGGTACAGTCGGAATTGCCCATACCCGTTGGGCTACTCACGGGGAACCTTGTTCCGTTAATGCTCATCCTCATTACTCTTCTTCCGAAAAACTCGCTCTCATTCATAACGGTATCATTGAAAATTACGCCGTTCTCAAAGAAAAACTCCAAGCCAAAGGCTACGTCTTTAAAAGTAGTACCGATACCGAGGTGCTCGTGCAATTAATCGAATATATGAAAGTTACCAATCGGGTCGATCTGCTTACTGCCGTTCAGTTGGCTTTGAATGAAGTGATTGGTGCTTATGCGATTGCGATTCTTGATAAAGAACATCCGGAAGAAATCATTGCGGCCCGAAAAAGCAGTCCGCTGGTGGTAGGTATTGGTGAAGATGAGTTTTTCCTTGCTTCGGATGCCACACCGATTGTAGAATATACAGATAAGGTGGTGTATCTCGAAGATGGTGAGATAGCGGTGATCAATCGGGGAAAAGAATTGAAGGTAGTCGATCTCAGCAATGTGGAGATGACTCCCGAAGTGAAAAAAGTAGAATTGAAGCTTGGTCAGCTGGAAAAAGGCGGTTATCCGCATTTCATGTTGAAGGAGATTTTTGAGCAGCCGGACTGTATTCACGATTGTATGCGTGGACGTATCAATGTGGAAGCCAATAACGTGGTGCTTTCGGCAGTAATAGACTATAAAGAAAAGTTGCTGAACGCCAAACGCTTTATTATTGTGGCTTGCGGTACTTCGTGGCATGCGGGATTGATCGGAAAGCATCTGATTGAAAGTTTCTGCCGTATTCCGGTAGAAGTGGAGTATGCCTCCGAATTTCGTTACCGTGATCCGGTGATCGATGAGCACGATGTGGTGATTGCCATTTCTCAAAGTGGAGAAACGGCGGATACGCTGGCGGCAGTGGAACTGGCAAAAAGTCGGGGTGCATTTATATATGGTATCTGTAATGCGATTGGTTCCTCCATCCCCCGCGCTACGCATACGGGGTCGTACATCCACGTCGGACCGGAAATCGGAGTGGCATCGACCAAAGCATTTACCGGACAGGTGACTGTGCTGACCATGTTGGCATTGACTCTCGCCCGGGAGAAAGGTACGATAGACGAGACACAATACCTGAACATTGTACGGGAATTGAATAGCATTCCCGGCAAAATGAAGGAAGTATTGAAACTGAATGGTAAGCTGGCGGAACTGTCGAAAACTTTCACCTATGCGCATAACTTTATTTACCTCGGACGCGGATATAGTTATCCGGTTGCTTTGGAAGGTGCATTGAAATTGAAAGAAATATCGTATATTCACGCCGAAGGTTATCCGGCTGCCGAAATGAAGCACGGACCGATAGCCCTGATTGATGCCGAAATGCCGGTAGTAGTCATTGCTACCCAAAACGGGCTGTATGAGAAAGTACTTAGCAATATTCAGGAAATCAAGGCACGAAAAGGAAAGGTGATTGCATTTGTAACCAAGGGCGATACGGTGATCAGTAAAGTAGCCGATTGCAGTATCGAACTTCCGGAAACAATCGAGTGCCTTGATCCGTTAATTACTACGGTACCTCTCCAATTGCTTGCCTATCATATTGCGGTATGTAAGGGAATGGATGTAGACCAACCTAGAAATTTGGCTAAGTCGGTAACAGTCGAGTAGTTTAAAATGTAAATAGTCAAATAGTAAGAGATAGATTAATGGAACAATTGAAACATGAATGTGGCGTTGCCATGATACGCCTGCTCAAACCCCTGGAGTATTACGAGAAAAAGTACGGAACATGGATGTACGGCCTCAACAAGCTCTATCTGTTGATGGAGAAACAGCATAACCGGGGGCAGGAAGGGGCAGGACTGGCATGCGTGAAGCTGGAAGCAAATCCGGGTGAGGAATATATGTTTCGCGAACGCGCGTTAGGTTCCGGTGCCATCACCGAAATCTTCGAAGCTGTACAGAGTAACTTCAAGGACCTCACTCCCGAACAGTTGCATGATGCGGCATTTGCCAAACGTACTTTACCCTTTGCGGGTGAAGTATATATGGGGCATCTGCGTTATTCTACTACCGGAAAATCCGGAATCTCGTACGTACATCCGTTTTTAAGAAGAAACAACTGGCGTGCCAAAAATCTGGCTCTCTGCGGAAACTTCAATATGACGAATGTAGACGAAATTTTTGCCCGCATCACCGCTATCGGTCAGCATCCACGTAAGTATGCCGATACCTATATCATGTTGGAACAGGTGGGACATCGTCTTGACCGTGAAGTGGAACGCCTCTTCAACCTTGCCGAAGCCGAAGGACTGACAGGGATGGGAGTCACCCATTATATAGAAGAACATATCGAACTGGCCAACGTATTGCGTACTTCCAGCCGTGAGTGGGATGGGGGATATGTGATCTGCGGCCTCACCGGAAGTGGCGAATCTTTTGCTATCCGTGATCCGTGGGGTATTCGTCCCGCTTTCTGGTATCAGGATGATGAAATAGCCGTACTGGCTTCCGAGCGTCCGGTGATTCAGACTGCTTTGAATGTTCCCGTAGAAAAAATCAAGGAACTGCAACCCGGGCAGGCATTGCTGATCAGCAAAGAAGGCAGACTGCGGACTTCACAAATCAACAAGCCCCGCGAGCGGCACGCCTGCTCGTTCGAACGTATCTACTTCTCCCGTGGCAGCGATGTAGATATCTATAAGGAGCGGAAACTTCTGGGAGAAAAACTGGTTCCGAATATTCTGAAAGCCATTAATAACGACTTGGACCATACTGTATTTTCCTTTATCCCGAATACGGCCGAAGTTGCCTTCTACGGAATGCTGCAAGGGCTGGATGACTATCTGAATGAAGAGAAAGTACGGCAGATTGCGGCCTTGGGGCATCATCCCAATATGGAAGAGCTGGAGGTCATTCTTTCCCGCCGTATCCGCAGTGAAAAAGTTGCCATCAAAGATATTAAGCTCCGTACATTCATTGCCGAAGGAAACAGCCGGAATGACCTGGCTGCCCACGTATATGACATCACATACGGAAGTCTGGTTTCCGGTGTCGACAATCTCGTGATTATCGACGATAGCATTGTGCGTGGTACTACTTTGAAGCAAAGTATCATTGGTATCCTCGACCGTCTTGGTCCGAAGAAGATCGTGATTGTATCTTCTTCTCCACAAGTCCGTTATCCGGACTATTACGGCATCGATATGGCGAAGATGAGCGAATTTATCGCTTTCAAAGCAGCCATCGAACTCCTGAAAGAGCGGGATATGAAGGATGTGATTGCCGCCGCCTACCGGAAATCGAAAGAGCAGGTAGGATTGCCGAAAGAACAAATGGTGAATTACGTGAAAGATATCTATGCACCGTTCACGGATGAAGAAATATCTGCCAAGATGGTAGAACTCCTGACACCGAAGGGAACGAAAGCGAAAGTGGAAATCGTCTACCAACCGCTGGAAGGACTCCATGAAGCCTGTCCGAACCATCAGGGAGACTGGTACTTCAGTGGAAACTATCCCACGCCGGGTGGTGTGAAAATGGTGAATCAGGCATTCATCAACTACATTGAGCAGATGTATCAATTCTAACAACCATACAACGATTCAAAAATAAGAATGAGAAATGTGACATTAATCCTTGACGACGGGAGCCGGTTTTCCGGTAAGTCGTTTGGCTACGAGAAGCCGGTGGCGGGCGAAGTAGTTTTCAACACCGCCATGACCGGATATCCGGAGAGCCTTACTGACCCTTCCTACGCCGGACAGTTGATGACTCTTACCTATCCTTTGGTGGGTAACTACGGAGTTCCTCCTTTTACCATCGAACCCAACGGACTTGCTACTTTCATGGAAAGTGAAAAGATTCATGCCGAAGCGATCATCGTAAGTGACTACTCTTCTGAGTACAGCCACTGGAACGCAGTGGAAAGCCTCGGCGACTGGCTGAAACGTGAGAAAGTACCGGGCATCACAGGCATCGATACGCGTGAGCTGACCAAAATACTTCGTGAACACGGAGTCATGATGGGACGCATCGTCTTCGACAATGAAATTGTCGAAGAAATTGACAATGGACAATTGACAATGGACAATTACGCTGCCGTGAATTACGTAGACCGTGTTTCCTGCAAAGAAATAATCTCCTATCTTCCCGATGGAACATCCCGTTCTTTTCCATTAACCATGTCCGTCGCGCAGCTTAATTGTCAATTGTCAACTGTCAATTGTCAATTAAAGAAGGTTGTTTTGGTGGATTGCGGTGTAAAGACCAATATTATCCGTTGCTTGTTGAAGCGTGGTGTAGAAGTGATCCGTGTACCTTGGGATTATGATTTTAACGGACTCGAATTTGACGGGCTGTTTATCTCCAACGGACCGGGTGACCCGGATACCTGCGACGCAGCTGTACAGAATATCCGCAAGGCGATGGCGAACGAGAAACTTCCCATCTTTGGAATCTGCATGGGCAACCAGTTGCTCTCGAAAGCCGGAGGGGCAAAGATTTACAAACTTAAATATGGACACCGTAGCCACAACCAGCCGGTACGCATGGTGGGTACGGAACGTTGTTTTATTACTTCGCAGAATCATGGTTATGCGGTAGACAATAATACGCTGGGATCGGATTGGGAACCGCTGTTTATCAATATGAATGATGGTTCTAACGAAGGAATCAAACACAAGAAAAATCCTTGGTTCTCTGCACAGTTCCATCCCGAAGCTGCAAGTGGTCCTACGGATACGGAATTCCTGTTCGATGAATTTGTAAACCTGCTTAAATAACCGACTATCATGAAAGAAAATATAAAAAAAGTATTGCTGCTGGGTTCCGGTGCCTTGAAAATCGGTGAAGCCGGTGAGTTTGACTATTCCGGTTCGCAGGCACTCAAAGCCTTGAAAGAAGAAGGGATTGAAACCATTCTTATCAATCCGAATATTGCTACCGTACAGACATCCGAAGGAGTGGCAGATCAAATTTACTTCCTTCCGGTCACTCCGTATTTTGTAGAGAAAGTAATCCAGAAGGAAAAGCCGGAAGGTATTATGCTGGCATTCGGCGGACAGACCGCGCTGAATTGTGGAGTTGCTTTATATAAAGAAGGAATCCTTGAAAAGTATAATGTAAAAGTACTCGGTACTCCCGTACAAGCCATTATGGATACGGAAGACCGTGAACTCTTTGTACAGAAACTGAACGAAATCAATGTCAAGACCATTAAAAGTGAAGCCGTAGAAAATGCGGAAGATGCCCGTCGTGCAGCGAAGGAACTGGGATATCCGGTCATTGTCCGTGCGGCTTATGCGCTGGGTGGTCTGGGCTCCGGTTTCTGTGACAATGAAGAGCAACTGGATGTACTGGTAGAAAAAGCCTTTTCTTTTTCTCCGCAAGTGTTGGTGGAAAAATCGCTTCGTGGGTGGAAAGAAGTAGAATACGAAGTCGTCCGCGACCGTTTTGACAACTGTATTACAGTTTGTAATATGGAGAACTTTGACCCGCTGGGTATTCATACCGGTGAGTCTATCGTTATTGCTCCGTCTCAAACACTGACCAACAGTGAATATCATAAACTTCGTGAACTGGCTATCCGTATCATCCGCCACATCGGTATTGTCGGCGAATGTAATGTACAGTATGCTTTCGACCCCGAATCGGAAGATTATCGCGTCATCGAAGTAAATGCCCGTCTTTCCCGTTCCTCGGCCCTGGCCTCTAAGGCAACCGGATATCCGTTGGCATTCGTGGCTGCCAAACTGGGACTCGGCTACGGACTCTTCGACTTGAAGAACTCGGTGACAAAGACTACTTCTGCTTTCTTCGAACCGGCTTTGGACTATGTGGTATGTAAGATTCCACGTTGGGACTTGGGAAAATTCCATGGTGTAGACAAGGAACTGGGTTCTTCCATGAAGTCGGTAGGTGAAGTGATGGCAATCGGACGTACTTTTGAAGAAGCTATTCAGAAGGGCCTCCGTATGATCGGACAGGGAATGCACGGATTCGTGGAAAACAAAGAACTAGTAATCCCTGATATTGACAAAGCACTGCGCGAACCGACCGATAAACGTATTTTTGTGATCTCAAAAGCCTTCCGTGCAGGATACACCATCGATCAGGTGCATGAACTGACGAAGATTGACAAATGGTTCCTTCAGAAGTTGATGAATATAATGAAGACTTCGGAAGAAATGCACGAATGGGGAAATAATCATAAACAGATTGCCGATCTGCCTGTGGAACTGCTTCGCAAGGCTAAAGTTCAGGGCTTTTCCGATTTCCAGATTGCCCGAGCCATTGGTTATGAAGGTGATATGGAAAATGGAAGCCTGTATGTCCGCAAGTATCGTAAGGCTGCCGGTATCCTTCCGGTGGTAAAACAGATCGATACACTGGCTGCCGAATATCCGGCGCAGACCAATTATCTGTATCTGACCTATAGCGGAGTGGCAAACGATGTACATTATCTGGGTGACCATAAATCCATCGTCGTATTGGGTTCCGGTGCCTACCGTATCGGTTCTTCTGTAGAGTTTGACTGGTGCGGTGTGCAGGCTCTGAATACCATTCGCAAGGAAGGTTGGCGCAGTGTTATGATCAACTATAATCCGGAAACGGTATCTACAGACTATGACATGTGCGACCGTCTCTACTTTGACGAACTGACATTCGAAAGGGTAATGGATATTCTTGAACTGGAAAATCCGCATGGTGTCATCGTATCTACCGGTGGTCAGATTCCGAATAACCTTGCTTTACGTCTGGATGCCCAGAACATTCACATACTGGGAACAAGTGCTCAGAGCATCGACAATGCCGAAGACCGTGAAAAGTTCTCTGCAATGCTCGACCGTATCGGTGTAGACCAGCCACGCTGGCGTGAGTTGACATCGCTGGAAGATATTAACGAGTTTGTCGATGAAGTAGGTTTCCCGGTTCTTGTCCGTCCGTCTTATGTGCTTTCGGGTGCTGCGATGAATGTCTGCTCCAATCAGGAAGAGCTTGAACGTTTCCTGAAACTGGCTGCCAATGTATCAAAGAAGCATCCGGTGGTAGTAAGTCAGTTTATCGAACATGCGAAGGAAGTGGAAATGGATGCTGTGGCGCAGAATGGTGAAATCATAGCCTATGCAATCAGCGAACATATTGAGTTTGCCGGTGTACACTCCGGTGATGCCACTATTCAGTTTCCGCCGCAGAAGTTGTATGTGGAAACTGTCCGTCGCATCAAACGCATCAGCCGTGAGATTGCCAAGGCATTGAATATTTCCGGTCCGTTCAACATCCAATACCTGGCAAAAGATAATGATATTAAGGTAATCGAATGTAATCTGCGTGCCAGCCGTTCTTTCCCGTTTGTCAGCAAAGTGCTGAAGATAAACTTCATTGAGCTGGCAACCAAAGTGATGCTGGGTCTTCCTGTGGAGAAACCGGAAAAGAATCTCTTTGAACTGGACTATGTGGGAATTAAGGCTTCGCAGTTCTCTTTCAACCGTTTGCAGAAAGCTGACCCTGTATTGGGAGTGGATATGGCTTCTACAGGTGAGGTCGGCTGTATCGGAAGTGACACTTCCTGTGCCGTACTGAAAGCCATGCTGTCTGTCGGCTACCGTATTCCTAAAAAGAACATCCTGCTTTCTACAGGTACAATGAAGCAGAAGGCTGATATGATGGATGCAGCACGTATGTTGGTAAACAAGGGATACAAACTCTTTGCAACCGACGGTACTCATAAAACCTTTGCTGAGAACGGCATTGAAAGTACGCTTGTCTACTGGCCGAGTGAAGAAGGACATCCGCAGGCATTGGAAATGCTTCATAATAAGGAAATTGACATGGTAGTCAATATCCCGAAGAACCTGACTGCCGGAGAACTGGACAATGGATATAAAATCCGTCGCGCGGCTATCGACCTGAACGTGCCGTTGATAACGAACGCCCGTCTGGCAAGTGCATTTATCAATGCTTTCTGTACGATGACCGTTGATGATATTGCCATCAAGAGTTGGGAAGAGTATAAGTAAGATATAATAAGTTGTTATATAATAAGTTGGAAAAGTCGTTCCCGTGCATTCGGGGGCGGCTTTTTTTATGAATTTCTGTTTTTGGGATGGTGTCACTATAGGCATGGCATAGTGTCACTATCCTGTCCGTATGCTTACACTATCCTTTCTGCATAGTGTCACTATTTTTTTTAATGTCTATAAAGTTGCATGATTGGACAAATTGGTGTAAATTGCGCAATTATTTCACAAATATTCTAAAACAGGGGAGTAATATGAGCATGGATAATCATATCGTAATTATGGCTGGTGGCATCGGTAGTCGTTTTTGGCCGATGAGTACACCGGAATGTCCCAAGCAATTTATTGATGTAATGGGATGCGGGCGTACGTTGATTCAACTGACCGCTGATCGTTTTGATGGCGTCTGTCCACGGGAAAATGTGTGGGTAGTAACGTCCGAGAAATATATTGATATCGTCCGGGAGCAATTGCCGGAGATTCCTGAAAGCAATATCCTTGCAGAGCCTTGTGCACGAAACACTGCTCCCTGCATCGCCTATGCTTGCTGGAAAATCAAGAAAAAACATCCGAACGCCAATGTGGTGGTGACTCCGTCGGATGCATTGGTTATCGATACGGGTGAATTCCGCCGGGTAGTAGAGAAAGCACTTCGTTTTACTGACAACAGCAGTGCTATCGTAACGCTGGGTATCAAACCGACTCGCCCGGAAACCGGATATGGATACATTGCTGCCGGAGATCAGATCATGACTGATAAAGAGATTTTTACGGTAGATGCATTCAAGGAAAAACCGGACAGGGAGACTGCCGACAGATATCTGGCCGAGGGTAATTACTTCTGGAATGCAGGAATTTTTGTATGGAATGTGCGTACTATCACTTCCGTGATGCGTGTATATGCTCCGGGCATAGCGCAAATCTTCGATCGTATTTTCCCCGATTTCTATACGGAGAAGGAAAATGAAACGATTAAAAAGCTGTTCCCTACCTGCGAAGCTATTTCCATAGACTATGCCGTAATGGAAAAAGCACAGGAAATCTATGTACTTCCGGCTTCTTTCGGTTGGTCGGACTTGGGGACCTGGGGAGCGCTCCGCGGACTGTTGCCACAAGATAAATCCGGAAATGCTACGGTAGGGGCCGATGTCCGTTTGTACGAAAGCAAGAACTGCATCGTACATACCAGTGAAGAGAAACGGGTCGTTATTCAGGGGCTGGATGGATATATCATTGCCGAGAAAGATAATACACTGTTGATCTGTAAACTGGATGAAGAACAGCGGATAAAGGAGTTTTCAAAGTAATCCTTTAATTCTTCTGATATTCCTGAGGCGTCATTCCGGTCATTCGTTTGAAAAACTTGCTGAAGAAAGACGGATTGGGAAAGTTTAATTCATCTGATATCTGATAAACAAGGCGGTTGCTATGTTTTAGCAATACTTTAGCCTCTAGTATAATGGACTGGTTTATCCAGTCCATTACTGTTTGCTGGCTGGTTTGCCGGATTACAGTGTTCAGATAACGGGGAGTGAGACAAAGTTTATCCGCATAGAAACTGACATTCCGTTCTGTTTTGCTATAGGTGTTGACCAAAGAAATGAAGCGCTGAAAAATGTCGTTTTGATGGGTTAATGGACTGAGTTCGGCCTGCCCTTTGCTTTTGGCTATATACTCTATATTATATAGTAATCCTACTAGTAAATGCTGAATGACCTCTTTTCTGAATACAGGTTCTTGCAATACACTCCACATGACCGTCACAAAATTCTCTATCTGTATTTGTTCTTCGGTAGTCAGTGGAAACAGGAGATTTTTCTTTTGTTGGAGGAAATGGGTGAAGAATTTTTCCTTTCCGGATATCGGCAGAAAGTTCAGGTCTACTGCCATCATGTGAGCATCAAAATCGTGAGATACTTCTATGATTTGTATGATAGAGTTGGGAGCTATCAGGGATATATGGTCGGGCAGGAAAATATATTCAATCAAATTGATTAAAACACGTGCCGAGCCATTAGTGACAATAGCAATACGGCCTTCCTGTAGCCGGTACGGTTGTCCGACACTGAAGATAGTCGTTTCCATTTTTGAGAAACTTGTCACAAATCCGAACTCGGCATTGATGAAGCGAAATTCATTGTGGCGTACTATATTTATATCCTTCAACAGTTGGAGGCCTAATTCCATCGGTTTCTTCTGTTCCATTTTCTCAGTTCTTTTCCGGCAAAGATAAGAAATAGCCCTTGAATCTTCTCTTTTTTTAGGATGAATCGAACTATTGGGACATATTTTCCAACTATCAGAATGTGAAACTATTACTTAAAGGTCTATCTTTGTCTATCTTTAAATTCATAGAAAAAATGCGTATGAAAAGAATTATTTTTAGTCTTTCGCTTTTACTGTTCATGGCCGGAATATATGGGCAGACCGGACATATAACACTAGAAGAATGTCAGCAAAAAACGCAGGATAACTATCCATTGGTGCGTCAATATGATTTAGTGGAGAAGACGAAAGAATATAATCTGGAAAATGCGGTGAGGGGATACTTGCCTCAGTTTGCTCTTTCAGCAAAGGCTTCTTATCAAAGTGATGTGACGGAGTTGCCTATTACCATTCCCGGTGTGGATATCAAAGGGATGGCCAAAGACCAGTATCAGGTGATGCTGGAGTTACAGCAACAGATATGGGATGGCGGAGGAATCCGGATGCAGAAGAAAAAGGTTACAGCGGAAGCGGAGATCGACAGGGAAAAGTTGAACGTCGATATGTATGCGTTGAATGGCCGTGTGAATGATTTGTATTTTGGAATTCTTATGTTGGATGAGCAGTTGGCTCAGAATGCCTTGCTGCAAGATGAACTGGGACGGAACTTCCGTCAGATTACAGCTTATGTGGAAAATGGAATAGCTAATCAGGCCGATCTGGATGCTGTGAAAGTGGAGCAGTTGAATACCCGTCAGAAGAGAGTGGAACTGACTTCTTCCCGTATGGCTTATTTGAAGATGCTTTCGTTATTGATGGGAGAGGTGCTTTCGCCGGAGACAGTATTGGAGAAGCCTGTTCCTCAAAACGAATTGTCGACTGTCAGTGAGATTCGCCGACCGGAGCTGTCGTGGTTTGACGCACTGGGGGCCGGTTTGCAGGTACAAGAGAAAGCCTTGAATGTGCGCCATCTTCCTCATTTCGGATTGTTTGTGCAGGGAGCTTACGGTAACCCGGGATTGAATATGCTGAAGAATGAATTTTCTCCTTATTATATTGCAGGTGTCCGGCTTTCATGGAATTTCGGGAGTCTGTATACGTTGAAGAACGACCGTCGGGTGATTGAAAACAAACGGCAGCAACTGGACAGCAATCGGGATGTGTTTCTTTTTAATACGAGACTGGAAATGACGCAGCAAGATCAGTCTGTCCGTTCGTTGGAGAAGCAGATGCAGGATGATGATGAAATTATCCGGTTGCGTACGAATATTCGTCGGGCTGCGGAAGCCAAAGTTGCGAATGGTACGTTGACAGTAACAGAGATGCTCAGAGAACTGACGAATGAGAGTCTTGCCCGTCAGGCGAAGGCAATGCATGAGATTCAACGGTTGATGGGTATCTATCAATTGAAATATACTACTAATCATTAATAAAAATCTGTCGGATATGAAACGAATGACAAAAATAGGAATATACGGGATGGCAGTATGGTTGCTTTCTGCCTGTGGAAACGGAACGCCCGATTATGATGCAACGGGAACCTTTGAAGCTACGGAAGTGATCGTTTCCGCCGAAGCGGCGGGAAAACTGCTGCAACTGGAAGTGGAAGAAGGAACAAGATTGAAAGCCGGCGAAGAAGTCGGGCTGGTAGATACCGTCCAGTTATATCTGAAAAAGTTGCAACTGGAAGCAAGCATGAAATCGGTGGAAAGCCAGCGCCCCGATCTGGCCAAACAGATAGCCGCTACCAAACAGCAAATTACTACAGCGCAAAGGGAAAAGAAGCGGGTAGAGAACCTGCTTGCTGCCGGAGCTGCCAATCAGAAACAACTGGATGACTGGGATGCACAGGTAACCTTGCTTCAGCGGCAGTTGATTGCTCAGGAATCCTCATTGATGAAGAGTACGAACAGTCTGACGGAACAGGGGAATTCGGTCAGTATACAAGTGGCACAGGTAGAAGATCAGTTGAACAAGTGCCATATTCAGTCACCTATTGAAGGTACGGTACTGGCAAAATATGCGGAAGCGGGAGAACTGGCATCCGTTGGCAAACCGTTGTTTAAAGTGGGTGAGGTAGACCGGATGTATTTGCGGGCTTATGTTACTTCAGAGCAATTGTCCCAAGTGAAATTGGGGGATAAAGTGACGGTGTATTCCGATTATGGAAATTCGGAACAGAAAGCCTATCCCGGTGTGGTCACTTGGATTTCGGACCGTTCGGAGTTTACCCCCAAAACGATTCTGACTAAAAATGAACGTGCCAATCTGGTATACGCAGTGAAGATTGCCGTGAAAAATGACGGTTCGTTGAAGATTGGTATGTATGGAGGTGTGGTATGGAAAAAGGAGAACCCATAGTCGTTGTAAAGGAAATCAGCAAGAGCTACGGGAAAGTAGAGGCACTGAAAGAGGTTTCTTTTGCGGTAGAGCAGGGAGAAATTTTCGGGCTGATCGGTCCTGACGGGGCGGGGAAGAGTACCTTATTCCGCATCCTGACCACTTTACTGTTGGCTGATAAAGGTACGGCAACTGTCAACGGACTGGATGTGGTGACGGATTATAAGCAGATTCGTACGAAAGTAGGATATATGCCCGGACGGTTCTCGCTTTATCAGGACCTTTCCGTAGAAGAGAATCTGGAATTTTTTGCTACGGTATTTCATACGTCGATACAGGAAAACTATGATTTGATTAAAGATATTTATCAGCAGATCGAGCCCTTTAAAAAAAGAAGGGCAGGCGCTTTGTCGGGAGGTATGAAGCAGAAGCTGGCATTGAGCTGTTCCCTGATTCATAAACCTGATATTTTATTTCTGGATGAACCGACTACGGGTGTAGATCCTGTGTCTCGGAAAGAATTTTGGCAGATGCTCCGTAATTTGAGAAAGCAGGGGATCACGATCATTGTTTCCACTCCTATTATGGATGAGGCTCGTCAATGCGACCGGATTGCTTTTATTAATCACGGGCAGGTGCACGGAATCGATACGCCCGAACGGATTCTTCAGAAGTTTGCTTCCATTCTTTGTCCGCCACCTTTGGAACGGGAGGAGGCGCAACAGATGGCAGCTCCTGTTATCGAGGTGAAGCAGCTGACCAAATCCTTCGGACATTTTACGGCAGTCGATCATATCTCTTTTCAAGTGCAGCGGGGAGAAATTTTCGGTTTTCTTGGAGCCAATGGAGCAGGTAAGACGACTGCGATGCGTATGCTTTGCGGATTGAGCCGTCCGACTTCGGGAGTAGGAAGGGTGGCAGGCTATGACATCTTTCGGGAAGCCGAGCAAGTCAAAAAGCATATCGGATATATGAGTCAGAAATTCTCTTTGTATGAGGATCTTAAAGTCTGGGAGAATATCCGTCTCTTTGCCGGAATTTATGGGATGAAGGAGATGGAGATTGAAGAAAAGACAGATGAATTGTTAGAACGCCTGAGGTTTGCAGACGAACGGGATACGTTGGTGAAGAAACTTCCTTTGGGTTGGAAACAGAAACTGGCCTTTTCTGTCTCTATCTTTCATGAGCCGAAAATAGTCTTCCTTGATGAACCGACCGGAGGAGTCGATCCTGCTACTCGCAGGCAGTTCTGGGAGCTGATTTATCAGGCTGCCGATCGGGGAATCACTGTATTTGTTACCACGCACTATATGGATGAAGCGGAATATTGCAACCGGATATCGATTATGGTGGACGGTCAGATCAAGGCATTGGATACACCGGCCCGGCTGAAAGAACAGTTTGGTGTGGAGACAATGGATGATGTGTTTCAACAACTTGCCCGCCATGCGGTGCGTAAAGCGGATTGATTATGAAACAATTTATTGCTTTCGTAAAGAAAGAATTTTATCATATTTTCCGTGACCGGCGTACCATGCTGATTCTCTTGGGAATGCCGGTCGTAGAGATTATTTTGTTTGGTTTTGCCATCAGTACGGAGGTGAAGAATGTACGACTGGCTGTTCTCGATCCTTCGAATGACGTGGTGACTAGGAAAATCATAGACCGGCTGGATGCGAGTGAGTATTTCACAGTTACTACCCGTTTTCATTCTCCGCAGGAGATGGAAGCTGCTTTCCGGAAAAATAAGATCGATATGGCGATTGTATTTGGAGAGCGTTTTGCCGACGGACTTTATACGGGGGATGCCCGTGTGCAGCTGATAGTCGATGCAACCGATCCCAATATGTCTACCTCGCAGAGTAATTATGCAGCCAGCATTGTTTCTTCGGCAGGACAGGAGATGTTGCCTCCCAATGTGTTCGTTTCGCGTTTGACTCCGGATGTCAAATTGCTGTATAATCCGCAGATGAAGAGTGCCTACAACTTTGTGCCCGGAGTCATGGGACTGATTTTAATGCTGATTTGTGCGATGATGACCTCTATTTCCATTGTTCGTGAAAAGGAGACGGGCACGATGGAAGTATTGCTGGTATCTCCGGTAAGACCATTGTTTATCGTGCTGGCCAAGGCGGTACCTTACTTTGTTTTATCTTTTGTCAATCTGACAACCATTTTGCTGCTTTCAGTCTTTGTACTGGATGTGCCGGTAGTGGGGAGTTTGTTCTGGTTGGTGATGGTGTCTTTGCTCTTTATTTTCGTGTCGCTGGCTTTGGGTTTGCTGATTTCCTCTGTGACAAGTACACAGGTGGCGGCCATGCTGGCATCCGGAATGATATTGATGATGCCCACCATGGTTTTGTCCGGAATGATTTTTCCGGTAGAAAGTATGCCGGTGATTCTCCGGGCCATATCGGATATTATTCCCGCCCGCTGGTATATTCAGGCTGTGCGCAAACTGATGATTGAAGGAGTGCCGGTTGTGCTGGTACTTAAAGAGATTGGTATTTTGTTGCTGATGGCAGTAGTGCTTATTACCATCAGTATCAGGAAATTTAAATATCGACTGGAATAAAGGAATTTATTATGATAAAATTTCTGATAGAAAAAGAGTTTAAACAGTTGCTTCGCAATTCGTTCCTGCCGAGATTGATTCTTATCTTTCCCTGCATGATCATGTTGCTGATGCCATGGGCTGTGAATCTGGAAATAAAGAATATCCAGCTGAATATTGTAGACAACGATCATTCGGTGATTTCTCAGCGGCTGGTGAATAAGATTGCGGCTTCTACCTATTTCCGTCTGACGGAAGTGCCGGCATCTTATGAGGATGGATTACGGAATATTGAACTGGGAACAGCGGATATTATAATGGAGATCCCCAGGCACCTGGAGCGAGACTGGATGAACAAAGGAGAAGCCCATATACTGATTGCAGCCAATTCGGTAAATGGAACGAAAGGAGGGCTAGGCAGTGCTTATCTGGGCACTATTATCAAGAACTATGCAGCCGAGTTACGTGCAGAATATCCTGATGCCATATCTGCGTCGGGCAGTGCCCCTTCCATTCGTATCGATACGCAGGGATTATTTAACCCGAATCTGAATTATAAACTTTATATGATTCCTGCTTTGATGGGAATGTTGTTGACTTTGATATGCGGATTTTTGCCTGCCCTGAATGTGGTTAGTGAGAAGGAGGTAGGAACGATCGAACAGATTAATGTGACTCCCGTACCGAAATTTACTTTTATTCTGGCTAAACTTTTACCTTACTGGATCACAGGCTTTATCGTATTGACTTTGTGCTTTTTGTTAGCCTGGCTGCTTTATGGAATAACTCCTGTAGGGCATTTCATCGTGATTTATTTTTTGGCGATTTTGTTTGTATTCGTTATGTCCGGTTTCGGGCTCGTTATATCCAATTATTCGGCAACTATGCAGCAGTCTATGTTTGTAATGTTCTTTTTTATGCTGATTCTGATGTTGATGAGCGGATTATTCACTCCGGTGAGCAGTATGCCTGAATGGGCACAGGTGATTACTTATTTCAATCCTTTGAAGTACTTTATGGAAGGAATGCGTATGGTATACCTCAAAGGAAGCAGCTTGTTGGAACTGCTGCCTGAAATAGGGGTCCTGCTTCTTTTTGCACTGGGTTTCAATACCTGGGCGGTGATCAGTTATCGGAAAAATCAATAATTGAGAATTTGATTATATAAAAAACAGCTCTTATCCTTATTGGTTGGAAAAGAGCTGTTTTTATTATTGTTTTCACCCCTTGGGATGAATCGTGGTTACTGTATTATTTTACTTCGATTTGCTTTTCGGCCTTCTTCACTTCTTCTTCAGAAATCTTAGGAAGTTGGACGCTCAAAACTCCGTTTTCTACTGCGGCAGAAATTTTTTCTTTATCTACATTATCCGGCAGAATCATCGTCTGCTGAAACTTAGAATAAGAGAATTCGCGACGTAGATAGCGACCTTCTTTCTTCTCTTCTTTGTTTTCAGTCTTCTTCTCCATAGAGATAACGAGGTTGTTGTCTTCATCAATGCGAACATTGAAGTCCTCTTTTGTCATTCCCGGAGCAGCCAATTCAACTTTGTATTCTTTTTCTGTTTCAAAAACATTGATTGCAGGTGCAGTTGCATTTGCTTTTACCATCCAATCGTTATCAAAGAAATCGTTAAAAATACTTGGTAACCAACTTTGAGTTCTTCTAACAGGCATCATAATCTTAGTCTCCTATCTTTTAGTTAAACATTCGGTTTATTCACTCTTGAATTTCGGTTCGCTGCTTTCCGCAGAGGGGGCATCCCGACTCTTGCCGTCTGCTTTTGAACCGTCGTTCACTGCTATTAGTGCAAACCTTATGCCAAAGGAAAACTGAGACTGAAAATGTCTATTTGTCATTTTAATAATGCCAATTTTGCCTGTTTGGTGACAAAATGTAACCGAAGTATGTTTATTTTATATAATATAGATATTAATTTGATAATCTATTTTTTTTCAATGAGTTTGAATCTTAACCTTAAAGTTTGCCTTTCTTCATTATAATCATGACTGATGATTTTGAAAGTTCCTACCTCTGAGGTATTGGATACATGTAACCCTATACAGGCACAGGCGTCATAATCTCCTATGCGTATAATGCGAAGAGTCTCACTGGCGTCAGCAGGAAGTTTGCTCAGATCTACGATGCCTTTAGCTTGCTCATGAGTCATAAATTCAACAGTTACGGGCAGATTTTGACTGATAACTTCGTTTACCTTATCTTCTATCGCTTGTATCTCCGCATCTGTAGGACAAGTAGGAAGAATATAGTCGCACTTACTCTTTTTCCTTTCTATATGGGCATTTCTTGAGCGAGGGCAACCGAAAGTTTTTACCATAGTGGCATTTAGTAAATGCTCTGCTGTATGCATAGGAGGATACTCCTGTTTGTTGTGATCATTGAGTTGAGGTTGTTGTTCCATAAATTTTTCAATAACTTTTTGTTTTTGATATTTTCTTATTTGCCGGATGGCAGTTTGTACTTTTCTCCCAGGAAATGCGGTTGCTTATCTATCGCTAAATCGATAAACATCTTGACCCTTGCAAATAATTCTCTGATATTGGTTTTCAATCCTGCATAGACGTCTACATCCCTGGAATTAAAACCGATAGCGGTAATCCCATTCTTTTCGGCAAGATAAATAGCCCGCTCATTGTGAAATCGTTGAGAAATGATGGTCAGACGGGTCTGACCGAATACTTCTTTAGCACGCACAACAGAGTCAAGGGTACGAAAACCGGCATAATCTAAATAGATAGACTTTTCAGGAACACCTTTTTGCATAAGCGCTTTCTTCATTTCTTCCGGTTCGTTGTAATCTTCTTTGCGATTATCTCCACTGATAAGAATATAATTAATTTTGCCTGCCTTGTACAGTTCAACCGCCGCATCAATGCGATAGTCAAAATATAAATTGTTATTTCCGCTTTTCAGCTTAGGAGAGGTGCCGAGAAGCAGACCTACATTGTTTGCAGGAATATCACTGATTTCAGTATAGATGCAGGAGGCTGCATTCTTCTTGATGGTCCAGTCGCAGATAAAGATACTGATAACACAAAGTATGGCAATTATCAGTGTGATATAGAATAGCTTTTTTTTCATTTTCCGAATAATTCACTCATATAATCAAGGGAACGGCTAATGTCGAAATACATTTGATTTCCTTCATAGTACTGGCATTTATCAAACTCTATCAGATCACATTTATTGACTAGCGATTGACCTTTCATGTTTTCCATTTTGAATAACATGTTCAGCAGTTGGTATTCGTCATTTACGCAGATAACCTTAAATGCGGTTTCTTCGCTTGTACCGTCACCTGTAAGCGCAATCATAGTAAGCAAGGCTGCGTATCTTTTTGAATAGTGTTTTATTTCCCGGATATCTTTCTGGAGCAAACCGGCTATTCCGTACATATTATATAGTAATTGGAGAGATACCGGATTCTTTTTTAGTAGTTCTTTGCCGATATTATAAGCATCTTCATACTTTTCTTCTTTAATCAACTTTCGGAAATCCTGAAAATCATCCATACTTCCTTTGTAAGCTGGTGTGAATGAATACCCGTAATATAGCATGGCATGATCTTGCCGGGTGAGTAAAGTATCATTTTCTTCAAAACGTTGCATGAGCTTTTGAAATTCCGTATTGTGATTAGTCACGTACTCTTTGATGGCCGGATAATCCACTTTTAATATTTCTTGTGCGGAACAATAAACCTGAAGGCTAAGTATGCTTATAAAGAAAAGGGTAATGAGCTTTTTCATGACAGTGTTTTTTTAGGGTATTATGATTCACAAAAATACCATTCTTTTTTAGGAAACCAAGCGTATAGGCATAAAAAAAGGAGGAACGCCTTGCTCCAACCTTTGTTAACCTTAAATCTAATACTATGAAAAACACATTGCAAAGATACGGACTTCTGTGAACTTTGCAAATTAACCAAGAAAAATCTTATGTTATATAACATAGATTAAGAATTTTCCCTTTCCGCTTAACGGATATTCGGTATTTGATCGTTCATATAAAGAGTTTTTTTATCTTTGCAACCAATTTGAATTACTAATCTTTCTATATGTATATGAAAAAGAAAAGACTGGGTCAATGGATGTTGTTGGCCATCGTTTGTTTGAGTTTCTCAATAGGAGAGACCTATGCACAGAAACATGAGTTCGCTAATTACAAGCGTTATGCGACAGAGAATGCAGCACTTGCACAACCTGTAAAGAAGGAAAAAAGAGTGGTCTTTATGGGCAATTCCATTACGGAAGGATGGGTGAGGACACATCCTGATTTCTTCAAAACAAATGGATATATCGGTCGTGGTATCAGTGGCCAGACGTCCTATCAGTTTTTACTTCGTTTTAGGGAAGATGTGATCAATCTTTCTCCGGCATTGGTTGTCATTAATGCAGGAACAAATGATGTAGCCGAAAATACAGGTGCTTATAATGAAGATTATACATTCGGAAATATTGCATCTATGGCAGAACTGGCGAAGGCAAATAAAATCAAAGTGATTCTGACTTCAGTATTGCCGGCTGCTGAATTTCCGTGGAGACGGGAGATTAAAGATGCTCCTCAAAAGATTCAGTCATTGAATGCCCGCATAGAAGCTTACGCCAAAGCTAATAAAATTCCGTTTGTGAATTATTATCAGCCAATGGTGGTGGGCGAGAATAAGGCCTTGAATCCTCAATATACGAAAGATGGGGTACATCCTACAGGAGAAGGATATGATATCATGGAAGCACTCATTAAACAGGCTATTGAAAAAGCGCTTTAATTATAGATAGAGTGTAGATAAAAAATGCCCTTTGATAAGATTTCAAGGGGTATTTTTGTAGGATTGGAAGATGCTAAGATGGGGTATGGGCATAAAAAAAGGAGCAACGCCTTGCTCCAACCTTTGTTAACCTTAAATCTAATACTATGAAAAACACAGTGCAAAGATACGGGCTTTTGCGAAATCTGCAAATTATTTCTCTTAAATAGGTGTTTTTATAACACTAATTAGCAAAAGCTCGGGTTTCTTATAGATTTATTGATATTTATAAGCCGTTTATCCCCACTTTTCTTTCATCAAATCTTCCAGTTTCAGCAGCTCATTCCGATATTGGGCAGCTTCGATAAATTCCAGTTTTTTGGCGGCCTCCTGCATTAATTTGCGGGTACGCTCTATGCTCTTTTCCATTTGAGCTTTGCTCATATATTGTACGATTGGGTCGGCTGCGATATTAGGTGAAGAAGGTTCCACATAAGCGTGTTTTTCTTTCAGCAACTCATCGGCTTCGGAACTTGGACTGCCAAATACAGACAAGTTTCTCGCCTTCTTGATTTGTTGTGGGGTGATGCCGTTCGCTTCATTATAAGCGAGCTGTTTCTCGCGTCGACGGTTTGTTTCATCGATCGTAAGCCGCATACTATCTGTTATTTTATCCGCATACATGATTACTTTCCCGTTTACATTACGGGCAGCACGTCCTGCTGTCTGGGTCAATGAGCGATGCGAACGGAGGAATCCTTCCTTATCGGCATCGAGAATAGCGACAAGGGATACTTCCGGAAGGTCAAGACCTTCACGAAGCAGATTGACACCGATAAGTACGTCATAAACGCCTTGTCTCAAGTCATCCATGATCTTCACACGCTCTAATGTATCCACATCGCTATGGATATAGTTACATCTCACATTATTGTTGAGAAGGTATTCTGTCAGCTCTTCCGCCATACGTTTCGTAAGTGTCGTTACAAGTACCCGTTCTTCTTTTTCGATACGCAGCTGAATTTCTTCCATCAGGTCGTCAATTTGATTGAGACTCGGGCGTACTTCAATAACAGGATCAAGCAGACCGGTAGGGCGGATCACTTGTTCTACAACGATCCCTTCCGATTGTATCAGCTCATATTCTGCCGGGGTAGCACTGACATAAATCACTTGTTTTGTCATCTCCTCAAATTCTTCAAATTTCAGAGGGCGGTTGTCCATTGCGGCAGGCAGTCGGAACCCATATTCTACCAGATTGATTTTACGGGCACGGTCGCCTCCATACATGGCGCGAACCTGCGGCACGCTTACATGGCTTTCGTCAATAACCAGCAAAAAGTCATCCGGGAAGAAATCGAGAAGGCAATAAGGACGGGTGCCGGCAGCGCGACCGTCGAAATAACGGGAATAATTCTCAATGCCGGAACAGTGCCCTAATTCCCGGATCATTTCCATGTCATACGTAACTCGCTCGTACAATCGTTTCGCTTCATATTCTTTGCCGATAGATTCGAAGAACGCTACTTGTTTGGTTAAGTCATCCTCTATTTCGTGGATGGCACGAAGAGTAGCTTCCTTGGTGGTCATAAATAAATTGGCGGGATAGATCTTATAAGCTTCGAAAGGAGCGGTAGTCACACCGGTAATCGGGTCCACTTCTTCTATACCATCAATCTCGTCTCCCCAGAAAGTGACACGAAGCAGAGTGTCCGAGTATGCAAGGAAAATGTCGACCGTATCTCCTTTAACGCGGAAATTGCCACGATTCAAATCGATATCATTACGGACATACAGGCTGTCCACAAGACGACGCAGAAAAACATTACGGTCAAGCATTCGTCCCCGTTCAATTTCGATTACATTTTTATAGAAATCCGACGGGTTTCCCATACCGTAAATACAGGAGACTGAGGAAACGACTACCACATCTTTCCGGCCTGAAAGCAGGGAGGAGGTAGCGGCGAGACGTAACTTGTCAATCTCGTCATTGATGGCGAGATCCTTTTCTATATAGGTATCTGAATTTGGCAGATAGGCTTCCGGCTGATAGTAGTCATAATATGAAACGTAATATTCTACGGCGTTATTGGGGAAAAATCCCTTGAACTCGCTGTATAGCTGCGCAGCCAATGTCTTGTTGTGGCTCAAGATCAACGTAGGCTTGTTGATGTTGGCGATCACATTGGCGATGGTGAACGTTTTTCCCGATCCGGTAACCCCCAATAAAGTCTGTGCGGGAACTCCTTGAAGTACCCCCTCAGTAAGCTGGGCGATCGCTTCCGGTTGATCCCCGGTAGGTTTGTAAGCTGATGTTAGTTCAAAATTCATAGTTAAATCCTAAAAAGTGGAGCAATATTCGGCAAAATAATTGAGATAACAAATCATTTTTCCAAATAAATCCTTTACTTTGCAACATATTAATATCATGAAACAGATTCATACAACTAATAATACCAAGAGAACATGATTTGGAATGAGACCATTGAGTGTATGGACCGCGAAAGTCTTCGCAAGATTCAAAGCATACGACTCAAGAAAATTGTGGATTACGTTTATCACAACACGCCTTTTTACCGGAAGAAAATGCAGGAAATGGGTATCACCCCCGATGATATCAATACGATTGATGATATCGTGAAACTGCCGTTTACCACGAAACATGATTTAAGAGATAATTATCCTTTCGGACTTTGTGCCGTGCCGATGAGCCAGATCGTGCGTATTCATGCCTCTTCCGGAACGACCGGAAAGCCGACGGTAGTGGGATATACCCGCAAAGACCTTTCTTCGTGGGCAGAATGTATATCGCGTGCTTTTACTGCTTATGGAGCAGGACGCTCAGATATATTCCAGGTTTCCTATGGTTACGGACTTTTTACGGGTGGCCTGGGAGCACACGCCGGAGCTGAGAATATCGGTGCCTCTGTGATTCCGATGTCCAGTGGTAATACAGAAAAGCAGATTACATTGATGCATGATTTTGGATCAACGGTTCTTTGCTGTACTCCTTCGTATGCACTTTATCTGGCGGATGCCATTAAAGATTCCGGCTATCCGCGGGAGGAATTCCAACTGAAAGTGGGAGCCTTGGGTGCGGAGCCCTGGACGGAGAATATGCGTCATGAAATCGAAGAAAAACTTGGTATTAAAGCATATGATATCTACGGACTGAGTGAAATAGCCGGACCGGGTGTAGGTTACGAATGCGAATGTCAGCATGGTACGCACTTGAATGAGGATCATTATTTCCCTGAAATTATTGATCCGAATACATTGCAGCCGGTAGAACCCGGACAGACGGGCGAACTGGTATTTACGCACCTGACAAAGGAGGGAATGCCATTGCTGCGTTATCGTACGCGTGACTTGACGGCTTTACATTATGATAAATGCTCCTGCGGGCGTACATTGGTTCGTATGGACCGCATCCTGGGACGTAGTGACGATATGCTGATTATCCGTGGTGTCAATGTATTCCCGACTCAGATCGAGTCCGTCATTCTTGAGATGGAAGAATTCGAACCACATTATTTGTTGATAGTGGGTCGTGAAAACAATACCGATACGATGGAACTTCAGGTAGAAGTGCGCCCGAATTTCTATTCGGATGAGATTAACCGTATGTTGGCGTTGAAGAAGAAGCTGGCAGGTCGTCTGCAAAGCGTACTTGGACTGGGAGTCAATGTGAAACTGGTAGAGCCGCGTAGCATTGAACGTAGCGTGGGTAAAGCTAAACGAGTGATTGATAACAGAAAAATTTAAAATAGGTAATAGGTAATAAGTATTAGGTATTATCGTAGCTGCAACATGGAATCCGTGTGGCTATTACCTATTACCTAATACTTATTACTTAATTAAAACTTTACGATAATGGTAGCAAAACAACTTTCTATCTTTTTGGAAAACAAGTCCGGCCGTTTGACGGAAGTGACTGAAGTGCTGGCAAAAGAGAACATCAATCTTTCTGCCTTGTGCATCGCCGAAAATGCTGATTTTGGCATTTTGCGTGGAATTGTATCCGATCCGGATAAAGCATATAAAGCATTGAAAGATAATCATTTTGCCGTGAATATAACAGATGTGGTCGGCATTAGCTGTCCGAATGTGCCGGGAGCTTTGGCAAAAGTGCTGGGATTCTTGTCGGCAGAAGGAGTCTTTATTGAGTATATGTATTCGTTTGCCAATAATAACGTGGCAAACGTCGTGATTCGTCCTAGTAATATGGATAAATGTATTGAAGTACTGAAAGAAAAGAAAGTCGACCTGTTGGCGGCAAGTGATTTGTACAAGCTGTAACCGGACGGCGGACCATAAGCGAACGGTGAACGAAGAACGGTAGCGCTGGTATACCAATGACATAGCGCGCTTGTTGATCGTTCACCGTTTATTATTGACTGTTTATAGCTTCCAGTTCGACGTCGTTTTTTCTCTTTTCGTCGATGTTTAACGCCTTTTATGTATTAAAAAACATAGATTAATTGGTTAATTCCCCGCGAATAAGTAACTTTGCACAATATTTTTTAAAAGGATGAAGAAAAATATCATTATAACTTTGCTCGCAGCAGCCTCTCTGACATCGTGTGGAGAGTACAATAAATTGCTGAAAAGTACCGATTACGAATATAAGTACGAGGCCGCCAAAAACTATTTTGCTAAAGGGCAGTATAACCGCTCAGCTACCTTGCTGAACGAATTGATTACAATCCTTAAGGGAACCGATAAAGCGGAGGAGTCTCTGTATATGTTGGGTATGAGTTACTATAATCAGAAAGATTATCAGACAGCCGCCCAGACGTTTATCACCTATTTCAACACTTATCCCCGTGGTACTTTCACTGAACTGGCACGTTTCCATGCAGGTAAATCCCTGTTCCTGGATACTCCGGAACCACGTTTGGATCAATCAAGCACCTATCAGGCTATCCAGCAACTGCAGATGTTTATGGAATATTTCCCGAACAGTACCAAGAAGCAGGAAGCACAAGATATGATTTTTGCTTTGCAGGATAAACTGGTGTTGAAAGAACTCTATTCTGCAAAGTTGTATTATAATCTGGGTAACTATCTGGGTAATAACTATGAGTCCTGTGTAATTACAGCTCAGAATGCTCTGAAAGATTATCCTTATACAGATTATCGCGAAGAACTTTCCATATTGATTCTGCGTGCCAGACATGAAATGGCCATTTATAGTGTAGAAGACAAGAAGATGGATCGTTACCGTGAAACGATAGATGAATATTATGCTTTCAAGAACGAGTTTCCGGAAAGTAAATACCTGAAAGAGGCTGAAAAAATATTCAATGAATCACAGAAAGTAATTAAAGACTAAATTTAAATAGATTTATGGACTACAAAAAAACGAACGCTCCCGCTACGACGGTAACCCGTGACATGATGGAACTCTGTGCTGACACAGGGAATGTTTATGAAACTGTTGCCATTATTGGTAAGCGTGCTAACCAGATTAGTGTGGAAATTAAAAACGATCTTTCTAAGAAATTAGCAGAGTTTGCTTCTTACAACGATAATTTGGAAGAAGTATTCGAGAATAGAGAACAGATCGAAATTTCTCGTTATTATGAGAAATTGCCGAAACCTGACTTGATTGCTACACAGGAATACATCGAAGGGAAAATTTATTATAGAAATCCGGCTAAGGAGAAAGAAAAACTTCAGTAATTTATTTTCTAACGAAAGAATTGATAGTCAAGTAGTAAGCGGGAAGCATTTTCCTATTCCTTATTGCTTGGCTATTATTGTTTAACTTAACTACTATAGAATACTTATGATTCAGCGAATTCAAAGTTTTTACTTATTGATTGTAACAGGGTTGCTGATTACAGCAATGTGTTTACCGATGGGATATTTTATTGACACTACAGGAGAACATCCTTTTAAAGCACTGGGGATAGACGTGAATGGAATTTTCCAGTCTACTTGGGGGATATTTGGTATTCTGATGCTGAGCGCTCTGGTAGCTTTTGCGACTATTTTTCTGTATAAGAACCGAATGTTGCAGATTCGTATGTCAATCTTCAATAGCTTGTTGCTGGTGGGCTATTATATTGCCTTCATTGCTTTCTATTTTGCATTGAAGAGCGATGCCAATCTGTTCCGTATTGGTTGGGCGCTTTGCTTACCATTGGTGTCTATCGTTCTGAATGTGCTGGCTATTCGTGCTATCGGACGTGACGAGGTGATGGTAAAGGCTGCAGACAGACTTCGATAAGAATGCGCGGGAAGCTCTCGCATTGGGAGTTCCTGATAGAATAAAAACAGGCGCGAATTTCGCAGACTCACGGAAATATAAACCGTAGGTTCGAGCGAAATTCGCGCCTGATCTTTTTGGGTACTGTTTTTTATTTCTTTAAATCGAATAGATAAGTGAGCTTCACTGTAATTGTGCCATGAGCCGCACGGGAGAAATAGTCTTTCTTCGTTGTGCTGTAAAAGTCTGACAGAGCAAAATAATAGCGTCCTTCGAGCAGAAAACTACCGACTTTCTTTGTTCTGAATTCTATTCCGCCGCCTCCGGCTATACCATAATCGAATTTGTTTTGGATTTTATCCCCGTAAACAGCTTTTTGTGTGTTTGTCAGGGTATTCATGTCTATATTCTCCATGCTTTCAGATTCACCGATCAGAAGGCCGATCTGAGGACCTGCATTGATAAAGAACTGCAGTCCTTTTTCATTACCGAAAGCCAAGTGTGCGAGGAAGGGAATGTCGAGATAGGTCATCTTTCGGGTGTACTTGCGGGTAGGATCTTCTACGGTCTGCCCATTTTCATCCATGATTTCGAATAACTCATCCCAGCCGCGCTGTGAGATATTTAACTCTACTTGCGCACCACAGATCATTGCAAAATACTTTTCGGAAATGTAGCGTGCCGTCAAACCTCCGGTAATACCCATCAATGAGTTCTGTTTGATTTTAGGAGTGAATGAAGCACTGTTTAAGTTGACTCCTCCATTAAATCCGACAGAAAAGTTCTGGCGTGGTTCGCCGATCTGTGCGGTGGCAGGAAGTGCAAGTCCCATCATCAGGGAAGCGGCAATCAGAAGTGATTTTATCTTTGTCATTTTCGTCTTATTCGAAGTCAAGTTTTACTAATTCAAAATTCTTCGTGAAATGGATAAAGAATACTTTCTTATTAATGAATCCTCCCCAGTTGTTGACACGTTCGAATTTGAAGCCTGTCTGTATCGGAGTCAGGTTCATTTTCGGTAAATTGTTTTCCAGTTCCGAGCCATAGCGTGACAAGCCTTTCAGGAAGAAGAAGCCTGTGTCGAAACCAAGCATTCCGTAGCTTGGGAATTTACTCACCAAGTCCTTGCTATACCATTTGTGATAATTGTTGGTGAACTGTATGGCAGCCGGAAACAATGTATTTGTGTAGAATGATGAATAGAAATAGGTATCCAGTTCAAAGAAACTTTCCAGGTGATCCCGGGTATATGTCTGCCATTCGGGATAACCGAACAGATGAATATTCTGCTCCGGAGTATCTCTGACCAGTAGAATCAGTTGAGGAAGAATCTTGATTAACATGACATTTTTGCCGGAAGTCGGAATGAAAATATTGTCTTTGTCAGAGCGGAGAGCTTCCTTCAGCATATCCTTGGTTGCGTTTTCATTGACGGTTTTCATTGACATTCCCTTGCTCTTCAGCTCTTGTTTCATGCCGCTGATAAACTCGGCTTTTTCTTTATCTTCGCTGGTTGGTTCAATAAAGATGACATGGGCATTGGGGAATTGACGGGTAAAGTGTTCGTATACTTCCGAATATAAATAGGATTGCGGGGTATTAATCTGGTAGATGGCAGGATTATTAAATACTTCTTCCCCTTTCGAAGAGAAAGGAATCACCAGTCGTATATCATTCTTTTCTGCAAAAGTAGATAAAGGTTTGATCTGTTGCTGGTGCATCGGACCGAAAATGACATTCATGTTCTTCATCTCATTTTTCGCCAGAATAGTATTTAATGTAGAAACATCTTTTCCACAGTCATATACATATAGATCAATAGAAGTACCCGTACGTTTCAGGCTGTCTACCGCCATCAGGAAACCTTCGTAGTATTCCACCATACGTTTGTCTTCCTGGAAAGGCAATAGCAGGGCCGCTTTGATAGTAGAGATTGCCTGAGGGGCTTCTTTACTCTTGCGGAAAAGCTCATTGTTACTGGGTGGGATAGCGTACGGATCCTCTTTGGGAGCCGTCGGTTGCATGGTGGTTGCACTGGGATAGGGGATACAGAGGTATTGTCCCTTTTTCATTCCCTTTTTCAGTTCGGGATTGGCTGCAATCAATTCCTGTTCGCTGATTCCATATTCGCGGCTTACGCTGAATACGGTTTCTTTGCGTTTTACCTTATGCATATCTTTGCATCTGGATTGTACAGGCCCCTGTATAGCGGGTTTTTCAGCCGGTGCTTGTGCAGTTTCCGTTTCCTGCTCTTGTTCCAACGGAATGAGAATAACCTGACCGATACGGAAGTTTTCGGCGCTTAATCCCGGATTGGCTTCACAAATGGCTTTTGCAGATATATTATAAATGGTAGTCAGTTTGTATAAAGTTTCTCCGGCTTGAATCGTATGGAATGTTTCCCCTTTTTGGCTTTCTTTTCCTTTAGGGATTTTTATAGCTTGCCCGGCATAAATTTTCTCATCACATCCGGGATTCAGACGTATGATGTCGTTTGTTGTGACATTATACATCTTGGCAATGGAGTATAAACTCTGTCCTTTTTCGATGGTATGCAAGAAATAAGATTGGTTCTCTTGTGCATAACTAATAGCGTATGAGGCGCTTATAAAAAGCAAAAATAAGAATATTCGGCTTATCGGTTTCATCAATTTATAACTATTGGTTCTTGAAATCAAGGAACAAAGGTACGAATAATGCCCTATATCTTCATAAGATTTGAGTTAAGAAAATAATATTGTGCTTTTTTAGGAGCATATTTCGGGCGGAAACATTAATTTTGTACCGTTTATGAAGGATATGAATATGCAAGAAACAGAATATATTAATGTGTATGGTGCCCGTGTGCACAATTTGAAAGATATTGATGCTGAAATTCCCCGTAACAGTTTGACAGTGATTACCGGATTGAGTGGTAGTGGTAAATCTTCCTTGGCTTTCGATACGATATTTGCCGAGGGACAGCGCCGTTATATCGAGACTTTTTCGGCCTATGCCCGCAACTTTTTGGGGAATCTGGAACGTCCGGATGTCGATAAAATAACAGGGCTGAGTCCGGTTATCTCTATCGAACAGAAAACTACGAATAAAAATCCCCGTTCTACCGTGGGAACAACAACGGAAATATACGATTATCTTCGTCTGCTCTATGCCCGTGCAGGTATTGCTTATTCGTACCTGTCAGGAGAGGAGATGGTGAAATATACGGAAGAACAGATTCTGGATTTAATCCTGAAAGATTATAAAGGAAAGAAAATATACTTGCTCGCACCCTTGGTTCGTTCGCGTAAGGGACATTACAAAGAACTCTTCGAACAGGTGCGAAAGAAAGGATATCTCTATGTACGGATAGACGGCGAACTGCGTGAAGTGACGCACGGCATGAAACTCGATCGTTACAAGAATCATGATATTGAGGTAGTCATTGATAAACTGATAGTAGCCGAGAAAGATGATAAACGACTGAAACAGAGCGTGGCAACTGCTATGCGCCAAGGTGATGGTTTATTGATGATTCTTGATGCGCAGACAGAAAGTGTCCGTCATTACAGTAAACGCCTGATGTGTCCGGTTACCGGACTGTCTTATCGGGAACCGGCTCCTCATAACTTCTCGTTCAACTCTCCGCAGGGAGCGTGCCCGAAATGTAAAGGATTAGGCGTGGTCAATCAGATTGATGTCGATAAAGTGATTCCCGACCGTGAACTTTCCATCTATGAAGGAGCGATAGCACCTTTGGGAAAATACAAGAATGCCATGATTTTCTGGCAGATCGGTGCTTTGCTGGAGAAGTATGAAGCCACTTTAAAAACTCCGGTGAAGGAATTGTCGGATGATGCGGTTGAAGAAATATTATATGGTTCGGATGACCGGATCAAGATCAAGAGTTCGCTGATAGGAACTTCTTCTGATTACTTTGTAACCTATGAAGGAGTCGTAAAATATATCCAGATGCTTCAGGAAAAGGATGCTTCTGCTACCGCGCAGAAGTGGGCGGAGCAGTTTGCCCGTACCACTGTTTGTCCGGAATGTAAAGGTGCCCGGTTGAATAAAGAAGCATTGCACTTCCGTATTCATGACAAGAACATCAATGACTTGGCCAATATGGACATCAATGAGCTATATGACTGGTTGATGAACGTAGATCAATTTCTGTCCGATAAACAAAAGAAAATCGCAGCCGAGATTCTGAAAGAAATTCGTACCCGTTTGAAATTCTTGTTGGATGTAGGATTGGATTATTTGGCATTGAACCGTAGCTCGGTCAGCCTGTCCGGTGGTGAAAGTCAGCGTATTCGTCTGGCTACACAGATCGGCTCGCAATTGGTGAATGTGCTTTATATTCTGGATGAACCGAGTATCGGGTTGCACCAGCGTGACAATCTGCGTTTGATCCGCTCGTTGAAAGAGCTTCGTGATATGGGAAACTCGGTTATCGTTGTTGAACACGATAAAGATATGATGCTGGCTGCCGATTATGTGATTGATATGGGGCCTAAAGCCGGTCGTCTGGGTGGGGAGGTGGTCTTCTCGGGAACCCCGTCAGAAATGCTTCAAACCGAAACGATGACTTCGCAGTATCTGAACGGAGAGATGAAAATAGAAGTACCCGCCAAGCGAAGAAAAGGAAATGGAAAATCTATCTGGCTGAAAGGAGCGAAGGGAAATAATCTGAAAAATGTAGATGTTGAATTTCCGTTAGGGAAGTTGATTTGTGTGACCGGAGTATCCGGAAGTGGTAAATCGACGTTGATTAATGAGACTTTGCAGCCGATTCTTTCACAGAAATTCTATCGCTCTTTGCAGGATCCTTTGGAATACGATTCTATAGAGGGACTGGAAAACATAGATAAGGTAGTGGACGTGGATCAATCTCCGATTGGTCGTACCCCCCGTTCCAATCCGGCCACTTATACTGGTGTATTTTCCGATATCCGTAACTTGTTCGTAAGCCTTCCGGAAGCTAAGATTCGCGGTTACAAGCCCGGACGCTTCTCTTTTAATGTATCGGGCGGTCGTTGTGAAGCCTGTACCGGAAATGGATACAAGACGATTGAAATGAACTTCTTGCCGGATGTGTATGTGCCTTGTGAGGTTTGCCACGGCAAGCGGTATAATCGCGAAACGCTTGAAGTACGTTTCAAAGGAAAGTCTATTGCTGATGTGCTTGATATGACTATAAACCGTGCTGTCGAATTCTTTGAGAATGTGCCGCAGATTCTGAATAAGATAAAAGTCTTGCAGGATGTCGGTTTGGGCTATATTAAATTAGGGCAGTCATCTACTACCCTTTCCGGTGGAGAGAGCCAGCGTGTGAAACTAGCAACAGAATTGTCCAAGCGAGATACCGGTAAAACACTTTACATTCTCGATGAACCGACTACCGGACTTCACTTTGAGGATATCCGTGTATTGATGGGGGTACTTAATAAGCTGGTGGACAAAGGTAATACCGTCATTGTAATCGAACATAACCTGGACGTTATCAAGATGGCGGATTATATCATAGACATGGGACCTGAAGGTGGTAAGGGCGGGGGAGTACTCCTTAGCTACGGAACACCGGAAGAGGTTGCGAAGAGCCAGAAAGGTTATACTCCTAAGTTTCTTCGCGAGGAATTAGGACTTTAATATTGAAGTATAAGTGTCGGCTTACTAAAAAGAAACAACAAGATGAAAATCAATAAAACGAATGCGGCGCGTTTGCTGGATAAAGCTAAAATAGCTTATGAACTGATTCCTTATGAAGTTGACGAAAACGATCTGAGTGCCATTCATGTAGCTGCCAGCTTAGGCGAGAATATAGAACAGGTATTTAAGACACTGGTTCTTCACGGTGACAAAAGCGGTTATTTTGTTTGCGTCATTCCGGGTGAGCACGAAGTCGATCTGAAGCTGGCAGCAAAGGCTTCCGGCAATAAAAAGTGTGATCTGATACCGGTGAAAGAACTTCTTCCGCTGACGGGATATATCCGGGGCGGCTGTTCGCCTATTGGCATGAAGAAACATTTTCCTACTTATATTCATGAAACCTGCCGGCAATTTCCGTATATTTATGTAAGTGCCGGTGTACGGGGGCTGCAGATAAAGCTTGCGCCGGGTGATTTAATCCGTGAATCGAGGGCAGAAATTTGCCGTTTATTTGAGGAATAAATCCAAAAAAGTATATATTTGCAGAATATATGTCATTAGAAAAATTATCAATCATTAATTAATAAATTTATATCTATGTTTGACAAACACCCTAAAGGACTGATAGCAGCCGCTTTAGCCAATCTAGGTGAACGCTTTGGCTTCTATACAATGATGGCGATCCTCGTGCTTTTCTTGCAAGCTAAGTTTGGAATGAATGGAAAAGAAGCGGGATTTATTTATTCAACTTTCTATTTTTCCATTTACATTCTTGCTTTGGTTGGAGGTATTATCGCCGATAAGACACGAAACTACAAAGGAACTATTTTCACGGGAATTGTGCTGATGGCAGTGGGATACTTGTTGTTGGCTATTCCATCCAAGACTCCGGTAGACAATCAGACCTTTTATCTGGTCATTACTTGCGCCAGCTTGTTTGTGATTGCATTTGGTAACGGATTATTTAAAGGAAATCTGCAAGCTCTGGTAGGGCAGATGTACGATAATCCTCAATATGCCAGCATGCGTGACTCCGGTTTCTCCTTGTTTTATATGTTCATTAATATCGGTGCAATCTTTGCTCCGTTTGCAGCAGTAGGTGTACGTAACTGGTGGTTGTCTACTTTCGGTTATAATTACGATGCTGATCTTCCTGCATTATGTCACGGTCATTTGGCTGGTACTCTGTCGCCTGAAGCTACTGAAACTTATCATACGTTGGTAGAGAAAGCTTCCAACGCTCCGGTACAGGATTATACAGCTTTTGCATCCGATTACCTGAACGTCTTTACTACAGGTTTCCATTATGCATTTGGAGTAGCTATCATTGCTATGGTCATTTCTTTGACTATCTATTTGCTGAATAAGAGAAACTTCCCCGATCCCAGCAAGAAAGCCGTTGCGTCTTCAGCATCTTCGGCTACTGTAGAAATGAGTATTCAGGAAGTGAAACAACGTATGTATGCCCTGTTCGCAGTGTTCGGAGTTGTTATCTTCTTCTGGTTCTCTTTCCATCAGAATGGTTTGACTTTGACATACTTTGCAAAGGAATACACTGACCTTAACTTGTTTGGTATGCCTATTTCCGCTGAGTTGTTCCAGTCGTTGAATCCGTTCTTTGTTGTTTTCCTGACTCCTGTGATTATGGCAATCTTTGCCAGCCAGCGCAGACGTGGAAAAGAGCCTTCTACTCCTAAGAAGATTGCAATTGGTATGGGTATTGCCGCATTGGCCTTTATCGTAATGGCTGTCGGTTCTTATTTTGCCAATCTGCCTTTGCACAAGGACATTATCGCTGTAGGAACTTCACCGGTGAAAGTGACTCCGTTCTTGTTGATGCTGACTTATCTGATTTTGACGGTAGCTGAATTGTATATTTCTCCGTTGGGAATTTCATTTGTGTCTAAAGTAGCTCCTCCGAAATACCAGGGTATTATGCAGGGAGGCTGGTTAGGTGCGACTGCACTTGGCAATCAGCTGTTGGTGATCGGTGCTATTTTGTATGAATCCATTCCTATCTGGATGACATGGACAGTATTTGTGGTAGCTTGTACTATTTCAATGTTTACCATGATCTTCATGCTGAAATGGCTGGAACGCGTAGCGAAATAAGCCCGCTTGGTAATAAATAAACGAATGCCCCGGAACATTGATTGAGTAACAATCTGTTCCGGGGCATTTTGTATATGGTTACCTTACTTTTCAGATATCCAGTCCCATGATATAATCATTCATATAGTACCCGTTGCCAATCGGAAAATCCCCTTCCCGCAATTTTCTCATACCCATCCGTTCATAGAACAGTAAAGCCTTGTTGTTACGGTTCACGTTAAGCTCCATTAAGCAAGGTTCCGGATGCACCTCCTTGATATATCTGACAGCCTCTCTGAATAAAAAACTACCGCAGTGTGCGCCTTGAAAATGGGGGAGGACATAGATTTTCTGCAGATGGAATACATTCTCTTCCTGTTGCTGTACGGAGACATAGCCACAGGGCTCATCTCCTTCATATGCGATAAAATAAACATGACCTTCTTCTTCCATTTGTTTCCGGATATTTTCGGGAGAGTACATCCAGTCCATCATATAGTCCAGTTGTCCGGGAGATAAGATCTCTTGGTAAGTGGCGGGAAATACTTCACCGGCCATTTGGTTGATCAGACCGCAATCATCTATCCTTGCTTTTCGAATAGTAAACATACGTATTTTCTTTTTTGTGGTTTTATGAGCTGCAAATATAGCTATTATTTCTTTTTATAATAAGGAGAAAACTTCTTAATGATTTAATTATTATTAAATTATAGTACTTTGTAATGCAAGGTACTAGAGTAATGCATATATTTGTCCTGTCAAAAAGAAAAATAACAATGAATGTAGACAATGTAAAATCTCAGATGAGAAAAGGCATGTTGGAGTATTGCATCATGCTTTTACTGCACAAAGAGCCGGCTTATGCTTCTGATATTATTCAGAAGTTGAAAGAGGCACAGCTGATTGTGGTGGAAGGTACCTTATATCCATTGCTGACACGTTTGAAGAATGACGATTTGTTGAGTTATGAATGGGTAGAATCCACGCAGGGACCTCCTCGCAAGTACTATAAGCTCACAGAAAAAGGAGAGGCTTTTTTAGGCGAGCTTGAGATATCCTGGAAGGAACTGAACGAAACCGTGAATCATATTGCTAGTAGATAATTCGATAAAGAAGAAATAATAATGAAAAAAACATTGACTGTAAATTTGGGAGGAACTGTCTATCATATAGATGATGATGCCTATCGTTTGCTGGACGATTATCTGTCCAACCTGAAACATTTTTTTCGCAAACAGGAGGGGGCGGAAGAGATTGTGAATGATATCGAGATTCGTATTGCCGAGCTGTTTGCCGAGAAAGTGTCCGCAGGGAAGCAAGTCATTACCATTGCCGATGTGGAAGAAATAATTGCCCGGGTAGGCAAGCCGGAAGATTTTGGTGTATCTGATGACGAATCCGAACCGCATAAGAAGGAACAGACAGCTTCTTCCGGTCAGGGATATACACGGACCACTACAGCCCGTCGCTTGTTCCGTGATCCGGATAATAAGTTGCTTGGAGGGGTAGCTTCCGGGCTGGCAGCTTATTTTGACTGGGATATCACGCTGGTGCGTATCTTGATGATCGTATTATTGTTTGTTCCCTATTGCCCGATGATTATCCTTTATATTATAGGATGGATTATCATTCCCGAAGCACGTACGGCAGCAGAGAAGCTGAGTATGCGTGGCGAAGCGGTAACCATAGAAAATATAGGCAAAACGGTGACGGACGGATTTGAACGGGTTGCCGACGGGGTCAATAACTTTGTGAACTCGGATAAACCGCGTACCTTTCTGCAAAAAGTAGGAGATGTATTTGTCACGATCGCCGCTATCATTCTTAAGATATTCTTGGTAGCTCTTGTCATCATTTGCTGTCCGGTATTGTTCGTGCTCGCTGTGGTGATAGTAGCTCTTGTGTTTGCGGTGATTGCTGCGCTTGTTGGCGGCGGAGCTCTGCTTTATGAAATGCTTCCGGCTATTGACTGGACGCCCATAGCTACCATATCTCCTGTGATGACATTGCTTGGCACCATTTCAGGAATTGCACTCATTGCCATTCCATTAGGAGCTTTTCTGTACACTATCATGCGTCAGTTGTTCCATTGGTCACCAATGGGGACCGGCTTGAAATGGTCACTGTTTATCCTATGGGTATTGGGACTGGTCATCGTGATTATCAATTTGTCAGCTCTCGGATGGCAGCTGCCGTTGTATGGACTGCATTGCTTTTAATGTAAGATCGTTCTATTAAAAAAGAATAATATTTATTCTTTTTCTGAGAAATGTGCCCCGATAGTGTGTCCGGGGTACATTTTTTGTTTGTCCCTCTTTGTAAATCGAGATTTTTAATTAAGTTTGTGAGGACTTATTCAATAGATAAAGAAAATGGGTGAACATATATGTTTCAGGAGAAACGAACGTTTGGCTACCGTCAATCCTTATTGGAGAGGAAATCCGATGGTACGCGGACGTTTTTTTAACAGGCAGCACCGTTTCCGCCCCGGTATGGGAAGTGTGTTGAAATGGCGGTTGTCCCCCAATCCTCAGCGGAAAGAAAAGAAAACGGTGAAGTGGGACCCAAAAGTCTGTTATCTTCGTTCGCTGGATGCTGTGGTGGGAGATTCTTTAATATGGCTGGGACATAATTCCTTCTTCCTTCAGTTGGCAGGCAAAAGAATCATGTTCGATCCGGTTTTCGGAAACATCCCTTTTGTGAAAAGACAGAGTGAGTTTCCTGCCAATCCCGACATTTTTACAGAAATTGATTACCTGCTTATCAGCCATGACCATTTTGATCATTTGGACAAGCAAAGTATCACCCGTTTGCTGAATAATAATCCGCAGATGAAACTGTTTTGCGGTTTGGGAACCGGAGAACTGATAAAGAGCTGGTTTCCGGAAATGAGAGTGATCGAGGCCGGCTGGTATCAGCAACTGGAAGATGAAGGGCTGAAAATAACTTTCTTGCCGGCACAGCATTGGAGCAAACGCTCCGTACGTGATGGAGGGCAGCGATTGTGGGGAGCTTTCATGCTGCAGGGGAATGGTGTTTCTCTCTATTATAGCGGAGACACAGGGTATTCTACCCATTTTAGGGAAATCCCGGATCTGTTCGGAGCTCCGGACTATGCCTTGTTGGGTATCGGTGCATATAAACCCCGTTGGTTCATGCGTCCCAATCATATTTCCCCTTATGAATCACTGACTGCCTCCGAAGAGATGCATGCAGGAATAACCATTCCGATGCACTACGGTACATTTGATTTGTCTGATGAACCCTTGCATGATCCGCCTAAAGTATTTGCGGCAGAAGCAAAGAAAAGAAAGATTCGTGTAGAAATCCCTTATCTGGGAGAAATCGTAAAACTGAGTAAAAGAAAGTAATTATAAAATAAACTGAGAGATGAAGAAGTTAGAAGTAAAAGACCTGAAAGAAAATTTCTTTGAGGCGATTGGCAAAGAATGGATGTTGGTTACTGCCGGCACCAAAGAGAAATTCAATACAATGACTGCCAGCTGGGGTGGCATTGGCTGGCTTTGGAATAAGCCCGTTGCTTTTGTTTTTGTCCGCCCCGAACGATATACGTATGAGTTCATCGAGAAAAGTGATTATCTGACACTTTCTTTTTTGGGCGAAGCAAATAAGAAGATTCATGCAGTTTGTGGCTCAAAGTCCGGTCGTGATACGGATAAGGTGAAAGCAACCGGATTGAAGCCGGTCTTCACAGAACAGGGGAATGTGCTTTTCGAACAGGCCCGCCTGAGTCTGGAAGGAAGAAAACTGTATGCGGATAACATTAAACCTGAATGTTTCCTGGATAAAGAGTCCTTGGAAAAATGGTATGACGATGCTCATGGAGGTTTTCATAAAATGTATATAGTAGAAATCGAAAATATTTGGGAGGGAGATTAATTCTCCCTTTTTTTATTTTTTATCGGTAAAGCTTTGATAAGTGATATAAATATTATACATTTGCCCTAAACTAAACTATTGTAACACAACTAAAACTAAGCGTTATGAAAACAAAAATGTTCTTTCTTGCAGGTATCTGTGCTGCACTCGCAGCTTGTAGTAGTGATTCGGATGATGTGTCTTCTTCTCCATCCAATACTCCGGCGATATTAGAGGTTGTTTCCTATAAGTTTGTGCAGGAGGAAACGGATGTAGTAGAGCGGGTTGAATATCCTGTAGTAGTCTTGCAACATAAAGTAAATGATAAAGATGAACCTCTTCCAATGATATATGCATGGGATGTGGAAGAGGAAGAGAACTCTTTATTTGTATTGACTGAAGGTTCTTTGCCTGTTAATGCTGAAAATTTGGCGGATTTGAAGATTCCTGTTCCTTTCATTGATGCTGGAGGTAAGCTTTTTATAGACGGAACGGGTGCGAAGACCCCGTTGATTTTTGGAGAAACATTAAAAGTAAAGAATGGATCACGTTCTATTGGAAATGTAAAGTATAAGATACCTCCCTATTCAACTTATGAGTTAACAAAACAAGAATGTGGATATCGATGTACCTTAACTTTTTATTTGGTACTGAAGGCCGTAAATAAAGGGGAAGAATACCATTTAAAAGGCAGATGGACTGGAGAACAATTAAGGGAGCAAAAAATGGGATTAATTGATTTATCAGACGAAAAAGGTGCTGAAAAAACTGTTTTAATGGAGGCTCCGATTGAGCTATTTGAAAAGGATTATGAAACAGGTCTAGATTGAATCATAGACCTTATCTAAGTATATAGTAGCAATCGAAAATATATATCATGAGTAAAGTCTAGCGGATTTTAGATGTAATGCAGAAGGCTCTGAACTCAATTTGATTTGAGAACAGAGCCTTCATTATTTGTCTTATATCAAAGATTTATTTTGCAGGAGCCTTCAGCCACTTATCCAGCCACTCAAAGAAAGTGCGTTGCCACAAGACACCATTCTGCGGTTTCAGTACCCAGTGGTTCTCATCCGGATAAATTAGCAACTCTGCAGGTACACCACGCATTACAGCGGCATCAAATGCAGCCATAGCCTGATTAGCCAAAATACGGAAATCTTTTTCTCCATGAATACAGAGAATCGGAGTATCCCATTTTTCCACGAAGAGGTGAGGGGAGTTGGCGAAAGTACGTTGTGCTATCGGATTCTGTTTTTCCCAGTACGCGCCGCCCATATCCCAGTTGGCAAACCATTTCTCTTCTGTTTCCAGATACTGCATTTCCATATTGAAGATTCCGTCATGAGCGATAAATGCCTTGAAACGTTTGTCGTGATGACCGGCTAACCAATATACGGAGAATCCTCCGAAACTAGCGCCCACACATCCCAGACGATCTTTATCTACATACGATTCTTTTGCCATCTCGTCGATAGCAGTGAAATAGTCTTTCATACACTGACCACCATAATCACCACTGATCTGTTCGTTCCATTCCACTCCGAATCCCGGTAATCCGCGACGGTTCGGGGCTACAATGATATAGTCGTTGGCAGCCATAATCTGGAAGTTCCAGCGATAAGACCAGAACTGACTTACTGGACTTTGAGGACCACCTTCACAGAACAGCAATGTCGGATATTTCTTGTTCGGATCGAACTGGGGAGGATAGATCACCCATGTCAACATATCCTTGCCATCCGTCGTTTTCATCCAGCGACCTTCTACCTTACCCATTTCCAGCTGATCATAAATCTCCTTGTTCTCCTGTGTCAGTTGAGTGGCAGAACCATCCAATGCTACCGCATAGATCTCATCACCCATACTCATTGAGTGGCGTTTGGCAATCAGTTTGTCACCGAAGAGTGCTACCCCTTCATAATCATACATACCCGAAGTAATCGCCTTTACAGAATCATTCGTCAGGTCAAGAGAATAAATCTGAGTTTCTCCATGCCATACACCTGTAAAATAGATGGTCTTGGCATCGTTGCCCCAGACAAACGCATCCACATTAGACTCAAATGCTTTGCTGACAAAACGCTTCTCTCCAGTTTCCAGATTCATGATAAACAAACGGTTCAGATCAGCTTCGTATCCATCGCGCTCCATGCTTTGCCATGCAATGTACTTGCCATCCGGAGAGTATTGCGGATTGGTGTCATACCCCTTGTTTTCTTCGGTGATATTATCCGTTTTCTTTGTATTCAGATCATACACATAAATATCCGAATTGGTAGAAACAGCATATTCCAGCCCTGTTTTCTTGCGACAGGTATAAGCCACTTTGTCCGAAGTCGTATTCCAAGCCAGCTGCTCAATGCCGCCCCAAGGTTTCATCGGACTTTCGTATGGTTCTCCTTCCAGTATATCCACGATATTGGAAATACCGTTACCGTCAAAGTCTGCCACGAAAGGATGCGGAGCAGTTGTCACCCATTCATCCCAGTGCTTATACATCAGGTCGGTGACAATAATACCTGTAGCTTTCGGCAGATCCGGATATTTATCGGCAGTGCTTTCTTTGGTTTTCACTTGCGAGATGAACAGCAGTTTCTTGCCGTCCGGTGAGATAGAATAACCCTCGATGTCACCGTCGTAGTTGGTCAGTTGTTTACGGCCGCTACCGTCCGGATTCATTTCATATAGTTGGCTGCTTCCGTTGTCGTTGCTCAGGAAAGCCAGCTTCGTTCCTCCTTTTATCCAGGTCACCTCATTCTCCTGATAAGGAGTGCGGGTGATTTGCCGATTATCGCTGCCGTCCGCGTTCATGACGAAAACTTCGCGATTACTCTTGTTCTCCGGTACACTGTAGTATGCTACCGTATACGCAATTTTCTTTCCGTCGGGCGATACCGCCAGTCCTCCGATACGTCCCATTGCCCAAAGGGCTTCAGGCGTCATACGCTTCCCTTCGATCTTAATATCGGATTTTTCGATAAGCACCTGATCCGTTTTGCCCGCGTCTTTTGTTCCGCCGCAGGCAGCTAACAACATTGCTGCCGACATCATAAATAGATTTGCTTGTCTCATATTTTATAAAAATGTTTATTTTATTGCGAAGATAATGAAAAAAGGATTTAAATCTGCTTTTTCTGCCAGTTTCCTTTCTTCATATACCAGTAGCAGAAGAGGAGGATAAAGATTCCATACACACTTTCTGTTGTCCAGGCAAACGCAATGTCCATTTTAAGGTAAAGAATAAAATAAGTAGCGTAAGCTACATAAATTGTCAGTACACAAAGTTCCATGGCCAGTGCCGTGCGTGTGTTACCTGTTCCCGATACCGATTGGAAATACACATTGGCTGGTACTAGCACTACGTAGGCTGCGCATAACACCCATAAAGAAGGGATGGACGCATCCCTCAAATCGGGCATATCCGTGTATATGCGCAGAATCAGGTCGGGAAACAGACAGAAGAATATCAATATCGGCAGTACGAACACATATCCGATACGGATGTGCTGATTGATGGTTCCCCGTACACAATCTTTTTCGCCCGCACCGATAAGGTTGCTGACCAGAGATCCGCAGGTTGCAGCAAAAGCCATGGCGATCATAAACGGGATACCCGACACATTCCGGATAATGTTCGCGATAGCCAATGACCGTTCTCCCAGGTGTTCCACGAACAGGAAGAACATAAACCAGGTAGATAAAGAAACGAAGTTCTGAATCATTGTCCACACGGAGACATTGAGAATCCGCTTCAATGTCCGGCTTTGGAATTTCGGCAGGATATTCAGTGCATACTTCTTGCAGTCGATCCGCTTCCAGGTATAGATGATAAAGAAAATCACCGATACCAGCTCAGCCAGGGATGAACCGATGGCTGCACCGGCAATGCCCAGTTGCGGGAAACCGAACTTACCGAAAATCAGGATATAGTTGAATACCACGTTAGAAAGCACCATCACGATGGAGTTCAGCGTCAGCGTCTTGGTCTGTGTCGTACCGACAAAGAAGGCGCGGAACATCACTCCGACAAATGAGAAAAAGAACCCGTACACCCGCCAATGAATATAACTTTCCGCTGCATCATAAATGTGAGGGGACGAAATGATATTCTTTAAAATAAATGGCGAGAATACGATGGAAAGTGTAAACAGAATCGCAGCAACCACTACCAGGAAATAAATCCCCTGATAGAAAATCGGTCCGATTTCCTTGTAGTTTCCTTCCCCGTTGCGACGGGCGATCAATATCTGTGCTCCTACGCTGAATCCGAATGCCATCATGAAAATAGCCAGGTAGTAAACCCCGGCGATGGCGGATGCCCCTAATTCAATTTCCCCGACACGTCCAAGAAAGGCCGTGTCCGTCATGCCGATCAGCTGCTCCATAATCAGGCTGATCAGAATAGGGTAGGCGATCGTCCAGATTTGTTTATAAGTATATTTGGTCTTCATATTAAGTTTGTTTTTTAGAGAAAGAAAGCCGGACAAACCCCTTTCGGTTGCCCGGCTTTCTCAGAATATATCTTCGGATAATTTCTTATCGTTTATTCTGTTTTTGCTGCTGTAACTGTTCCTGTTGCTTTTGCATAGCTTCCAGGCGTGCAGCAAATCCGGTCTTTTTCATTTGTTTCGGGTCTTTTTTCTTAGCTTCCAGAATAGCCAGTAATTTTGTTTCGTCTGTAGTTTTACGCAACAAAATCATGGTTCCTACACTAATCAGTGTTGACACGAAATAATAATAGTTCAATCCCGAAGGATAGTCGTTCAGTACGAACAGGAACATAATCGGCATCAGATACATCATCCATTTCATCGCAGCCATTTGCGGTTGTGCTCCTGTATCCTGCATCGTCATTGTATACTTTGTGTTCAGGATGTTGGTTACCGTCATCAGCAAGCAGAACAAGCTGAGATGGTTGCCCAGGAACGGGATATGGAACGGGAATGTGATGAACGCGTCGTAAGTGGACAAGTCGTCCGCCCACAAGAAGCTCTGCTGACGTAACTCGATAGCGCTCGGTACGAACATGAACAATGCCATCAAGATCGGGAACTGCAATAACATTGGCAGACAACCGCCCATCGGGCTCACGCCATACTGGCTGTAAAGGCTCATCACCTCCTGCTGTTTCTTCATCGCATCTTCCTGCTTCGGATACTTCTTGTTGATCTCGTCGATTTTCGGTTTCAATACACGCATCTTGGCAGAAGACATGTATGTTTTCCAGGTAGCAGGGTAAACTACCACCTTCACCATAATTGTCAGAATCAACAGTACGATACCCATGCTCAAGCCCCAGCCCGACAGCCAGTCGAATACGTTGATCGTGATAAACTGGTTGATCCAGCGGATTAACGGCCAGCCCAGATATACCAGTCTGTTAAGTTCCCATTTCTCTGTACGTCCTTTGTCCAGTGCCTTCAAGGTCTTGAAGTGGTTCGGGCCAAAGTAGAAGTACATTTCTGTCGGTTGTTTTCCGCTCGGATCGAAGAAGGTACTCATTTCTGCAGAATAATCCTTGATATATCCGCTTCCTTGTTGTTCCATTCTTGACTTCACAGAAACCTTGTTGAAGTCCTGGTCTGCAATGAATACAGAAGAGAAGAACTGGTTTTTGAATGCTACCCAGTCTATCGCTGTATTGCCCAGATCCTTTTCGTCATCCTTGGCAGCCGACAGATTATCTACATTGTCACCTTTTACCTTATAAGTCAGCTCTGAGAGGCGGTTTTCGTAAGTGAATCCCTTTTCCAGCTGGCGTGCACGCTGTGTCCAGTCGATGTCTACATACTCCGTACTGGCCAGTTTGCCTTCCATGCCTGTTGCTTTGATTTCAAAGTTCATCAGGTAGCTGTTCGGTTTCAGCGTATAGATAAAATCGATGTAGCTGGCGTTGTCCGCAGCCAGACGCATAGTTACGCTGCTGTCTGTCTTATTGACAGCTTCGAAGTAATAATCCTTTGTCTGGATGGCTCCTTGCTTGTTGTAGAAGTTGAAACTCATGGTAGCATCATCACCGTCGAACAGTACGACAGGGTTTGTCTTGTCCTGTCCTTTGTATTCTTTCAGCATAGCCGAATATACCCGTCCGCCTTTCGTCGTGAAAGTGATTTCCGCTACGCTGTTCTGGATGCTTACTTTGGAATCAGTTCCATGCATCGCGTTGAAAAACAGGGCAGAAGAGTCTGCTGCTGCCGCTGCACCTTTGTTTTCATTGGCGAGTGCGGCTTCTGTTTTTGCTTTCAGCGCTTCCTGCTGCTGTTGCACCACGGCAATAGAATCGTAGTATTTCTTCTGCGCAGCTATCTGCTCCTCGCTCGGACGGCTCAGATAACTGAATCCTACCAATAATATACCTATTAAAACGAGACCTGTAATGGTGTTTTTATCCATTCCTATTAATTATGAATTATAAATTTTTGAATAATAAATTGTCAATTGCCAACTGTCAATTGTCAATTCTTCTCGTTCTCGATGGCTGCCTTCACGAAAGCCACAAACAACGGATGCGGGTTCAATACCGTACTGCTGTATTCCGGATGGAACTGAGTACCGATAAACCATTTCAATGCCGGAATCTCTACGATTTCCACCAGGTCCGATTCGGGGTTGATACCCACGCATTTCATACCGGCAGCTTCGTATTGAGCCTTATAGTCATTGTTGAACTCATAGCGATGGCGGTGACGTTCCTGAATATGTTCTTCGCCGTAAGCAAGGTATGCTTTTGATCCTTTCTGAAGCACACATTCGTAAGCGCCCAGACGCATCGTACCTCCCATATTGGTGATCGCTTTCTGTTCCTCCATGATGTCGATCACGTTGTGCGGAGTCTTTTCATCCATTTCGCGTGAGTCGGCATCGGCATATCCCAATACGTTGCGGGCAAATTCGATAGCGATACATTGCATACCCAGACAGATACCGAAGGTCGGTATATCATGTGTACGTGTATATTTGATGGCAACGAACTTACCGTCGATACCACGCTGACCGAATCCCGGACCGATCATCACGCCTGCCATGCCTTTCAAGGCTTCGGCTACGTTCTCATCTGTCAGTTTTTCGCTGTTCACAAAGTGAACCTCCACTTTGCGGTCGTTGTAAGTACCTGCCTGTGACAATGCTTCACGGATTGACTTGTAAGCATCCTGCAAGTCATATTTACCTACCAATGCGATGTTGATGGGTTCTTTCGTTTCAGCAGCATGACGGCGTTCCAGGAATTTACGCCACGGACCTAGTCCCGGAGTTTCTCCTACGGGCAGCCCCATCTTTTCAAGGATTGTGCTGTCCAGTCCCTGTGCCTGCATCAGGAGAGGTACTTCATAAATTGTTTCTGCGTCGATAGACTGCACGACAGCCTTGTCATCCACATTACAGAATTGAGCTACTTTTTTGCGGAGTCCGTCGCTCAGCGGGTGTTCGGCACGAAGCACCAATACGTCCGGCTGAATACCTACGCTCTGGAGTTCCTTGACAGAATGCTGTGTCGGTTTGGTTTTCAGCTCTCCGGCAGCGGCAAGATAAGGCACATATGTCAGGTGTACGCAAAGAGCGTTCTTACCCAACTCCCATTTCAACTGGCGGATACTTTCGAGGTAGGGGAGTGATTCGATATCACCTACCGTACCACCGATTTCGGTAATTACAAAATCGAACTTGTATTTGTTACCGAGCAATTTTACGTTCCGTTTGATTTCATCCGTGATATGAGGAATCACCTGAATCGTCTTACCCAGATAGTCTCCACGGCGTTCTTTGTCAATAACACTTTTGTAGATACGTCCCGTAGTGATGTTGTTAGCCTTTGTAGTCTGAATACCCAGGAAACGTTCGTAGTGTCCCAGGTCAAGATCGGCTTCATGGCCGTCTACGGTCACATAGCATTCTCCATGCTCATAAGGATTCAATGTTCCCGGGTCGATGTTGATATACGGGTCAAACTTCTGGATGGTTACATTGTAACCTCTTGCTTGCAGCAATTTACCGATGGAGGATGAGATGATCCCTTTTCCTAAAGAAGAGGCAACACCACCGGTGACGAAAATATACTTTGTTTCTCCCACAGCTATAACTGTTTTAATTATTTTTACTTAGTAGTTTCTTACGAACTTAAAAAGCGCAAAATTATAAAAAAAAGGGGAAGAATGCAGACTTTCCCTCTACAATTTTATTAAAAAATGCAATTTTGAAAGATTCCTATGTTTTCTAAACAAAATAATGTAGATTTGCACCAAATTAGGAATATTATGAGAAGAGAGTTATTATCATTCGTAGTTTTTACCTCGACTTTATCTTTATCGCTTTCAGCACAGACCGCCACTCAACCTTCTACCGTAGTGGCAAAAGCGAAAATTGTGAAGGCAGACACGCTTTCGTCAGAACTTCAGAAGTATTTAATGCTTAAATTGAATCTGTCCGGAGAAACTCCTAAATTGGACACTGTATCAATCTTATATAATAAGTATATCGGTCAGTTGGACTACCTGAATGACCCGTCTGTACCGGAACGTTATATTCCGTCCGATCCTGACTATTTTCGTCTGTTTACTCCGTTAGCCTATTATTATGCTCCGATGGCGCAGTATTCAAAGGTGGATTGGAAACCGGTACAGTTTGACTCTTTGCCCGACAACTTGAAAAAGTTGACAGCGGAACTTCTTCCTTATGATACTTTGGCATATACGAAGTCCGAGCGTGCCAATCAATCGGTCAATAAAGCACTGATGGCTCTTTATCTCAATCATCCGGAATTGGTTGTCACCACGGAAAACCGTATCATGAGCCGTGATGTCTTCCGTAGGGATGTGAAACCGAAGATTTCTCCGAAGGCATCTGTTGTCCATCTTTTCCAGCCGGAAGAAATGAGCAACGATGTAGGCAAGGCAAAAATGAAAATCAGCCGTCCTAACTGGTGGGTTACCGGAGGTAACGGTTCTTTGCAAATCAGCCAGAACCACCTTTCTGAGAACTGGTACAAGGGAGGAGAAAGTAACTTTGCCGGTCTGGCTACCTTGCAGCTTTATGCCAATTACAATGATAATGAGAAAGTCCTTTTCGAAAATCAGTTGGAGGCTAAACTGGGTATGACATCCACACCGTCGGATAAATTCCATGATTACCTGATTAATACCGACCAGTTCCGTCTGTACAATAAGTTAGGATTAAGAGCGTTAAAGAACTGGTACTATACTATTTCTTCCGAGTTTAAGACTCAGTTCTGCCACGGTTACAAAGCCAATAGCGAAGAACTTGTTTCCGCATTCCTGTCTCCGGCGGATTTGGCAGTCAGTATCGGTATGGACTACAAATTGAATAAGCAGAAATTCAATCTTTCTGTTTTCATCGGTCCGCTGACTTATAACTTGCGATATATCGACAATTCGGAAGTAGATGAAACCAAGTTCGGTCTGGAGAAAGGCAAATGCTCTAAAAACGACTTCGGTTCTCAGTTGCAGTCAACGTTCAACTGGAAAATCATTTCGGCTGTTTCACTGGAATCCCGTCTGAACTATCTGACCAATTACGAATGGGTGCGTGTGGAGTGGGAGAATACATTCAACTTTGTTTTGAACCGCTATCTTTCTACTAAACTTTACGTACACGCCCGTTTTGACGACAGTTCAAAACCAACCGTTGAAAATGGCAGCTTTTTCCAGCTGAAGGAATTGCTGAGCTTCGGTATTAACTATAAGTGGTAATTTTTTTTAGGCACGGATTACACAGATTTCACGGTTTCAGGAATTGAGTAACTAAAAACCGTGTTAATTCGTGTAATCCGTGCCTTATTTTATCTCTATGTCCTCAACGTTGAAATGATATACCTTCCCGGATTATCAATCTTTCCCCACTTGGTGGTAGACAGCGTGATCCATATCTGCGTCCCCTTCTTTCCGTAATCCGACAGCTTGAGAATAGCTGTAATTTCTTTCTTGTTTGTTACTCCATGTTGTGCCAGGCTGTCCAGAAGTCCTTTGACGTTGTGCGTACTCTTGTTGTAGGCATAACCGGGGATTTCGAGCGAAGGCGAAGCCGTATTGTCTTCTTCCTCTTCTGCTTTCCTTTTCTCTCCTTTACTTTGTCCGGAAATGTCAGCAATTTCGGGTGAAATGTTCTCATTTTCCAGTTTCAATTCACCTTGTACTGACGAATTGTTTGCATCCTTTGTATTATTTTCCTTTTCCTGTTTTTGGGTGTCATTGACCAACAGGTAGGGCAAATCTTCTAACTTTCTTTTCCTGCGGCAGGTAGCATCTATCCAGATGTGCTGAATTTCAAGGGAAGTCAATATCTGAAACTTCTCATAGCTTTCTTTGTCAAAGAATCCTTTGTCAAGCAAAATTTGAATGATTCCGTCTATCTCTTTTCCTTTCAGTTCTCCTCCCAGTTTGCGGGCAAAAATCAACGATTGTTCCTCACCCCATGGGATGTAATATCCTTCTTTGAATATTTTACATAGAAGTTTGCATACAGCTCCATCCACTCTGATGCCATATTTAGCTTCAGCCAGTTCAATGGCATCTCTGTCGAAAAAGTTTACGGTAAGCGGGAAATAGTCTACGCTTAAATAAGTTGTGCTCATATCAGTCTTATTGTTTGTTTTTAAGTTTATACAATTGGTTTCCAATCGAGAAAATTCTCAATCTGAAAGGTTCTCCATCCTTTCTCTTCCATGCACCAGAATATGAAGGTACTGTGTACCTGCTTCATGTCATAAGAGTGGTGAAAGTCTTTGGAATAAGAAATAAGAGTGCCTGTAACTAACTGAAAACTACCGTTCTGTCTGTAGTATGCGATGATGGCATGGCCATATTGCATGTAGTCTGCCAGTGATTTCACTTTTTCGGCTATTCGTTCTGCGATCGTTTCCGAATAACCTTTCTCTGATACGATACGTTTTTTCCATACTTCTGTTAATCGATCTCTTTCTTCTTCTGTTTTGTTAGTGGCTATCAGCCGTTTTTCTTTTGTCATTACATTATAAATTTGTTAGTAAAATAGTTATATTTAAAGAAAAGGCGGAACTATCTGTAGGATGCTTACACTATCGTGCGATGATAGTTACACTATCCTGCCGGGATAGTGACACTATCTTGCTGTTATAGTGACACTATAATTTCTGCCGGATAGTTCGTTCATTTCTTTATCTAAAAAACGGGGGCAAAAGTATAAGTTGTATTTTTTCGCTCCAATTATTCTTGCTATTTTCTACTGTGATACTTTGATTTGTATTGTTCTTTCTCTTCTTTTTCGTGCTTCGAAATTATTCCGATTCCTTTGCTTAAACTGCTAATTTCGCTGAGTATACTCCTGAATTTCATTAATCTATATCCATGATGTGTGTTTACGTAAAAGATTCTCCAGTCTGCAATGTACTTGGCTAGTCCTGTTAAAGATTTTACGTAGGAATTAAACTCGTCATCTTCGTAATAAGTGCGAAGACAGGCAATGAAATAGTGTTTTTTTTCGCCTGTGATGCCATTTCTTTTTCTGACCTCATCGATGTCAATAATTTCGTCATCATCCTGATAATCAGTTTCAAGACTTCTCTTCTTTTGTGTGCCAGTTGCATTTTTCAGGCATTTTTTTGTCGTTGTCATTTCTTTTGATTTAAATAAAATTAATAAATGGCATTAAGATGGAAATTCCAAATTTTCGCCCTATAATTGTATATAAAATAACTAGTGATGCAAATAATGAATAAAAATGGATTTAGCCGATGTGGGGAACTATACATCGGCCTTTTACGAAAAGAAGGTCGTTTTTCTACGGCACATGTCTATCAAAATGCTCTTTTCTCTTTTAATAAATTTTGTGGTAATGCCAGTGTATCTTTCAGGCAAGTCACTCGTGACCGATTGCGTCGTTACGGGGAACATCTGTATGATTCGGGCTTAAAACCGAATACGGTATCAACGTATATGCGTATGCTTCGCAGTATCTATAACCGTGGGGTAGAGTTGGGTAGTGCGCCCTATGTACATGGCCTGTTCCGTGATGTGTATACAGGAGTGGATATCCGTCAGAAAAGGGCTCTTCCGGTGAGTGAACTCCGACGGCTTCTTTACGAAGATCCCAAGACGGATTGTTTGCGGCGCACACAATCGATTGCTGCTTTGATGTTTCAATTCTGTGGGATGTCTTTTGCCGATTTGGCTCATTTGGAAAAGTCGGCTTTAGATTGTAATGTGATCCGATATAATCGAATTAAAACCAGAACTCCAATGAGTGTGGAAGTTTTGGATACAGCTAAGGAAATGATGAATCAGCTTCGCAATTCCCAGTCATCGCGTCCGGGTTGCCCCGATTACCTTTTCAGTATCCTTTCCGGTGATAAGAAACGTAAGGATGAACGTGCTTATCGTGAATATCAGTCTGCACTTCGCCGGTTTAATAATCATTTGAAAAGTTTGGCGAGGGCTTTGCACCTGACTTCTCCGGTAACTTCTTACACGATTCGCCATTCTTGGGCAACTACTGCAAAGTTCCGTGGAGTTCCAATTGAAATGATCAGTGAATCTTTAGGGCATAAGTCTATAAAGACGACACAAATTTATCTGAAGGGGTTTGAGTTGAAAGAGCGTACAGAGGTAAATCGTAAGAATTTGCATTACGTGAAGACTTGCCCTTTAGGTCGAATTTGAATGGTTAAAAAATTGATAATCAGCACTGATGCTGGTGTGTTACTTCTTAGGTAACGGAAAAGTACACTTCATAATAAATCGGAAGGAAAAAGTCGAAAAGTATCGACTAATGAGGGTTGAGAGCATCTTGGCTTTAGAAAAAGTAGAGATTCTTAGGAAAATTGGGCATATAAATTCCTAAGCATGAAAATAGGCCTTTTTCATGTTCAGATACATTTTTTTTCAAATTCAGGGTTAAATCGAAAAAAAGTAGGTTTTTATTTGTTTAATACATGTGTTTTTGTCTATCTTTGCGTCAAATTTAAATCCGTTACCTAAGAAGTAACGGAAACATATGGGGTAAAAAAACATGATTCTAACAAAAGAGAAATCAGCCATCCTCGGGACCAAAAATGGGACAGGGGAGGGCGTAGCGTGCTTAAAACGCTGGTATGTGGCACATGTTCGCATACATCACGAAAAAAAAGTAGCCGAATATTTGGGGAAAATGGGAATTGAGACTTTTGTTCCTGTCCAGCAAGAAATCCATCAATGGAGTGATCGCCGTAAATTAGTTGAAACAGTTCTTCTTCCGATGATGGTGTTTGTTCATGCCGATCCGAAGGAACGGATGGCTGCTTTAACTCTTGCCACGGTAAGCCGTTACATGGTGTTGCGTGGTGAGGGAAAGCCTGCTGTGATTCCTGATGATCAGATGGCGCGTTTCCGTTTTATGCTCGATTATTCGGAAGAGGCAATCTGTATGAATTATTCTCCATTAGCTCGTGGAAAGAAAGTTCGTGTTATCAAAGGTCCTTTGACGGGACTGGTTGGAGAACTAGTTGCGTTAGATGGCAAAAGTAAGATTGCTGTCCGTTTGGATATGTTGGGCTGTGCCTGTGTCGATATGCCTATCGGATATGTAGAGCAAATTGGCGAAAGAAACTAAGTAGGTGATGGGGACCTTTAATAATAGCATACAGGAGAAAATAGAAAAACTACAAAAAACAGTTGATACATTGCTTCATATGGGTGAGAATATGGACTGTATATGTGTCGACGATCTTTCACGACTGAACAACGAAATTCATGAACAGATCAATGATCTGTATCCTT